>PDWI01007066.1_pt1 | contig 13956 bp, 12 predicted proteins | sample 1430891 | NCBI WGS metagenome assembly PDWI01 (sample SAMN01162508, study PRJNA174530) | Oral metagenome, whole genome shotgun sequencing project. | biome: Marine environment; feature: Marine mammal; material: Swab sample of the gingival sulcus; isolation source: swab sample of gingival sulcus...
AAATCCTACCTCTAAAAATATTACAATATTGATAGAGGATGGCAGCGAAAAAGCATTTGAGTTGATAGACGGCACAGGCAAGGTACTTGACGTTATAAATGTTTCGGGTAGAAGCACTGTCGATATTAGTAAATACTCCCCCGGTGTGTATTTCTTAAAAGACAAGAGTGGTGCGATTAAAACAAAGAAGTTTAGTATAGTGAGGTAGATGGGAGACGGAAGCAATTCTAATGGTTAATTGTCAATGGTTAATGGTTAATGCGCCCTGACAGACGCTTTTTTAATGGAAAATTGAGAATGACGCGTAGGACGAGTGCAGAGGAATTTCTTTGTGCCCTTTGTGAGTTCTTTGTGTAGCTTTGCGGTTAAACCGAGTCAGAGGGGCACACGTCAGAGGGCAATGCTTCGGTCTTCGGTCTTCCAACTTCCAGCTTAATTCTTAATTTACATGGCTCTTTGTGGTTAAACCGAGTTAGAGGGCAATGCTTCGGTCTTCCGTCTTAATTCTTCATTCTAAAACCTATCATGTAACAATCAAGCACCTCTATATTCGATTAGAGGAAGAAATTTTTTATTTTTTTTAACGCCTATTATTATGCTTTGATTTCTACGAATTGAGTTTGGTAGTTTTATTTCTACTTTTCCGTTTTCAGGTACTGTATATTTTTTTTTAGTAGGTCTTTCACTGATGTACAGTCCTAATTTTTCATCTATTCTATTTAATTGTAATTTTATTATACTGTTCCTTTTTACATAAGCATTGTGTGGTGAAAAGTTTTTTACACCATATTTGTAGAATGATGAGTGTAAGTATGGTAAAGAGGCAAATTCTTTTTTTCCTACCTTTTTACTCAATAGTTGCCACTTGGGGTCATTGGGAAAATGATTAAAAATAAATAAACCGGGATCTGCTAAAAAAAAGAAGTCAGAAAACTCTTTGACGAATCTATTTCTCTTGAAATCAACAGTTCCGGCTGCCCAAGTGACATCTATCAATTCCCATTTTCCATTTATCTTGATGGCATTCCAAGCATGATTGGAGCTATTTGGTATTTTACCTATTTCCTCACGACCGAATTTAGCATATCCATTTACATACACGGCTTCTAGCCCTACGGCTTTACACATTTCAATAAAAAGGAGTGAATAATCTTCACAAACGCCCTTTTCCGAAGTATAGGCTTTTTGTATTCTTTTGAGTTTCAACTTGCGTTTTTTTATCTCAATTTCCTTTTTGCTTTTCCCTGTAATTTTGGTTCTCCCTTTCTTCCCCCTTTTTTTTACATCATATTTTATATTATGAGCAATCCATACGAATATAGCCCTAGCTTTATCTACTTCGAGGGAAAATGGTTCAGCTAGTTTCTTCGCCAATTGTCTGTAATCTTTGCTTTTTTTGACAGAAAGTGCATATCTGTCAACATCTTTGAAGTCTTTTGCTTGAGAAAAACCGCAGAAAACAACGATTAGGATTATTATATTTATAATTTTTTTCATAAAAACATAAGTGTAAATGGTATAGATCTATAGCAACCTTTTGGTTGTGAGTATTTAAGATTTTTTGTGACGAAAAAATCGTCCATAGTTTTTGCTCTTTTAGAAACTTTTGAATAACCCAAAATATGAGGCGAATTTGAGGCTAGAGAAAATTTTAACCCACAGCAACCTTGTGGTTGTGAGGATTTAAAATTTTTGATAACGAAAAAGTCGTCCATAATTTGGGTTCTTTTAATACTTATTCAAAGGCTTCAGCTACTAAATAAAAACATCATTAGTAATAAAATATTGCGTTGCTTGATAGCTACTTGTTAAAATATCTAGCCGTTATTAATCCAAACTATTGAAAAATATCTCCCGTATAATAGTGTAAATATTTAATAAATTCGTAATTTTGGACAAATTACGTCGATAGTTGTGTTAGATAGTGTTTGCAAGAAAAACCTTGATAAGGAATTGTGATTTTTTGGTTTGTTATTATTTTATAGTTTCATCTTGTAATATTTTATAGTTTTGAAGAAAAAATGTCCTGAATGCGGTGAAGAATTTCACGGAAGAATAGACAAGAAATACTGTTCTTCGGAGTGTAGAATATCGCATCATAACAATCTGAATAAGGATAAAAATAATTTTATGCGGAATACCAATAGAATTTTGCGTAAAAATAGGAATATATTGATGAAGCTGAATCCTGACGGAAAAACATCTGTTCATAAAAATAAATTGATTTCTAAAGGTTTTAAATTTAATTATTTTACAAGTGAATATGTTACCAGAGATGGTAAGGTGTATAGATATGTTTATGAACAGGGATATACAGACTCGGGAAATGATTATTTTTTTTTAGTAATTAAGAAATCATACGTGGAATAGTTATGACTAAAAAGTATAGGTCTAAGTTTATAATAGCGGTAATTCTCGTATTGTTAATAATTATAATAGGTGTACTGGGGTATAGATTTATCTCCGGGTTCTCTTTTATCGATTCCCTGTATATGACTGTTATCACTGTGACGACAGTAGGGTATGGGGAGGTCAGTCCTTTAGATGATGCGTCTAAGATTTTTACAATATTTTTGATCATTTCAAGTATCGGTATCTACGGTTACGGTATTTCTATTATTTCTGAATATGTTGTTAATGGAGGTTTTATTAAAAATTTAAGAAAAAGGCAGATGAAAAATAAAATAGACAAACTGAAAGACCATATAATTTTGGTCGGCTATGGTCGAAATGGCAAGCAAGCTTTGAAAAAGTTGTTGATGTATGGACGAGATGTGGTGGTAATAGAGAAGCATCTTAGCGAAAAATTGAATGTAGATAAAAAAAATCTTGTGATATTTCAAGGAGATGCTACCAATGATGAGGTTTTGATAGAAGCCGGAATAAAAGAAGCAAGTGCCCTGATTTCTACTCTTAGAGTCGATACCGATAATCTCTTCGTCGTTTTATCTGCCAGACAATTGAATCCCAAGGCAACCATCATAAGCCGAGCTTCCAACGATAGGGCAGCACAGAAAATTAAATTGGCAGGAGCAGATAAAATGCTGCTTCCTCATAAGGTCGGAGGCGATTATATGGCTTCGTTGCTGGTGACACCTGATTTGGTAGAGTTTATACAAAAACTCAATTTGTATGATAAACAACAGAGAACCAATCTGGAGGAAATTTCATTCGATGAGTGCCCCGATGAGTATCATAACAAGTCCATCGCTTCTATTGATATGAGGCGCAAAACAGGATGCTCCGTCATAGGTTTTAAAACGGTGGACGGAGAGTATATTATCAATCCGGAGCCAAGTACTAAAATAGTTAGAGGTTCCAATATGATTGTGTTGGGAAGACCGGAACAGATTCAGAAACTAAATCAGCTCTTTGGTCTATCTTAGAACTTATTCAAAGGTTGCTAACAATTGATAACTAGTGTCCGCAAGAAAACCCTTATTTTTTGGAGTTTTCTTATCAGAGACTAACTAACGGTAAAAAAAATACTTTCGATATTGAGTAAATAAAAGCAAACTTTTGTTTGGAGAATAATTAAAAAGTGTTACCTTTGCGGCTTCAATGCTGTCGCGAGATTTGTATTGGCAGTTTTGTTACTATATGGCGGTCATAGCTCAGTTGGTTAGAGCACAGGATTGTGGTTCCTGGGGTCGTCGGTTCGAATCCGATTGGCCGCCCTTCTTGCCTCCTTTTGTAGCGCTTCGTTTTTATTATCTTTCTTACAATAGTTCGTTTACTTTTTCTATCAACCATTTTTTGTTGGGGAAGTTGTCTGCGTTTTCTATTTCTTTCTTTAGTTTTTGTATTTTCTTTTTGTCGTATTGATTTACGTTGATTAATTTTTTTACAAATTTTATGACTGATTTGTAATTTTTTCGTCTATTGTCCGGTATCGTTCTCTTTTTACGGTTTAGAAATACGTTGAAACTATCTAAAAGAGAGTCTAGTAGAGATAGTTCTTTTGTCTCGTAAAATGTTCTGATCAATGTGTTTTTTGACCTTAGTTCGTATATCATGTCGTCAAATTCTACATCGCGAAGATATTCTATAACCTTGTCAAAATTGCCGCGAGCAAAACTTACTTGAGCAAGATTGAAAGTGACGGCATTATCTCTATATTTTTCATCCAATTTGTCTTTAAATTCATATATGAAGTTTTCAGCCCAGTCAAATTCATTAACTACGGTTGCAGTGTATACAATATTTCTGAATCTTGTGGGAGTTATTTTTCCCTGCTCCAATATTACGTTGTTGTTAAGCATATCTTTGTACAGAATAAGCAGTTCTTCGTAAAAATCATAGTTGCCCCTATTTGCTTTTTTTATACAGTAGTTCAACGCAGAGTCGTAAATATCCTCCAATTCTTCGTAAGGGAATGAGTTTATGTATTTGTCAATTAGTGCTTTAAGTTTGTAATAGTGTTTGGTGTTTTTATCATCTTTGATTATTAAATAGATCTGATACCAAATCGCTACCGGAGGATATTTTTCGTAGTCTATTGTTTGAATAAAATCAATTATTTCATTTATGAAATTTAATTCAATATCTAGTTTGTATATGCTTTTCCAACTCAAAAGGGTAGAGTATAATCTCAATTTTTGAGCGATATAAAATATATCGAGATTTTCCCCCATTTCTCCAATGTTAAGGTGGGTATGTGCCGATTTCTTTTTCGTCTTTTTTTCGTATTCCGTACTTAGGTTAAATCTGTTTCTTTCCAAGATAAACAGATAGTAATAATACTCGGAATTTCTATCTATATGTCTGTCTGCTAATCTTTTTGCAGTACCTAAAACAGAGTTGTATAAATTTAATATTTTTTTATGTGAGACATTTTCTAAAATGTTATTTGCTATATTTAGATTGTTTTTCTCATAAATTTGCTGCCCTAAATAGCTTTCAAATAATCTTAATAATTCCGAAGAATATTTTCTGAATTTTAAATCATCGTATTTTTCTTCTGCTCCGATATACTCCCAAATGTCCTGTTTTTGTATGTCTCCTTCTTTTTTGCCTTTTAGATATGGTTTTAAATAGTCATAATATCTTATTAATTTTTGATTTTGATTGAAATATGGAGAATTTACAAATTTTTCAAACTGATTCAATTCGTGTGTTTCAAGATGTTCTAATGCAACATATATTTTTGATTTTTTCATCTCTAATATTTCATTTAAATACCAAAGGTAAACAAAAAATCAAAAAAACGTAAATCATCCTTTGGGTTTTCTTGAGGTATTTTAGATATTTTGAGCAAAAGTAAATATATATTTATTTTTTTATAATTATTTTTTTGAAAATATGTTTTTTATTGCTACATTTGTGCATCTATTTTATAAAATATAATCGAAACCATGAATAGTAGAAGTATACTTATTACATTTTTCTTGGCTTTTGTCCTTGCTTCTGCGAGTTCTTTCGCTCAAAACCTGCCTCATATGAGTTTCAAGGTTTTGAAGAATGATACTGTCAGTTTTACCCTAAAAGCGAATGGATATTCGCCAATTGATATAGTGCCCCCCGCCCACGGAGATATTCCGTTGGGAACTTCGGCAGGCAGAGTCGAAGGGCATCCGTCTCTGAAATATTATACGATGATGTATGTGCCTGATCAGGATTTTGTTGGGTACGACCACGCTGTTATAGAGTATTTGGGTACTCCGGGTACTTCTGTACTTAGCTATCATCAAAAAATAATTACAGTAGATATTGAGGTCGTTAATTCTCTTGTCGAAGCAAATACCGATATTTTTAATGTACAATTGAATTCATCAGGAGATACTCTTGATGTGCTTTCTAACGATAGTGCAAGTGAGGGACAAGTTAGTTTGAAGCGTGTTTTTAACGCTAAAAATGGAGTGGCTACAAGAGTTGGAGATAGTGTTTTCTTCATTCCTAATCAAGGATTTGAGGGGACGGCTTTCTTTAATTATGAGGTTGAAGACAGTTTAGGTTCAAGCACTGTTGGTGAAGTTATCGTTAATGTTACCGATGATTTGCCTCAAAGTCTCTCTTACTATGTTACTAACACCTCTAAGGTCTCTATCTCAAAGTTGCCTTTGGGGTTCGTGATTTCAGAAGATAGCGATTTGCATTTGGGTGAATTGAGTTTTGAGAACTCGCCAGAAATAGTTTATACCCCCTTTGTTGACTCTGTAGGATTAGAGCAGTTTACTTTGACAGATGGCGTTGATTCAGTGGTGGTTGATATAAATGTAGTTGAAACCAAGAAAAAAGGTAATGTATTGGTGGATGATTTATTCTTTACCGCTGAGAATACAGAGTTACAGTTTAATGTTAAGAAGAATGATTACAAGAAAAACTATTTCAATATCAGTTATACACCTACCTCTAACGGTGCTTTAGTCCATAATGGACAAGGTAAATTTACATATACGCCAAACCCGGGATTTAGAGGAATAGATGAGTTTACTTATACAGCGCAGCTTTCGTTTTCCTTGTTCCAAAGTGCAACGGTTAGAGTTGTTGTGAATGATTTTTATCCGGAGAATTCAAAGCCTTACAGCATAAATACTTCTAAGAATAGTGAGGTGGTCTTAAACTATAAAATACCGATAGAGGATTATCATTTTCAGCTGAATGCTCAAGCGCTTGAGGGGGAAGTCGTTCTATACGATGGAGTTGATACTGTTTCTGTAAACTGTACAGAGGTAGAAGGAAATAACCTTATCGTTTATACCCCTCCCGTCGATTACGTTGGTACCGATAGATTTGAGTTGCTGTATTGTCCGCCAAATAATAACTGTAGAGTTGTTAAATTTAATGTAAATGTGCTGGATGAGGTTGTAGATTCTATTTGTCCTTGTGGCTCCGGTGATTGCGTTTGGCCCGGAGACGTTGATAATGACGGAAAAGTTGACGTTGCAGACTTATTGCCAATTGGAAAGTTTTTTGGAAAGGTGGGGGCTGCAAGAGTTAGTAGTACTCAAGCTTGGTTGGGATTGTCTGCTGAGGATTGGGCTTATAGTCAATCTGAATACGATATGAACCTTAAGCATGTGGATGCTGACGGAGACGGCGTGATTGGAGAGTTGGATAGTTTAGAGGTTTTGAAAAACTATGGCAACGCTCACAATCTATACAACAATGTAGTAACGAACAAGGCTGATTATCCCATATATCTAAAGTCTGTTCAAGATACTATAATAGAGGGTGAAGAGCTTAACTTGTATGTTGAAGTTGGAGATGAAAATTATCCTGCCAGGGATTTGTCGGGTATTTCTTATACTATGTATTTGGATCCCGATATTGTAGACTCCTCTACTTTGCACCATCAATTTTTGGTTGATTCTTGGATTGGTAATTCTTCAACATCATTGCAGTTCTCAAGGCAAGTTTTTGATGGAAGGGTAGATGCTGCTTTCTCAAGAGTTTCTACTTTATCGGTTACAGGTATAGGTAAAATTTCTAAGTGCGATCTTGTGGTTGAAGATGAATTGGACGGATTGGTGCCAAGAAGTTCGTCATATAGAGGTCAAGAAATAATACCTGTTACGTTTAGATTGTCAAATATAGAGGGAATAACCGATGGCGGAAAAATGATAGGCTTCCCTGATCAAGAGCTTGTTCTATTTTTGAAGATAAAACCAGAAAATTATAAATCGGATAGCCCTAACGTTCGTGTTTATCCTAATCCTGCTTATAACTTCCTATATCTAAGCTCTAAAGATACAGAGATAAATAGATATAGAATATATAACACTATGGGACAGCTTAAATTGTGCAGTATTGAGGAAAACGGTGTTGCCGAACAAAGGATTGATATCAGCGGGCTTAACAGAGGTATTTACTTTGTAGATGTGTTTACAAGTGATAATAAAAGGGTAACTAAGAAAATAGAAATTATTAGATAATTATCTTGAAAATAAATGAATTAAATAAAAGCTATCTTGTGTTTTTTCAGGATAGCTTTTTTTGATAATATTTTACACGTCCGTATTAGAAACCTTTTAATACTTATTCAAAGGTTTCTATTAATATATTTGGTATAATCAGTAAATTAAATAGTTATGAAAATTTCAGTAGATTTAACATTGAGTCCCCTTAAAGATGATTTTGAACCTGTTATCAAGGATTTTATCAAGAGTTTGAGAGCTTCCGGGCTTACTATCATTGAAAATCCGTTGAGCACGCAAGTTTACGGTGATTTTGATGAGGTTTGGGCAGTATTGAGTAAGGAAATTAAAGTTGTATTTGAGCTAATGGAGCACGGTCTGCTTTTTATGAAAGTGGTAACAACAGATAGACATACTTATAAGCCGAGCTTTTGATATTTAAAGGTTTCGAATATTTGTTTGAAAGGGAGCAAAAAAATGTGCTAATGAATTACGTATTGAATCATTAGCACATTAAAACACTGATCAGTAGAAGAGCACAAGTTAAGGCTTTATCCTTTCCTCTTGATTTTCCGTGTTAAAGTAAAACGATCTGTATTTATTGCTTATGCTCTACTTTTTTGTTTTTCGCATCATAGATTAAAGATGCGTCAGTATTATCCCTTGTTTGGTAGTCGATTTTTATCTGATACTTCGATATCCACTTCAATTTTCCGTTTTTCGATTTATTACCCCAGATTATCTTATTATTTTTAGTGTCATAAACCATGGTCTTCAATCGATAATCGCCGTCTTTACCGCTATCGAGCTTTTGTTTTTCGATAACTGCGCCAAACTCGTAATTTTTGTTGTATTCAATGGTGTAATCCCCTTTGAAGTTGTTCTTTGCAATAGATTCTGTTTTTGACTTAATAGCCTCAACATTACCGGAACCTTTGAAAATTCCACAAGAAGATATCATAAAAACAGAAAGAATTACTACTAGTATTCTGTACATAATAATTTTAATTTAAAACATTAATAAAAAAAACACAAACGCTTCCATTTATTCTTTTTTAATGGTATCAAAATCTATAAAACTAAATTGACTCGTCTTAATCACCAACGAAAAGAGTTTAGTCAAAAGTATTATTTTATAAAAAAATCAAGACCAGACGCATTCAGATTATAAACTCTTCTACCACTTTTTATTCGAGAACTGCATTATTTGAAATTTTGAAATACTATTTTCGTATTTATCGTGCATTTTGCCTTGGAAATCAGAAATCTTATTATATCCTTTTCTTTCCATCCATTTTTCCAAGTCGAAAAGTATTGTTTCCAAATAGCTAATGCCATGCTGTATCAAAGTTGAACATACTTGAGTACTGGCTGCTCCCACCAAAAGTTGTTTGACAACTCCTGAATAGTCGTGAATTCCGGTACTTGCAGATAGGTCGCATTGCAATTGCTTTGACAACAGAGCTACCCATCTCAAAGACCTTGTTGACTCACTGGGACCACTCAAAATATTAGTCTTGATTATTTCTTCATTTTCAATATTTATATCCGGTCTGTAGAATCTGTTAAACAAAACCAAACCATCAACGCCTCTTTTGTCCAATTCATTAGCCATACCTATAATATTGGTAAAGTAGCTGCCGAGTTTGATACTAACCGGAATATTGACATTCTTTTTAACACTTTCTACTATATCAAAATATCTGTTGTTAATCTCAGTGCAAACAGAATACTTATCGAATGGTACCAGAGATATGTTTAACTCAAGAGCATCAGCTCCCGCTTCTTCAAGTTTTGAAGCATATTCGGGCCAATCGTTATCTGTTATACAGTTGATACTTCCGATTACCGGAATATCCAATTTTGCTTTTACATCAGAAATAACTTCTAATAATTTATTTAAATTCAAATATTTTGAATGAGGCTCTTTGGGAGAATTGGGAAGTAGTTGTCCCTCAAAAATTGATTTTGTAATAATGGCTCCAGCTCCCATTTCATAACAAAATTTTATGCTGTCAAAATCTTTTGTTAGATTTGAGCTGCTCACTATCAAAGGGTTTCTTAATTCAAGCCCCAAATATTTTGTTGAAAGATTCATAATAATTTTTTTTATTTAGTAATGAAATTTAGGTCTGTTTATATATATAATTTTATCGAAGTAATAACTTCGTAGAGCAAATATACAAAATTAACGTGGTGTTTTTGTATAAATTTTATAATAATTAGTGATGATGTTTTAATTTTTATATTCTAGCGTATTAGAAGTAGATATTTTTTTATAGAATAATGTAAAATATTTTGAGAAAATATAAGGGTATTGATTATTCAATTCTTCCAAATAGCATAGAGTGAGAAATACAAAATTTATGGATCATTATTTTAAGCAAGGCAACTTTAATGTACCGAAGAGTGACGATGATATCAACACTTTGGAGTCTTTGGCTAATGATTCGTCGATAGAAGACAAGGATTTTGATGATGTGTTATTTGCCACAAGTCAATTGAGAGATTGGAAGAACTTCGATAGAGATAAGGCTTGGGCAAATTTGAATAGCAATATTTTTAGGAAAAATCGTATTTCATTATTAAAATACGCATCTGCTGCTGTTTTGTTGATAGGGATTACAATTGCTTTTTATGTTTTTAGTATCGGTGAGGCAACAAGTTTTGTGGCAGAGGGACAAAATAAATATGTAGTGCTTCCTGACGGTTCGGATGTAGTATTGGCTCCTTATTCAGAATTGGTAATAAGTGCGGGCTTCAATGACTCGAACAGAGATATTAGCTTGAAAGGCAATGGCTACTTCAATGTTGTTAAGAATAGAAGCCTTCCCTTTAGAGTAGATATGGAAAAGGGAGACGTAGAGGTTTTGGGGACTACTTTTTATATAAAACAGGATGAAGAGCAGCTTGATGTGAAATTGGTTTCGGGAGTTTTGAAGGTGACAGATCAAAATGCTAAGAGTAAAATTATCAATAGTAATCAAGAAGCAAGTATTGGCGATGATATAGAGATAGAGAGCAATAAGTCTTTTGACGAAATTGATTTGCAGTTTGAGGATTTGGTGCTTAAAAATATTTCTCTTGGAGAGGCAGTACAAAGGATAAATGGTGTTTATAATAGGGAAATAATAAAAATAGCGGAGGATAGTGACGGTTTGAAAAAAGAAATGATTTATATGACGGTTAAAAATTCTTCTGCTATTGATTTTTTGCGCGGGTTAAAAATGATTTTTAGTATAAAGGTAACTAATTACAACGGTAGTTATGTTATTTTAGATGAAAATTTAAAGTAGAATTTTCATTCTTTTTTGGTTTTAATGGTAGTTTAGAGTGAGTGTTTATATAATTTTGTGTGTTTTAATGTTGTAATTGTATGAAATTAAAATTTATAGGTTATATATCGCTCACTTTTTGTTTTATTCTTTTGATGTCTTGCGAAAGGGATTATGATATTGGGAAAAACTATAATAATCAAAAAATTGTAGTGGATTGTACCTTTAGTCCCGATAGCGCACCCGTAGTAAAATTATCTAAAGCTTTATCTCCCTATTTTAGTGGCTCTTATTCAGATATAGACTCCGCCAAAATCCTTATTTCCGGAAGTCCTAATATTATTGATAGCTTTCAATATATGGGCAATGGACTTTACAAAGCCGATAAAAAATTGACGCCCAAAAGTCCTTGTAGCCTTTCGGTAAATATTGGAGATACTATTGTTACCTCTCAAAGTTACTTGCCCGGTGGTTTTATCGTTAATTCTGCGGTACACCAAGAGGTAAAACTCAGTGATAATAAAAAAATACTTAAATCGGAATTTAATATTTCTACTGCCGGAGAAAAATATTTGATAGTAACTCACATCGTGCAAAAAAAATCTCTGACAAATAATAACGATACAATCGAGTTTGAAAATGATGTTTGGATAGAGGGGGAGGATGATTTTTTTGATAAAGTATTACCTGAAGAATCTGCAAAAAAAATACTATTTAAAAAAATAGATAGCGATAATATTACTTTTACGATATATAGTACAGACGGTTATGTCAAAGATGATAATATAATCGAAGGAAAATCATTTTTCAATTTTTATTCCTGTAGCGAAGAATATTACAGTTTTGTCAAATCAAAGATGTTGTACGAATTGAATAATATCGACAACAAATCCTCAATAGTCAATACAAATGGCATTTATAGTAATATACATAATGGTTTTGGTATTTTTGCCGGATATAATAAAATAGAGGTTGTCAATGAATTTAAATAAAAAAGTAATCAGATATGATTGGGGAACTCCTCTTTATGCTGAGTCTGTAGAGTTGAGAAGTGAAATATTGAGAAAACCTCTTAATTTGGAGTTTGAAGTTGCTGAATTAATTGGAGAACGAGATGCTATGCACTATGGTTTAATAGATTTTTGCACCTATGACTTGATAGCTTGTTTATATGTGAAACCCACCGGAACAAAATGCAGGTTGAAGCAAATGGCGGTCAGAGAAAATTTTCAGAAAAAAGGATTTGGTAAAAAGCTGATAAAAAAAGTGGAGAAAGATTTGTTTCTACGAGGTTTTGAAAGCGTAGAACTACACGCTCGAAGTAGCGCTATAGGATTTTATGAGAGCTTGGGATATCAAAAAGAGGGCGATTTTTTTACCGAAATAGGCATACGACACATCAAAATGTTAAAAAAATAAAAAAAAACCACCAAAAACATATTATAAAATTTTGCAATATATAAAACTTATTTACCTTTGCCTCAGATTTTGAACTATATGTCTTATTTGTAGTTTTATTAATTCGAGAGTTCATCCCAAAAACCTCTTTTTATTTAAGGCGTATAGTTCTTTTTTTTTGTATTGCATAGTCGCAAAAGCTTTCAAATGCAAACTTGGAGGAATATCTGAGAGTAAAGGAAAACGACCGAAATGTCATCATCTTCACAAAAGCAAATCCTGATAACATCAACTTAGAAGAAGTAATACTTCTGATAAAAGATACTAATGAGACAGTGCTCATATCATTTTTAGGAGATATTGACATTAATGAAATATCTAAGTTAAAAGGGGCTCTAAAGTAATTGGTATTTGATACAAAATATTTGTTTTTTATCTGTTTTCTGCCAATACAAATAATCATTCCAAGCTCTGTCTGACCAAGCTATTCTCATTCTTCGATTAATTCTTGGTACCTTTTATTTCCTTTCTTTACTTCTTCTATAGATTCTAATAATATTTCTCTGTTTTTACCTGATAGCAAATAATTAGTCTCAACCAATGAGTTATATTCTTCCAATGAAGTATAAGCATTAAGTATTGAAATGATAACGTTTGTATTTTATTATTTGTTCCACTATCTGTAAATATTGAAAAAAGAATTACCTTTGAACGTATAAATGTTGTGAAATTATTATAAAATGAGAAGTGTACTAAAATTTTGGGGATTACTATTGGTGAGTATGACATTGGTAATGTCTTGCGGAAAAGATGATAAGCCCGATAAGCCTAATGATGATGAAGCTATCGTTACCACAGTGGATGAAATGATACAATCGGCGACTTGGGTATTGCGTGTTCACCGAAAAATAACCGGAGATGAGCTAAAAAATATAAATGATACAACTTATTTGAAGCAATTGAAGGATTTGGTAACTAAGGATAAAAATTATAAGAAAATTGTCCATAAGGAGGATATGTCTATCGAAAAATATACTGAAATCACAAAAAGAAAATATCAATTAGACTTCTTTGATGGTGTTATTTATGAGGATGAAAACTATTTGGGATTTTGTATTTCCTCAGATGGAAAAAAGGTAACAGTACTCACACATAAACTCGAAAAAGGCGATTATTTTGAATTAGAAGATACTCTTGATATATACAAAATAGAGGAACTTGTGAATAAGGCTCCTGATGCGAAATAATTATAATTTTTTAACTTTGTAGAATAATAACAGATACGGCTAATCTTGATTTTTGGAGTTTTCTCGTAGAGACTAATTATACTAATTCTGCACTAAAATTACAATGTAAAAAAACAGATATGAATACAAAATCGAGCAAAAAAAAGAAGTCCCCATTCAAAAAGATTATTTATACAGTAC
>PDWI01021629.1_pt1 | contig 13953 bp, 11 predicted proteins | sample 1430891 | NCBI WGS metagenome assembly PDWI01 (sample SAMN01162508, study PRJNA174530) | Oral metagenome, whole genome shotgun sequencing project. | biome: Marine environment; feature: Marine mammal; material: Swab sample of the gingival sulcus; isolation source: swab sample of gingival sulcus...
CAGGCTGACCTCCGGCAGATCCAACCCCTCGCGCAGCAGGTTCACGCCCACCAGCACGTCGCTCTCGCCCAGACGCAGCTTGCGCAGGATCTCGATGCGATCCAAAGCCGCGATATCCGAATGCAGGTAAGCCACCTTCACCCCCGCCTGGGCCAGGTAGTCCGTCAGGTCCTCGCTCATCTTTTTGGTCAGGGTGGTGACCAGCACCCGATGCTTCATCCGGATGCGCACGCGAATACGCTCCAGCAGATCATCCACCTGGTTCCGCACCGGCAGCACGTGGATGGGAGGATCCACCAACCCGGTGGGACGGATCACCTGCTCGACCACCGTGCCGCCCGACTTTTCCAGCTCATAATCCCCAGGCGTGGCGCTGATGTAGATGGCCCGCGGGATAATTTCCTCGAATTCCTCGAAAAGGAGCGGCCGATTGTCCAGGGCGCTGGGCAGCCGGAATCCATGCTCCACCAGATTGCTCTTGCGGGAACGGTCGCCGTGGTACATGGCCCCGATCTGCGGAATGGTGGCGTGGCTCTCGTCGATGAACATGAGATAGTCGTCCGGAAAATAGTCCAGCAGACAGGCGGGGCGCTCTCCCGGCCGGCGGCCATCGAAATAGCGGGAGTAATTCTCCACCCCGGCACAGTGCCCGATCTGCTTGATCATCTCCATGTCGTAGCGGGTGCGGCTGGCCAGGCGGTGGGCCTCCAGGGGTTTGGCCAGTTCGTCCAGCTCCCCCAGGCGCACCTCCAGGTCCCGCCCGATCTCGTCCACCACCCGATCGATGCCCCCCCGCTCAGTCACGAACTGCGTCGCCGGATAGATCAACGCGTTGCTCGCCGCGCCCAGGCTCTGCCCCGTCAGGGGATCGGTCCAGCTGAGGGCCTCGATCTCGTCGCCGAAGAACTCCACGCGCAGGACACGCTCCTCGAAGGCGGACCGGATCTCCACCGTGTCGCCTCGCGCCCGGAAGGTGCCATAGCCCGGCTCCACATCGTTGCGCCCGTACTGGATTTCCACCAGGTGCTGCAACAACTCATCCCGGTCCAGCTCCATCCCCACGTCCAGGGCGATACGGCTGGACTGGAAGGTTTCCGGATTCCCCACCCCGTAGATGGCCGAGACACTGGCCACGACGATCACATCCCGCCGGGCGAGCAGACTGCTGGTGGCCCGCAGGCGCAGCCGCTCGATCTCGTCGTTGATGCTGGTGTCTTTCTCGATGTAGGTATTCGTCGCGGGGATGAAGGCTTCGGGCTGGTAGTAGTCGTAGTAGGAGATGAAGAATTCCACGGCGTTGTGCGGGAAAAAGCCCTTCATCTCACCGTAGAGCTGGGCCGCCAGGGTTTTGTTGTGGCTGAAAATCAGGGCCGGCCGGTCCAGTTGCTGGATGACGTTGGCCATGGTGAAGGTCTTGCCCGAGCCCGTCACCCCCAGCAGCGTCTGGTACCGCTGTCCGGCTCGGATACCGGCCACCAGTTCCCCGATGGCCTGGGGTTGGTCCCCGGTGGGCGAGAAAGGGGAAACCAGTTGGAAAAGACTCATGCCCTCATTCCCCGCTGGGAGGCTCGAGAGCGGAAGCGTCCAGCAGCAGGACCTCGCCGTCATGGAAGCGGGACAGATCCTGGTCGCGGCCGTTGAAACTGAGGCGGACACCCGCCACCTTGCCCAGGCGCAGGCTGATGTGGTCTTCGACACCCCAGTACACGGCCAATCCTTCGCGCACGGCGTAGGCGCGGCCGGCCTCTACCCCTGTCCGCGGCAGGGATTCCAGTTCCTCCGCAGCAGGGAAACGGGCCTCCTGGAATCCGGTCTCCGCATCCCGCATGACGGCGTAGGGTCCGGGGCCCGGCACCAGCAAGCGCAGAACGAAGGGCCAGACCCGGCCATCGGCGAAGCGCAGTTCGGGCCCCCCGGGCACGGCCGCGGGCCGGCTCGGTCGCGCCGCGCCCACGGGGGTGACTTCCCGGCGGGTACGAGCAGGCTCTTCAGGGCGAGGCGGGCTGATCTGCCACCCCAGGGCCAGAGTGTCCCGCCTTGCCCCAGCATCGGCATCGGTCCCGAGACCGGCATCGCCCCCGACCTCGGCAGCGGAAACAGCAACGGGATCGGGCTCGTCGGCCTCACCGCGGTTCAGCAGAGACCAGAGGCCGGCGATGACCAGGAACAGGACCAGCGCCCCGCCCCCGATCTGGAGCCAGGGCAGCCCCACCCGACGGATATGCACATCCTTCTCGTCCCAGCCCGCTTTGGATTCCCCCTCGGCACCGGCGGCCGCTTTACCGGTGAAAGCCTGGTAGGTCTCGATCATTTCCTCGGGATCCAGGCCCACCTCCTTGGCATAGGAACGCAGAAAGCTTTTGACGTACAGATCACCCGAAACCTTGTGGTACTCGTCCCGCTCGATGGCCTGCAGGCTGGCGGGCGGAATCTTGGTGCGTTCCGCCAGATCAGCCAGTTCCAGGCCGGCCTTTTCACGGGCCTGCAGCAAGCATTCACCGGGGCTCAGATTTTCGCTGGTAGCGGTCATGGGATCCTCCCGACCTCAACCGTCCAGGGCCTTGAGACGCTCCTGGACCGTGGCGGCCTTGTTCTCGTTTTCGGCCAGCAGATCCTTCTGCTGCTGGACCACGTGGGCGGGCGCGTTGGCCGTGAATTTCTCGTTGGCCAGCTTGGCGCGGCACCCCTTCAGCCAGCCCTCGATCTTGGCCAGTTCCTTCTGCAGGCGGGCCCTCTCCTTGTCCAGATCCACCAGCCCCTTCATGGGCAGGAAGATCTGCACCGTGCCGGCCACACCGACACCAGCGGGCGAGGGGTCCTCGCCCCCGACCACCACATCCACCGTTTCCATCTTGGCCAGCAACGCGACCAGATCCACCGCCGCGCGCAACCTGTCGACGCCGGCCTCGCTCTCCGGACGCAGGATGGCCGTGCCCCGCTTGCCGGGGGGCACACCCAGTTCGTGGCGCACGTTGCGCACGGTGGTGGTGATTTCCTGGATCTCCTCGAAGGCCCGCTTCTCGGTCCGGAAGGGCGCTTCCCCCTCCAGAACAGGGAAGTTGCTGGTCATCAGGAATCCCCGGGCAGGCGGTAGCCAGGACCACAGTTCCTCGGTGATGAAGGGCATCAGCGGGTGCAACAGTTTGTAGCTGACGGCCAGGTTCAGGACCGCCACGCAGAGGGCGACATCCCGCTGCCGCTCATCCCGCATGCGGGGCTTGACGGCCTCCAGGTACCAGTCGCAGAACTCGTGGCGGAAGAAGTTGAAAACACCGTAGGCCGCGTCGTTCAGCCGCCGCTTGTCCATGTTGCGACCACTTTCGGCCACGGTTTCCAGCAGGCAGGCCAGGATCCAGCGGTCCTCCACCATCAGGTCCGTGTCCTGGATGGCCACCGGAACCGTCCCCCCGAAAATACCCCGCCAAAGTTCTCCGAAAAGACGCCCGGGCTCCCGCTCCCAATCCGCGGCGGTCCCCAGGGCCCCGATATCCAGCGTCCGCGGCGCGGCGGGCTGATCATCCGCGGAGGACGGCAATCCCGCCTCATCCCAGTTGCCCAGCACCAGCTTGGTGGCCTGGAAGATCTTGTTGCAGAAGTTCCGCCCCACTTCCAGGGTGCTCTCGCTGAAGAAGATGTCCTGGCCGGTGGGCGTGAGCATGACCAGACTGCAACGCAGGGCATCGGCACCGTACTGATCGATCAGCGTGATGGGGTCCTGGCTGTTGCCCAGACTCTTGCTCATCTTGCGCCCCTGCTCATCGCGCACGATGCCGTGGAAAAGCACCTCCGCAAAGGGCTTTTCCCCCAGGAATTCGTAACTGGCCATGATCATGCGGGCCACCCAGAAGAAGATGATATCCGCGGCGGTGACCAGCACCGAAGTGGGGTGGTACTTCTTCAGGTCCGCGTCGTCCTGGGGCCACCCCAGCGGCGAGAAGGTCCACAACCAGGAGCTGAACCAGGTGTCCAGCACATCCTCGTCCTGGGTCAGCCCCGCGCTGCTGCACCGGGGGCATTGCTCGGGGGTTTTCTCGGCGGCAATCTCCTCACCGCAATCATCGCAGTACCAGACGGGGATCCGGTGTCCCCACCACAGCTGCCGGCTGATGCACCAGTCCCGGATGTTCTTCATCCAGTTGTTGTAGACACCGATCCAGCGCTCCGGGAAAAGGGTGATCTCCCCATCCCGCACCGCGTCCACGGCGGGCTCGGCCAACTTGTCCATGCGCAGGAACCATTGCTTGCTCAGATAGGGCTCGATGACGTGGCCGCAGCGGTCATGGTGCCCCACCTGGTGCACGTTCTTCTCCACCTTCACCAGCAGGCCCTCGGCCTCCAACTTGGCCAGCAGGTTCTTGCGGCACTCGTAGCGCTCCTGGCCTTCAAATTCGCCCGCCTCGGCGTTCATGATGGCGCTGGGCGTCATGCACACCACCTGGGGCAAATCGTGGCGACGCCCCACCTCGAAGTCATTGGGGTCGTGGGCCGGGGTGATTTTCACGAAGCCCGTGCCCTTCTCCGGATCCGCGTGATGGTCCCCGATGACCGGGATCTCCCGCTTGGTCAGCGGCAGTTTGACCATGCGCCCGATCAGGTGCTTGCGCTCCGGATCCTCCGGATGCACGGCCACGGCGGTGTCCCCGAACATGGTCTCCGGCCGGGTGGTGGCCACCGTCAGATGCCCCTCGCCATCGGCAAAGGGATAACGGATGTGCCAGAGATTACCCTCCACCTCCTTGTGCTCCACCTCGTCGTCGCTGATGGCCGTCAGATCATGGGGGCACCAGAACAGCCCAGACGGCGGATCTGCTGGGTGATGCGGCTGTGGGTCTTTTCCTTCCAGTCCCAGGCCTTGGTCAGGAACTTCTCGCGCCCCGCTTCCCGCTTGGGCATGCCCTCGGCGGCCATCTGCCTGCTGACCACCTGCTCGGTGGCGATGCTGGCGTGGTCGGTGCCCGGCACCCACAGAGTGGGCCGGCCGCTCATGCGAGCCCAGCGGATCAGCACATCCTGGACGGCATTAAGTCTCGCCTTCTCCCAGGCTTCATACCATTTCTTTTCAATGCCCTCTGGCGAGTACTGGGACAGCTGACGGATGTCTTCCAATGATCTTCTCCTGCGAAAGAGGCGGATTGAGGAGCGTGGCTTTTCTCAGGCCGGCAATTTAACACCTGGACAGAAGAGGGGCAATGGCTTTGGTCGTGCCGCGGAAATTGTTGGTTGCATCATTCTGGCCCTGCTTAGGACACCCTCTCGGCACTGAGTGAAGTTAGGGCTACAGGATGATGACGGAAATCCGGATGCGCATGATGTCACTCCCGACGTTTTCCGCGGCACGACTCATTTTTCAAGACCCCAATCGCTTCCATACCCATGAAATCCGTTTTTTCGCGGAATGTACGTATAAACACTTCAAGAAACTCTACAGTTCAGGCATGTTTTCTACGATACCAGTAACTACCTGCCCCAACGCAACATCTCCCTCTGGAGGAAAGATACATGAAAAAGACCGCTTTTGCTCTGCTCCTGACCCTCCTCATCGCCGGCGGCGCTTTCGCTCAGTTGGATCCCGATGCTGACGGCATCGGCATCTACTTCGATCCCTGCGCCTGTGTCAACTGTCTGGATCTGCCGGTGGGCAACAACACTGGTTACGTTGTCATCACACACCCCTCCAGCGACGCGGGTGTGGCGGGTTGGGAAGCCACCATCACCAATGAAGGTCCTGGTGTCATGAGCAACTGGCAACTGCAGGGTGACGCCACCAACACGGCCGTCAACTCCGATGAGTTCATCGTGAATCTGGGCACCCCTCTGACCAACGCCTACTCCTATCCCGCCGTGATCGTGGCGATGTTCAACCTGAACGTCGTCAGCGTCGAGGCCCCCATCACGTTCTACATTGACGGCATCGAAGACCACAGCATTCTCGACTACGACGGCCCCGCCTTCGTGGACGGCAACGACAACACGACCGTCAAGCCGCTGCAGATGATCCAGGGCAGCGCCAGCCTACCTGTGGCCCTCGTCAACGGCAACTGCGCCGGCATCGTGGCCAGGGGAAGCACGACCCTCGACAACATGAAGGCTCTGTTCCGCTAAAAGCCGTTGCAAGTGGTTTGAATTGAGCGGCCGTAACCTTTGTGTTGCGGCCGCTTTCATATGTGGTATATATCCAGCATCCTACCCCCATACCGGCAGAGGGTTGCCCCGGGCGACGCCAAGCTGATCCCCTTTCCTTCATGAGGTTTCTCATGCGCATAAGCACATTGACCGGCTGGCTGACTCTTCCTTTGGTCTTGGCTCTTGGCCTGCTAACCGTGGCCACCACCCCCGGCTTCGCCAACACCCTCAGCGTGCCTCAAGACGCTCCCACCATCGGCGAAGCCATGCAGAAAGCCCGCTCCGGGGACATCATCCTGATCTCCTGCGGCACCTACCACGAGAGCGACATTCCGGTCAAACCGGGCGTCACCCTCTGGTCTGGAACTCTGCAACCAGCCTGTGTCACCATCGACGCCCGTGGGCAGGGCCCCATTTTCATTTTTGCCGATGCGGATACCAGCACCGCCCTGGTGGGATTGACCCTCACCGGTGGCCAAGCCGCCCGCGGCGGAGCCATCCAGATCCGTTCCGGTGCCCCCCGTCTGACCAGTTGCGTCTTCACCGGCAACGAGGCCACTCAGGGTGGGGCCATCGAAGCCCAGGCCGGCAGCCGGCCGGTGCTGAAGAATTGCCTTTTCCGCGGCAACAACGCCCGCCAGTCCGGTGGCGCCATCCTGGCGGCAGGTGTCCTGGATTTGCAAGAATGCGCCTTCAAGGATAACAGCGCCCTGATGGGTGGAGCCCTGCACCTAGAGCCCGGGGCCCGGCTGCTGGTGGCCGGCTGCACCTTTGTGGACAACGCCGCCGGCAACACCGGAGGCGCCATCCACGGTGGCTCCATCCATGATGACGCCATCCGGTTCGGCCAAACCCGGGCGAACATCCGCCATACTCTCTTTGCCGGCAACCAGGGCGGGCTGGGCGGGGCCGCCATCAGCCTGGCTGGTAGCCGCCTGCAACTGGCCTCCTGCACCCTGGTGGATCAGCAAGCCGATGAGGGTGGTGCCGTGCTGACCATCCAGGGCCAGGCGCCCACCATCATCAACACCATCATCGCCTTCAACGCGGTGGCCATCCTGCGGACCGACGGCGAGGTGCCCACCTTCCGGGGCTGCAACCTGTGGGGCAACCGGCAGGGTGACTGGACCGACCAGCTAAGCCCCTTGGCCAATACGGAATCCAATATCTCCTGCGATCCCCGGTTCTGTGCTCCCGAGCGTGGCGACTACATGCTCTCAAGCACATCCTGCTGCCTGCCGGCGCACAATCCCGCGGGCAACAAGGGACTGGTGGGGGCTTGGGGGGTCGGCTGTGGCGCCAGCGCCTCTGTCACAGAAAGGGAAGGGACTGGGGATTCGGGTTTCCGGGCGATTCGGACACCGCCACACAAACCGTAGCTTTAGAGGATAGTCATAGTAGAGAGAGATGTAAGAACTCATCAGGCCCTTGGCTGACGGCTTCCCGAACGCGGCTCAGTTGCAACCAAGGGTCTTTAGTTGCAACCAAGGGTCTTCATTGACAAACAAGGGTCTTTCCCGTCCTAAACGACCCCGCTGACCAGACGCGCCACCCCCCAGCCCAACCACACCGCCAACAAACCCAACCCCAGATTGGCTCCCACATTCAGCAATGCCAACTGCGGCGTCCCCTGCTGCAGGAACTTGATGGTCTCGAAGCCGAAGGTGCTGAAGGTGGTGAAGGCCCCCAGGAACCCCACGGCCACGAAAAGCCGCACATGCCCCGGCACCATGGTGGTGTGTTCACCAGCAGGGTCCCGAAGGCGAAATGGCCTCCCCACTGCCGCTGGGCCCACAGGCTGACGCCGTAGCGGGAAACCGCCCCGAAAGCCCCGGCCAGGGCCACCAGCAGGATGGCGCGCATACGCTCCCCCAGATTGGAAGGAAAGGACGGGACCGTGATCCCGCCCTTAAGAATTTACCGGCCCAGGACTTCCTTGACAGCCGCTTCGTACTCCGCGCGGGTGTGCCCGCCGCTCCATTGCTTGACGATGATACCGCGACGATCCACCAGGAAGGTGGTCGGGATGCCCTGGAAATTCCCGAAATCCTGCACCACCTGAAACTGGGGATCGGTCAGGACCATGGGGAAGGTCAGGTTGTTTTCCTTGACGTAACTGCGCACCTTCTCCTCCCCATCCCGGCCGAAGGCCACGCCCACGACCACCAGATCATCGGCATACTCGTCCGCCAAAGCCTGCAACACAGGCAGGGCCCGGCGGCAGGGCGGGCACCAGGTGTCCCAGAAATCGATGATGACGACTTTGCCCCGCAGGCTGGAGAGCTTCAGCGTGCCCCCCTCCAGGTTCTTCAGGTCAAAATCGGGGGCGATGTTGCCCACCTGCGCGCCCACGGTCGCGTCAGCGGGGGGCTGGTACTTGGTGTTGTCATCGCCACCACCGCAGGCGGTCAGCCCCAGGATGGCCGACAGGGCGAAAACAAGCATGAACAGATGCGCACGAAATAGACGCAAGATCAATCCTCCAGGTTGAAAAAGGGAGCCGGCAAACCCGACCGAACGTTCTTATGCCCCCAATCTCGATAAAGTTGCAAAAAATGGCAACAAATGAGTCCGTCCCCGGCCGAAAGGGCAAACCGGAACTTGTCTTGGGGCCCGATATTCGTATAGTTACAAGCTGACAGTTCCACCGCAAGATCCCTCCTGAGAGGCTTTCCATGAGAAAATACGCCCTGCTCATCCTGCCCCTGTGCCTGCTGCTCTGCGGCGGCCAGGCCCTCGGCATCGAGGCCCAACTCACCCCCGTGGAGCATGCCGACACCCACGAGATAGGCAAGGAGATCGTCCTGCGGTTCGACATCCGCTGGGACTCCGACGCCGCCCTGAACCCGGAGAGCTTGCAGATCTCCCCCCAATCCGAGGGTGGGGACTTCTTCTCCACCCCGTATCCCCCCAAGGTGACCGCGAACCAGGCCGGTAGCGCGCGCATCGAGTGGGCCGCCCCCCTGCCCGAGGATATCGAGCCCGGGGACCGCTCTCTGGCCCTGAGCATTCTGGCCCGGGACAAGGCCGGTGCCGAGGTGACCGGTGCCTGGACAGGCTCTCTGCACGTGGATTTCGGCGAGAAATGGTCGGCCAACCGGATCCAGAATTTCATCGAGACCCGTGGTCGCTTCGTCTTCCTGTTGCTGATCTTCGGGTTCGGCCTGCTGATGAGCCTTTCACCCTGCATCTACCCGATGATCCCCATCACTCTGGCCGTCATCGGGGCCCAGAACAAGGACAAGGGCGTTCTGAACGGCCTGGTCACCTCTCTGACCTATGCCGTGGGCATGGCCCTGGTTTACGCCATCATCGGTTTTCTGATCGCCTCGGGCACCAGCGGCCTGACCGCCACCATGCAAAGCCCCATCGTCCTGGTTCCCATTTCCCTGTTGCTGATGGTGCTGAGTCTGAGCATGTTCGGTGCTTACGAGCTACAGGCCCCCCAGTTCCTGCGCGACAAGCTGGGCGGCCCCGGCGGCAGTGAGAAAGCCGGCCTGTTGGGCGCCTTCGCCATGGGCATGGTCGCCGGTCTGATCGCCTCGCCTTGCGTGGGGCCCTTCCTCAGCGGCCTGCTGATCTTCTTCGCCACCACCGGAGACGGCGTGCTGGCCTTCATCAGCCTGTTCATCTTCGGCATGGGCATGAGCATGCTGCTCATTGCCGTGGGCACCTTCCCCGCCCTGCTGGGCAACCTGCCCCAGGCTGGTGGCTGGATGGAGACCCTGAACCGTGGCATGGGCCTGCTGCTGGTGGGCATGGCCTTCTACTTCCTGCGCCCCGGCTCGGTCATCCCCGCCAAGTTCTTCTATCCCCTGGTCGGCGGCCTGATGGTCGTGGTCAGTTGCTTCATGGGGGCCTTCGACAGCCAGGCTCCAGGCACCGGCTGGTGGGACCGGACGCGTAAGGGTCTGGGTATTCTCGTCTTTGTCTTCGGTCTGATGTTTGTCATCGGCAGCAACCTGCAGAACGGTTTCGTGGGCAAGGCCTGGCGCTCTTTGCTGGCGGATTCCATGCCCCAGACCGTGGCCGTGACCGGGCACGCCGGCGCGGGTGCCACCGCCCAAACAACCACCTCCCAGACAACTACCGCCCAGACAACCACCGCTCCGGCGCCCCTGCCGAAAAAGGTCCCCTGGGAAAAGATCCACACGGGAGAAGGCGTGAAAGCCTTCATCGACGCCAAGCGGGCCGAGGCCAAGGCCGCGGGCAAGCCCGTCATGATCGATTTCTGGGCCAACTGGTGCGTCTACTGCAAGAAGCTGGACAAGCTGGTGTGGAACCAGCCCCCGGTGGTGGAGGAAAGCCTGCGCTTCGTGACCCTCAAGGTGGACGCCACCAAGGCCGACGACGCGGACATGTCGGCCGTCAAGGAGGAGTTCCGGGTGCCCGGGCTGCCCCAGGTCATCTTCATCGACAGCCGGGGAGAAATCCTGCACGGCCGCACCAGCGGGTTCAAGTCGGCCGAGGAAATGCTCGAGGTGATGAAGAGTATCCGCTGACCGGCAAAAATTTGGGGTGGGCGAGGTCACGCGCCTCACCCACCCCCATCAATGTTGCCGGGGCCCGCCTTACAATTCGATCGTCTGATCCGTGAATTCCAGCTTCTCGATGCCCACCAAGGTGTTCACTCCATCCCGGTCGCTCGTGTTGTCGGTGACAACCACCTCATCGCCGTCCCGCTGCACGGTGTATTCCGACGAATCGCCTGAAAAAACAACCGTATTGCTGCCCGAGTTGCCCGTGATCCGGTTGTCCAGCTGATTGACCCGGACCCCGGAATCGTGACTACCGGTCAGGGTCACGTCTTTGAGATACTGGGCGTGGTGCGTGTAGGGCAGATCGCTGGCGAACCGCAACGAGAAGACCCCCTCAAAGTCGGCGTCGATGCGCGCGTTGTACGTCAGATAAGGATGGAAGAACTTGCTCGTCAATGCCGCTCCCAGCGGGTCTTCGGTCGGGATTTCCTCACGTGTTTTGGCCACATAAAGCCCCCACATCCCGTGGGTGGCGCTTTCGCTCCACGCCCCCCAAAGCCCATAGTAGGCATCGATCACCGAGGCCAGATACTCCTGCGAAAGACTGTTCTCCGCCGTCAGTTCCTCGATCCATTCCGCCTGGCCGATGCCCCAAAGGTTTTCGGCCAAAGCGTTTTCTTGCGCCGCCCGGATTTCCGCCTGAAAGTCCGGCAGGGCGCCGGGGAGGCCCCCATTCCCATCGACGCCGATACCGGTGTCATGCACCATGTGGAGAATCTCCTCGAAGGTGGCATCGCGGTGAGTGTAATCCTGGTTGATATACCAGCTATGGCCTTCAACCTGGATCTCATTCTGGTACAAAGGCTGCCCCATCATCTCACCGGCCGGATTGGTCCCGTCATCTTGCCCGTTGAGCAGCAACAAGATCGCGTTATTCTCCGCCATCTTGTTGGCGACGGCCGATTTGTCCGCGCCGTAAAGGGACCCCGGCAGGTTACGCAAATAATGCTCCAGGACATTCCTGGCACGAACGATCTGCCCGTTGGTGATCTGGTTCTGCGCCACGATGTGGATGCTCCCCCCATCAGGCGTCACGACTTTGGTGTAGCGATCGAAATGGGCCACATAGTCCGCGCCCAGCGACGGGGGCACCGCCTCGATCCCGAGAGAGGACTCTGGCGGAACCTGAGGTATAGGGTACTCACATGTAGGCTCCTCATCACAGCCGGCAAGGGCCAACAACAGGAAAGCGATCAAGATGGTCAGGTGTTTCATTTTTTTCCTTTCATACTCAAACACGGTATTTTGACTAACGGCACTGGAACCGGACAAACGCTACTGGAAGCGCACCTCATTCCCGTAATCCATGTCGTAAACCTTCAGCGGGCCGGCCAAGCCGTTCTCGGTGATGACCTCCAAAATCCCATCCCCGTCGATATCCAGCAATTCCAGATAGGTGAACAGGGCCTCCTCTTCCCATTCCACGCTCCCGGTCTGGGCATCGACGATCTTGCCGCTGTTCAAGACTATCTCGTTGCGGCCATCGCCATCCACATCGCCGCAACGCATGAGGGAGGCCTGGAAGTCGTTGATGCTGGTGTATTCCTTCACGAAGCTGCTCCCGTCCAGATAGACGATCTTGCCATCGCCGATGAACACGATCTCGCGGACGGGATCGGAATCCATGTTGGCGGTGGTCAGGCAGTCGATCTTCGTGTAGTCGCTGGGCAGGCTCTCGTACACCAAGGTGTAGTCCTCCAGCGCCCAGACGTAGATCTTGCCGCTGCCGGTGCGACAGATGAGGCTGTCATCCAGCCCATCGCCGTCCAGGTCCGACACCAACACCTGCTCGGGGGCACCGCTCAGCTGGTTGCTCTTCCACACCCTGTGGCTGCCCTCCGCCGTGTATTTCAGCACGATGACCGTGCCGAAGCGCTCACCCAGAGCCAGGTACATGCCCTTCTCGCCGTGTAGAGGTTCGAAAACAGCCAGGTGATCGAGACGATCGGCGGCCCGGCTCAGGGATCGGTACTGCTCGTAGCTGAGTTCATCCTGGGCGGAGGCCGGCACGACACAACTCAGGAAAAGCCCAACGGTCAAAGCACCAAGAATCAGAACAGCGGGGATACGCATGAGACCTCCTTGCGGGATAACAGGTTCAGCGGCACAGTATAATTCAGGGGGTCGATGCCGGGTATTCTTTTCAACACCGCGCGGCTGAAAGGTTCCCGTGATCAGGTGCCATCAGAAGGGCCAAGGCAGCCCCACGCCCACCTGCAAGGTCAGATTGCGGTAATCCAGGCCGGACCAGCGGTAATAACGGTATTGGGTCCGCACCCAAACCAGATGCTGCCCGGACAGGGTCCACTCCCGGCCCGCCTCCAGAACCAGAGACCAATACTTGGTCGAACCCGCGACGCCTTTGGGCGGCTGAACCCGCGTGGCCCCCACGCCAATACCCACAAAGGGCGAGCCGGACGATTCGGGATCCCGCATATCCCGCCCGTAATAGCGGATGATGCCGTCAGCGGAAAGCAGCCCCCGGCCCGGCCCCAGACGCTGGTTTTCGATCTGCCCCACGGCTCCACAGTTCCAGCGATACAGGAAGGGCAGGAAATCCGCCGCCGCCCCGGGACGGAAAAGGACCATGCCCCCATATCCTCCGTGCGCGGCGCCTTCGGCAAAGATGTGCCCGCCCTGCAGGAAGCCCCCCACGAAAACGGGACTGCGGCCCGCGGGCCCCAGGAAGGAGCCCGGGGGTTGCAGGCGCCGGTTCGGCACCCCTTCCGCCGCCGCCAGAACCGGTAGCAAACAGCCCAGCAGCAGAATCAGCAGGCCTGCCGGGAAGGCCTTTCTCCTGTCATCATGGTGGCGCACGGGCCCGCCTTTCCGATGGGTTTCCAGGTTACGGCCGGGAGATTGCAATTCCGATGCCGCCCGCGCTCTTTGGCCGCCACGATAAGATCAAGTAATGAAAAAACTTGGAACATCGCCCAAGCCTTTCTGGCACTCCGGCGGTCCATCCCTTAGGTTCTATGATCGGAACTGATCAGAATCCGTCCATCCCCAGGAGTTGCCCTTGTTGCCCGACAGTTACCTCACCCTGGACGCCACCGCCACGGCCGAACTCAAGGAGCAGCGCTCCCGCTTCATCGGCCTGGCGGCCCCCGCGGCCAACGCCGATGCGGCCCGGGCCTTCATCCAGGACTGCGCCCGCCGCTACCATGACGCGCGCCATGTGTGCCACGGCTGGAAGCTGGGCCTGGGCACCGACGCCGTGGAGAACCGCAACGATGACGGGGAACCTTCCGGCACCGCCGGTGAGCCCATCCTGGCGGCCATCCGGCGCACC
>PDWI01008259.1_pt1 | contig 13952 bp, 9 predicted proteins | sample 1430891 | NCBI WGS metagenome assembly PDWI01 (sample SAMN01162508, study PRJNA174530) | Oral metagenome, whole genome shotgun sequencing project. | biome: Marine environment; feature: Marine mammal; material: Swab sample of the gingival sulcus; isolation source: swab sample of gingival sulcus...
ATATCGGTATTGTCGATAATTGTTGGGTAACGCCGGCCTTCTGCTCGCATCAATAACTGTGACATATCCAAATGGATGGCAACACTGCCGTCACCCAAAATCGAAGTCCCGACAATGCCGGGAATATGGCGCACATAAATACCGGGCGGTTTCAACAATAGTTCCCTGGAGTCGAGTAAGCGGTCAACGGCAATTACCCATAACTCGTCCTGGATAGTAATCATAACGGCAAAGGCGTTGTCTAAGTCTTCACTGGGTGGATAATCCAGCAAATCCGATAAGCGCTTGGCACCGTAAATGCGCTCATTATAGTGATATTGCAGGCTTTCTCCCGAAATGACAAATTGCCCTTCATCGTAGGACAAGGCTTGTTTGATTTGTACCGACGGTAGGGCAAATGCCTGATTGGCAACTTCGACAATCAAGGACTGCACCGTCGTTAAAGACGAAGCAAAATTCAGCGTCATAATTGTGTTTTGGCCCAGTTCAGAGGTAATGGTAATGCTGCCATTTACCTTATTAAGCCATTCGCGCACAACATCTAAACCGACGCCGCGGCCGGAAACCTCACTAACGCTGTCGCGCGTACTAAAGCCGGATGTAAATAGCAAACGTCCGATATCGTCTTTGGATAAGTCGGCATCTTCGGCAACCAAACCGTTTTCTATGCCGCGCTGCAGAATGCTTTCGTAATCGAGACCTTTACCGTCATCGGCACAACGCAAAAATATTTGCTGCCCCTGTGAGCTAAAGTCCAAATGAACCGTTCCCACCGGGTCTTTACCTAAAGCAATGCGTTTTTCGGGGGATTCGATGCCGTGGTCGACGGCATTGCGCAATAAATGCAGTAACGGATCGGCCAATTGCCTGAGTAGGTCAGTGTCAATCAGGGTTTCGCCACCAGTCAGTAGTAATCTCGCCTGCTTGTCAGTCATTTGACAAGTCGTACGAATATTGCGTTGCAGGCGTGCTTCCAGCGAGCCGACCTCTGACATGCGCGTACCGATGACCAAATGCTGTAAATCGCTTGCCAACACTTGTTGATGATTTTCCATTGCATTTAAATCGGTTAACGCTTGCGACAGTTGTTCACTGATAAGCATGGCGTCATTGAATTCTTCTAACAGTGCGTGCGCGGTGCTGTGCAGCTCGCTGTATTGTTCCAGTTCCAGCGGGTCAAAAGTCTGTTGATTAGTGCGCAAATCGTTGGCGTGCATTATGGCCAACGAACGCACATCGACAACGGTTTCTAATTCGAACAAACGGGTTTTTACGCGCAGCTGTTGCGAGCGCAGGCGCTTGTTAAATTCAGACAGCTTTTTGATTTGCGCTTCCATTGCTGCCGAGTGCACGGAAACTTCTGCCGAGACACGAAACAGCTCCTCAATGCGCTTCATACTGACACGCAATGCACTTGCTTCAGGCGTACCCCCCGCCGTTGTTAATTTTTTTGCCGGCAACGGTTGTGCAGTAACGGTATTGGTTGCCTGATTACGGGTAATAAAATCGTCTAAATTACCATTACGGTCAATAATATTGGCAATATCTAAAATATTTTGTAAGACACTTACGGCTTGTTCGGGATAGTCATCGTTGCCCATTAAAAAGGCGACCATTTGTGCCATGCAGTGTCCGCCATCAAGCAAAACCGTAGCAATTTGCGGGTTGACTTTATCGTCTTTGTTTTCGAAATATTCTAAAACATCTTCAAAATGATGTCCTAAGGTTGATAATCCGTCCAGACCGATAATGGCAGCAGTACCTTTAATGGTATGAGCAATACGTTTGGCAGCGGTAATATCGGCAAGCTCTCCCTTACCCGAAACAATATTATTTAACAACTGTACCAGATGTTCAGTCTGTCCCGGAGCTTCCTGATAAAAGCCTTCCAATAGCGTTGGATCAATATCTTCCGGCACTTTCAAAGCGGTATTTTCAGGCGTTGCAATAACGGGGCGATAAGCTTGATTATTGTCGTCTAAAGCCTCCATTTCTCCGGGAAACGAACCCAGCTTGTGCATAATTTTAAGCGCCAGGTCTTCATCCAGCGGGATGGGGGCATCGCGCAGACAATCGACCAAACCGGCGGCTGAAGAAGAATCCTCCAGATGTTTTAGATAGTGAACCACCAATTTTGGCCATGCTTCCAAAAAGGCAATAAAATTCCCCCGCTGGTTGGCGGGGTGTCCGGCAAGTGCTTCAACGTTGACATTGACGTGGTCGCAGACTTCCTCCAATCCCTGAAAGCCGACCATATCGGCAGCTTCTCCGACACGCGTAACCTGCTCGCTGTAAAACATTGAGGCTTCAGTAAAGGCCTTGTCACCCGGGTCATGTGAAGACAAGTCTTGCAAATATTGGGTCAGTTCGGGCAGGATGATTTCTATTTCACCTGCCAGTGCACTGATTAACTCACTTAATTTCACAAACGAACCTCGTTATCAGTCGTTATTGGTTTAGGTTGTTTTTAGGCTACTTTTAGACTGTTTCAGGCAGCTTAAATACGTTAACCGAATCAACCAGCTCTTTCGCTGCTGAGCGCAGCTCTTGTGTACCAACGTTTTGGGCAGCAATCTGTTTTGCTGTTTTTTCGGTAGAATCCCCGATTGCCTGTACCGCTTCCAGCAGTTCGACAGACATATTTTTTTGCTTTAGGGAAGCCTGGGCAATACTCTGTACTCGAGCAACCAGCTCTGCAGTTATTTCCTGCGTTTTACGCATTTGCTCTCCCGCCTGCTGGGCCTGTTCAGAACCGTCAACAACCTGGCTAATAGTGCGGTTTACCGTGTCAATAGTTTCATTCGTTTCAATCTGAATGTTATTTACCAGCGTAGCAATTTGCTCGGTTGCATTGCGTGAACTTTCCGCCAGCTGCTGAACCTCTTCGGCAACTACCGCGAAGCCCCGGCCGGCTTCACCGGCAACCGCCGCCTGCATAGAGGCGTTAAGTGCCAGTACGTGCGTACGTTCGGAAATTGTGTTAATCAGGTTAACGATACCGGATATTTCTTGTGAACGCTCACCCAATCGCTTAATACGTTTTTCTGTTTCAGAAATCGTTTCACGAATAGATTCCATACCCGTTACCGTATTATCTACTGTTTGCAGTGCATCTTCGGTAACTTCCGTTGCCTGGGTGGCCGACTCGTTGGACTGTTCTGCCAAAGCAGCAACCTGATTCATTGTTTGTGTAGCTTCAAACAGTGTTTTAAACATTTTTTGAACACTTTGACGTTCCGCTTCCGCCGTCTGTGATACCTGTGCAGCCTGAGAACTTACACTATCGGATACCGAAGATACCTGCCCTGCAACACCGGTTACCCCTTTAAGTACTCTTGCCGTTTCATCAGCCAGCAAATTAATCGAGTCAGATACCGTACCGATTACATCTGGGGTAACCGGTGCACGAACGGTCAGGTCTCTTTGTGCTAATGAGCTTACCGCCTGCAGAATGTTGATAACCGAATCGTTAAGGCGTTCGTTTTCTTCTTCGGCTTTACGCTGAGCATCAACTGTTTCTTGCAGTGTTTGGTTAGCACCTGCTTGAGCGCGACGCAGCTGGAAGGCAACCAATAGGAAGATAGCAATCAAGATAATCGCCGTAACAATCAAAATCGTGTAGACCTGTTGAATAGCTGCCTCTTCGCGCTCGTCCAACTCTTGAACCAATGGTGGCAGAGGCAATATTACGGCAGCAACGGCAGCTTCGGAAGTATTAAATGCGGTGTTGGCTTCAAAGGTTGCCTCAGCGTAAACGTCAAATGCCGCTTGGTAGTCGTTGGCATAGTTAATTAGTTTTTCTTTATTTTCAAAGCTGAGTTCGGAATTTTGTTGTACCACTTCGCGAAAGTGATCAAAGGCTTTATGCAGGGTCGGAATAAAGGATTTTTTCTCCAAGATAATAAAGTCTTTGGCTTCACCGCGAGCCTTTGCAAGTGCTGCTTCGATATGCGTATCACTTATGTTATCCACTTCCGCTCGGATGCTGAGGCCGGCCTTTCGCAGCTCCCCTCTGGCACCGGTTTTATCGGAAAAACCACGCTTTTCAATTGCAGCCACCGCCTTCTCAAAGTTAATTTTGTAAAGGTCAATATTTTTTTTGATATTTTTGATAACCTCCGTCTCTTCAGGGGTAATACCCGGTGAGGTCAACATAATGTCAATGTTTTTGACCGCGTCTTTGTATCTTTTTTGCCATTCCGAAATCCTTGACTGCTCGGATGTCTTAGAAAAATAGAACTCGTGTTCATGCATTTCCAGCACATCTACTTCCACTTGGTTGGCCGCCACGACCTGATGGAAAATATTTTGAACTTCTTTCTCTTTACTGATCATCAAAGCGAAAGCGATAATAAGTACTATTGTCGCCAAGACGAAATAAATCATTGATTGGCGAATTGCCTTACCCAGTTGACCAAGGGTGGAGCGGTTACCGATAACCTCTGTCTCTGGTGTTTGATTGTCTACTGTTGTGTTCATAAATCGTTCCCTATATTGTGTAATGTAAATATTGTGTAATGTAAATTAAGCGTTAGTGGATATCTTGTATTTATATCGAAATCTTTAGTACGGAGTATACCGCTTTCGTCAGCTGCAAAGCTACTTTTGGCGACAAGCTTTGTGCAAAAAAATTATTTAAATTTAATTCTATATCGCAAATAGTCAGCAGTATGGCACTGTAACATACTGCTGTTTGCTTACTCTATATTCATTGCATCAAACCTCATTGCATCAGACCTCTTTATTAATAATAATGCTTCCGAAATAAACCCATTAAGCCATTGCCTGCTCCAGACCATGCGCTAAAGACGAACTATCCAGTTCAAACCACAAACGCTGATTAATCAGGTAGGCAGACTGAATATACTGACGTAGATTGCTCGGCGAAGTATTATGAGTCATGCGCTGAGACTCACTATAAGATAAACGTGTCGGCAGCCCATTGACAATGATACCAATGGCTTTTTCTTCATGTTGTAATACCATTAACATAGATTTTTTATCACTATCTGCAGGTAAATTAAAATACTTTTGTAAGTCAAATACCGGAATGACAACACCATGCAAGTTAGTTAATCCTGTCATCCAAACCGGTGAATTCGGCACACGATAACAGGTTGGTATCTCGGTGAGTTCGCTGCCATCGGCAAAATCAATCATTAAACCGATATTGCCAATCAAAAACCCCTGACGCTGGTTTTTGGCTTCTGTGGTTGTGCTTTGTTCGGGCAAAGCATCTATATCGGCAAAAACAAAGGCGTCCAGTGCCTGAGAAGGTGGTAATAGTCCTTCCACCGATTCATTATCTGAAAAGATTTCGGCAGTGCCGGTTTGCTCCGTTATTTCGTTATTATTTGCCGATACTGCTTCCTTAGAGACAGTTTCCGAGTTCGTCAATATATTGCTATTGCTATCATGCTGCGTTTCAGATTCCGGCACATTAACGACAAATGACTGCGTCACTGACGATTCCGCTTTACTGTCAGAAGTTTCTGATTGCGTTTGATCGCTGTCATCCACAAATAATTTATCGCTGGCGGATTGCAAATCTTCATCCGCAAAAAGCTGATCGAAAACAGCATCCGGGTCTTCATCTGCAAACAATCTATCGAGAATGGAATCCGAATGTTGATCTTTATCACTATCCTTATCAACCGGTTCTGCAACCGCAGCTGTTTGTTCCTCGGCGTGTTTTTCCAAAGTAGCCGTTTCCGGCAGGGCTGATTGCGCCTGCGCTTCAGGGCGTTCCTTCGAGCCAGCTGCTTCAATAGCAGCTGTATAAGTTTTAGCCAGTTCCTGCTGGGCTGCATTGACTTTGGGTAAAATTGACTGCAATAACATGTCGGCCGTTTCGTATTTATGCTCCTCAATTAATACGGCAATCTGTTCCAATGCCATATTTATTTGCTGTTCCCGTGCAGTTAATTCTTGTGTTTCACTGCTGTTGATAACACTATCAGATAAACTGTCAGCGATGCTGTCTTTTACGCTGTCTTCGGTAACTGTCTTGAAAACGTTATCAGTACCTGCTGAAAATTGTTCTTCACTATCGGTTATTTGTATCTCGGCTACAGTGCTACTATCAGCATCAGCAACAGTAGTTTCATTATCGGCTGCTAAGGCTGCTAAGTGTTTGTGGTCATGTTTGCGGTCATCACCGGCTGATTCATCCGGCGATATTGCCAATTTATCATTTTCATCAGGAACATAGTCTGCTAAACTATCAATATCATCTAAACCATCAAGGTCATCGCCGATAACCATTTCTTCTTCATTTGTTAAAGCAAGGTAATCCTCTTCCTGGCCAATCAATTGGGACAGCTCAGCATTTTCTTGTTCTAAAGCAATAAGTGTCTCTAATTGCATTTGGTAAGACTCTGCCATTTGTTTTTGAATATCGTCACCCGTTGCCATGATTTGCGGCAATAGTTTGAGTGCCGTATCGTTCTCACCACTTGCCATAGCAAGTGCAACTTGCTCTAGCAGGTCGTCTATATCAAAGGCGTTTTCAGCCGGTGTATTCATAAGAATCTCTTGCTACTGGTTGAACATTGAATGAATAAAAATTATACAATACTACAGATTTTTATACTTCATAAATTGCCGCAAGTATAACTTGCGAAACGGGTTTATAATTAAACAATCCGCTAGGTGTATTAAAAAGCTTATTATATGAAAAATAAGGTTGTATAGTATGTATTTACAGGTACTGCTTTTAACAAGTACCTGCAATCGGCTATTACAAACTTTTTACCACATTAATGACTTCGTCATCAGTGTAAGGCTTAGTAATGTAACCCTTTGCTCCCAACATCTTACCCCAGGCCTTGTCGGCTTTCTGGTCTTTGGCTGTTACCATGACTACAGGGATATCTTTGGTTGAACTGTCGTTGCGTAAAGCACGCGTCGCTGCAAAGCCATCCATTACCGGCATGTTGATATCCATTAAAATCAAATCAGGGATACTTTTCTTTGCCGCTTCAACAGCCACCTCGCCATTTTCAGCTGTGCTGGTCCTGTAGCCGGCCCGGCTGAGCAATGTGTTTAGCCGGGTGCGTTCAACTTGGCTGTCCTCAACAATCAAAATGCTTGAAATCATAGTTCTTCCTCGGTTTTACTATATCAATGTAATAAATATTTTAAATTTTTAAATATGCGTACTTTAGTCTGAACCGTTTGCATATTTGGATACTGTTTTCAGTAAAACATCCATCCTCACAGGTTTAGTCAAATAGGCATTACAGCCGGCCATCCTGCCGCGAATTTTATCAAACGGGGAAGCTTTACTGGTCAACATAATAACGGGCATTGCGACAGCACTGTTTTTAATGCGACGAATCTCCCGACAGGCTTTGTATCCATCAATACCCGGCATCAAAACATCCATGAGCACGCAATCAAATCGTTGTGCTTTAGCAGTTTTTATTGCGTTTTCGCCACAGTCTGCAGTAGTTACCACGTAACCACTACGTTTTAATATTTTGGATAAATAACCTCGTATGGCCTGACTATCATCAACGACCAGCACTGATGCCGAAGGTTTGAACAGTTCATCTTTCGATAATGCATCATCAATATCTTCCTGTATTTCAGCTTGGGAAAGCTCTTCTAATACGCGGGCAACAATAATAGGCAAATTAACCCACAAAACCGGACGGTTCAATACGGTATGTTTAATGTTGTTAATTGGTGTATTCAAACCCACCCAAATAACCACTTGATCTTGTAAAGCCAGATGATTATTTTCCGCCCACTGCATGGCTTCGGTGTCCAAGGTATCAATGATGATAGCATCAGCTTTTTCAAATTGATAATCCGGCATTAGTAATAAACGGGGTGAACGCTTAGCGCTTAGGCGCACTACCGTGTCAATGATTCGTTGTTCGAATAATTGAAATCCTTTTACCAGTATTTTTATATTTGGTTTCATAATAGTTTATTTGGTTTCACGCATAGTTTTATATAATCCCTTAAAAAAGTACCCAGAAGACTAAGAGTGAATTCTCCTTAACTTAACTTATAATATACCCTCTTTGACAGTCTTTCAATTAAATTCATTGAAAAATAGATTTTAGCCGTAATTCTTTCAATTTAGAAACCTTCGTAAAATGTCTTTTTAGACAAATAATTGCCTTATGTTTTTTTTCGTAATTTTTTTACCTGATTGATATATAAAAGATTTTTTTTAATTTTCTAAAAATTATTTTAGCCTGCTTTTTACTCGGGTTGGATATTTTGCAAAGGTTTTTAAATTAAATTTACAATACTACACCGTCTTGCCATACTGATTTCATTTTGTTATTTTTGACAGCTGATGTTAAAATTTATTAGTTTTTAGTAGGCTTTGTAAAATGCCCATTTAAGGCTTATTTTGGTAAATATCCAAGTTAGGCTGGACAGTCTGCGTCATATGTTTATCTGATTATTCAAAAGTGGTGAAAATTTTCGCAATTTTCGCCTATCTGGTTGAACTGTTAAAAAATGACAGCGGTGTTCGCAAGCAGTTTTTGGCCTGCTTTTTACCCGAACTGCACATTTTGCGGAGCTTCCTTATTATATAGACAAATTCAAAATTTATAGGAGGTTTCACTATATGCGTATCATAAAATATTTTCTTTTTAGTTTTTTTGCCTTTTCTTTTTCTTCACCTGTTCTTTCTTCGGAAATAACCGTTAATAAAATTTCCAGCTATCAACAAGCCAATTTGCCGAAAAATGGCACTTATGATGGATTTATTGTCTATTTCAAAGATGATTTTAATAATGCGGACAAAAAAAAGCCAACTACCGAAAAAACTGCCGCCCAAAAAATATCGTCAATTAAAAATATCGTTATTGAAAGGAAAATTTCAACCGGGGGTTATTTAATAAAATCGACGCTTAAAAATTCTCAAGAAGCGGAGAATAAAAGAATTTTTAATTTACTTCGTAAAAATCCTGAAGTTATTTTGGTTGAACCTAATCTGATTTTTCGTGCAACCGTATTGCCCGACAATGACCCTGGGTTTAGCAATTTGTGGGGGCTGAAAAATACTGCTTATGGGGTTAATGCGGTAACCGCGTGGGACAGCGGTTACAGCGGCACAGGTATTACCGTAGCAGTTATTGATACCGGTATTATTAATCACCCGGATTTAAATGCTAATGTACTGCCCGGCTATGATTTTATATCAGATGCAGTAGATGCTCGCGACGGCAATGGACGCGATGCAGACCCGTCCGATGAGGGAGATTGGACAACTTCTTGGTTTGAGTGTGGATTTTTTTATCCACCAAGTGATAGCAGCTGGCATGGATCACATGTGGCAGGTACTATTGCTATGGTTGATAATACAATTGGCGGTGTTGGCGTTGCTCCTGATGCTAAAATTTTGCCGATTCGTGTCCTGGGAAAATGCGGTGGTACCACCATTGATATTACAGAGGGTATGCTTTGGGCTGCTGGTTTATCCGTAAACGGAATAACGAATAACCCTAATCCTGCACAAATTATCAATATGAGCTTAGGCGGTCCGGGTTCCTGTAGTTTTACTGAACAATCGGCAATTAATTCTGTGATTGCAAAAGGTGCTGTTGTGATAGTGGCTGCCGGTAATGAAAATAGTGATGCATCAGGCTATAGTCCCAGCAGTTGTGATAAGGTTTTATCTGTAGCTGCGCTTGATGAAAATGGAAATCGTGCCAGTTTTTCTAACTATGGCAATACGGTTGATCTTTCAGCGCCGGGCACATCTATCTATTCAACTATTGATTCAGGCAGCACAACTCCCCAAGGCCCCACTTATGGCAATTATGAAGGAACATCTATGGCTACACCAAACGTTGCAGGTGTAGCAGCACTGTTATTAAGTAAAGAGCCAACACTGACCCCGCAGGAGGTCATGGATCATCTGATTAGTTCGGCTAAACCGATTGCAGGAACTTGTTCCGGAGGGTGTGGGGCCGGATTAGTCGATGCAGGTCTTGCACTTGGATCAGGTGATGGTTCTGTTCTGTTCTCAGACAGTTTCGAGTAAAAAATATTGCTGTTTTTTAATAGTTAATTGTGTTTAACAGTTAAATATAATTAACTTTTGAATTTAAATGTTTTATTAGGGCAATGTTTTATTTATACTATTGCTAACTCGCTGTTATTAAGATATAATTGGCAAATGAGCTATTGTATTTTTTAACTTTGGGAGAAACTTATTATGCCAAAAGCATCTGCAGTCCATGCTGTATTATTTACGGCTACTTTGCCTCTCGGTGTGTTTGCAGCTGAATTACTCATCGTTCCATTGCCCGATGATATTAATTACCAGCATAGCCCACAGGGAGGAGCAGTTCAGCAAACTCCTGATTATCAAATAAGTGAGGGGCAGGTTATTTTGCAAATTCCCGATACTTATATAAATACACCTTTTGTCCTGCAATTTCCCGATAATGCCCGTAGAGAAATCGTTTTTACTAAACGCAAGGATGGTAACGGCATTATCTCGTTGTGGGGACGCACCACAGATAGTCAAGCGTTAAATACTACTTTGACCGTAGGTCAGCAAAACTATTTTCTGACAGTTAACGACTACCAGCATAGTGAAACGTTTACTATTACCGGTCAGATTAACAACGGTATTGGCATTTATCAGCGTTTCGATAACAAAAAATATCGTTCGCATATTAAACATGCCGCACCGCTGACCAATAAAGCAATAATAAAACCAGCCAATTAATAGGACATTGATTATGAAAAAAATACTGACGATAATCGGTGCTGTATTTAGTGCTTGTTACACTTATGCTGCTCCCGTAACCATTGATGTGATGGTAGTTTATGATAACTCAGCACAAGCCTATATCACGAACAACGGCCTAAACCAGAACCAGTTTGCTACCAATGTGATTAATCAATTGCAAACTCCTTATATGAACAGTGGATTGGACGTTGAATTTAATCTCGTTCACACCATGGCAATCAACTATAATAGCGTTGCTGGTACAAATGGAAGTGGTATAGCAAATGACCTGAATTATATTAGCGGTAATGCGGTTGTGCAAAATGCCAGAACTGCTCACAATGCCGATTTGGTACAAATGTTTGTTAATTTGAACCACCCTGCAACGGGTTCTTGGACGTCTGGTATTGCCAATCTCTATATTCCCAGTAATCCAGCCTGGTACAACAAAACACAAAGTTATTCTGTTGTTTCCATACAAGATGTTGGTACGGGTATTTCCGGCACGGCAGCTCATGAAATCGGTCATAACTTAGGAGCGTTACACGATCCCGCTCATATGGGTAATGTGCCACCTAGCTGGGGAATTCCCGATTATGCCAGAGGTTATGTTTATTCTGTGGCAGGTACGACTTATCACACGGTAATGGCTTATAATTTAAGTAGTTATTCCGAGTCTCCCTATTTTTCGACGCCTTGTAAAACATTCCCGACAGGTACTCCTGTTGGGACCACCGATTCTGCTAACAATACGCGATTTATCTCAAAAAATATGGGAACAGTGGCCAGCTATTATGGTACCCTACAAACCAGCACCGAGATAGTCAGTTGTCCTACTGGCGGTGTCACAGGCCCCATTTTTATGGATAGTTTTGAGAATTAAAGGGTAGATAAAGTTTGTGTTTTAGTAAAAATAAGGTGAAATTAAACACTTTATTTGACATAATAATCACTTAAAGTACACAAATGGCCGTGAAAATGTGCTAAAATCAACTAATGGTTTGTGAAGAGTTTTTTGTGTGATAGTGATAATTTTGGAGAAAATAATAATGGGACTGTTAATAAAAACAACATTAGCGCTGGCGTTAGTCAGCGGTTTAGGAGCGGCGCAGGCATGTGAAATATCGACTGACTGGGGTACAGTGTCAGGAGCAACAGCGAAAAGCGTTGTTGACGGTTCAACCCGTTACGAAGGCTTATGTGCCTTGGAAGCTCGACAAGGTCAATCGGTTTCAGCAAACATCGGCGGTTCAGGCGACACCTATTTCCGTTTTTATGTCTATGCCAATACGGCACAGACCGGTAATGTGAAGATTTTTTCTGCCAAAAGCGGTACTAGCGAAGCAGCATCATTAACCTTAGGTAGTGGTAATACACTGAAAATTGGCGGACAAAGCACTACATTGCAGGCACGCAAATGGACACAAGTGCAATTACGCGTCAACGGCACCAAAGCCGATGTTTGGGTTAATAATACCCAAAAATTAACTAACGTTAACGTTGCGGGCGGCAATATCAATCGCATTAGCTTAGGCAGTTTAGGCGGCCCCCAAGCAGGTATTATCTATTTTGATGCCTTTGTGGCATCCAATGGGGAGGCTGTTGGTATTGTGGTAGTGATAAACCACTTCTTGCTGGCGATGCTAATGGTAGTGGAACTTATGATTCATTTGACATGGTAATTCAAAGAAGAGAGATTTTATCCAAAGGTACTGCTAATTTCTTACCTTCGGAAGCTGTCCCAGATTGTAATTTAGATGGTAAGGTCGGATCTTTTGATATTGTTTGTGTCCGTAGAAATATTTTAATACCTCAATAATACCTTAAAAAACCTTTAAAAATTTTGGAGTTCTTTATGAAAAAATTAATATTATTATCAAGTTTGGGATTTAGCATTGCTTTTGCTGCACCTACTATTACTGGATCGGGAGTAACGATAGCCCCCGGTAATACTGGTACATATACTTTAGACTATGCAGGTCAAGCTGATAATGTTGCAGCTGCTGATATTAAAATAGATTTTTCTGCATTGCCTAATAATGTAACGCTTACTAACTTGACTTCAAGTAATAATGCCGTATTTGGTTGTGCTGAGAATAATCAGGTAATTACTTGTTCTATCGCTACTGACCAGTTTGATCCTCTCTTCAATCCTCTGCCAGTACCCGACACAACTGGCTTTTTGACATTTGATATATCAGTACCAGCTGGTGCTGCTGCAGCTAGTTATACTATATCAGCAACTCAATTGGACTTTAAAGATACCACAGGTGCTGATGTTGCAGGTGGAGTGGCCAATCTAGGAGATGTTATTATTAGTGGTGCTCCAGCTTTCAACACCACAGTTAACTATAGCACTGACCCCGCAAGTACCGGTACGGGTACGTTTGCTTGTGATTCAGGTGCAACAGGTGCAACAGTAGCCGGTGGTACAACCGTAACCTGTACGGCGACACCAAATGGTACCGATACTTCAAGTATTGCCGGCTGTCCGGCGGGTGCGACCACTAACACGGATACTTCTTGTGTGTTCGATGCCAGTAACTTAACCGTTAGCCCGGCAACTAATGGTACGTTAGCTTGTACGCCTAACGGCGCGGTTACAGCAGGTACGTCTGTCACTTGTACTGCAACACCTGACGCTGGCTATAACGTCGGTACATGGACTGCACCGGTAGCTTGTAATGGCGCATCATGTAACTTCAACATGCCGGCAGCGGATACCACGGTTTCTGTGACATTTACCGCGGTTACTAATACTGACTTTACGGTAGTACCATCAGCCATAGGTACTGGGACAGGTACGGTTAGTTGTACGCCAATGAATGGTACTATTACTGTTGCTGCAGTACCAGTTAACTGTACTGCAACGCCGGATGCGGGTATGACTTTTGGCGGTTGGAATGCACCTGCTGCCTGTATTGGTGCAGCATCTAATGCTTGTACTTTCAATGCAGTGCCGGGGAATAACTTTGTTGTAGCTATATTTAACAATCCTAATATTGTTACTCCTATTACTACTCCGGTTCCAAGCACCGGCTTGTTAGGGTTATTTGTCATGGTCTTATCTTTGCTGTCGGCAGCTTTTGTTGCGATACGTCGTAAAAGATAATCTAATTAAAACTTTTATTTAACCGAAAAGGGCTCACTGTGTTGAGCCCTTTTTATTTACAGGAAGCATTGCTATTAATTCATTTTCCACGCTGTATTAATTTGTGGAAATAGTATAATACCGCCTCAC
>PDWI01013288.1_pt1 | contig 13950 bp, 12 predicted proteins | sample 1430891 | NCBI WGS metagenome assembly PDWI01 (sample SAMN01162508, study PRJNA174530) | Oral metagenome, whole genome shotgun sequencing project. | biome: Marine environment; feature: Marine mammal; material: Swab sample of the gingival sulcus; isolation source: swab sample of gingival sulcus...
ACCATTGATAGAATATATTGCTTCTAAGGGGAAACCAATTATTATGTCAACAGGTATTGCAGATTATGAGGACATTAAGTTAGCTGTAGATACATGCAGGAAGGTTGGAAATAATGATATTACCTTATTGAAATGTACATCATCTTATCCCGCACCTATTGAGGAAGCTAATTTGGTAATGATGCAACGTTTTGCTAGAGACTTCAACGTGAAAGTGGGGCTATCAGATCATACTTTAGGGACAACCGTACCAGTTGTAGCAACAGCATTAGGTGCATCGGTAATTGAAAAACACTTTATTTTAGATAAAAGCATTGGCGGACCTGACGCTTCCTTTTCATTAGATGAAAATGAATTTGCAGAAATGGTAAAAGCTGTAAGACAAGCAGAGAAAGCATTAGGACAAGAGACTTACGAATTAACTGAAAAGCAAAAATCAGGAAAGATATTTTCGCGTTCGTTATATGTAGCCGAGGATATAAAAAAAGGAGAAGTTATTACAGAAAAAAATGTTCGTTCTGTTCGTCCGGGTTTTGGAATTCACCCTAAATATTTGAAAGATATTTTAGGAAAAAAAGTTGTTAGAGACTTGGAAAAAGGAGAAAGAGTAGATTTTGAGGTTGTGGAATAGCAAAATATGGTAAATATCAAATATTTGGTCTCCTATTATAATATTTTTCGCAAGAATATAAATTATAAACACAAAATACATACGCAAAATTATAACATGAATTGATATGAAAGGAATAGTATTAGCAGGAGGTTCCGGAACAAGGTTATATCCTATAACAAAAGGGGTATCGAAACAGATGCTTCCTATTTACGATAAACCTATGATATTTTATCCTGTATCAACATTGATGTTGGCAGGAATACAGGATATTTTAATAATATCGACACCTCAAGATTTACCTGGATTTAAACGATTATTGGGAGACGGAAAAGATTATGGAATAAGGTTTGAGTATGCAGAACAGCCAAGTCCTGATGGATTGGCTCAAGCTTTCTTGATAGGAGAGGAATTTATAGGCGATGATAATGTGTGTTTAATTTTAGGGGATAATATTTTCTATGGACAAGGTTTTCGTCCTACATTGGAAAAAGCCGTTGCTACTGTTGAAAAAGAGAATAAAGCGACGATATTCGGGTATTATGTAAATGATCCCAAACGATATGGAGTCGCAGAATTTGATGATAATGGAAATGTGTTGAGTGTTGAAGAAAAGCCAAAAAATCCCAAATCAAATTATGCTATAGTTGGGTTATATTTTTATCCCAATAGTGTTGTTAACATAGCAAAAAAAATTAAACCTTCTGCCAGAGGTGAACTGGAAATAACAAGCGTAAACCAAGAATACCTTAATCTAAAACAATTAAAGATGCACCTTTTAGGAAGAGGCTTTGCTTGGTTAGATACAGGAACACATGAATCACTTGCTGAAGCATCCACATTTGTTGAGGTCTTGGAAAAAAGACAAGGATTAAAGATTTCTTCATTGGAAGAAATAGCCTACAAAAAAGGTTGGATAACGAAAGAAGATATATTAAGACTTGCTGAACCAATGAAAAAAAATCAGTATGGTCAATATTTATTAAAATTGATAAAATGAAGAACATATTAATAACCGGAGGTGCCGGATTTATAGGATCTCACGTTGTTCGGTTGTTTGTAAATAAATATCCTGAATATAGGATTATAAATTTAGATAAGCTAACCTACGCCGGTAATTTAGAAAACCTAAAAGATATAGAATCTGCTGATAATTATGAGTTCGTGAAAGCAGATATTTGCGATTATGAATATATTAAATCAATAATTAGTAGTAAGGAAATTACTGATATTATTCATCTGGCAGCAGAAAGTCATGTGGATAGAAGTATTAAGGATCCATTTTTATTTGCACAAGTGAATGTAATGGGAACTCTATCTTTACTTCAAGCAGCAAGACAACAATGGGAAGGTAATTGGCAAGATAAACGTTTTTACCATATTTCAACTGATGAGGTATATGGGGCATTAGACTTTGATAATACTTTATTTACAGAAGAAACCAAATATGATCCTCATTCCCCGTATTCGGCAGCTAAAGCATCTTCCGATCATTTTGTCAGAGCCTATCACGACACATATGGATTACCAGTTGTAATCTCAAATTGCTCTAATAATTATGGAAGTTATCAATTTCCTGAAAAATTGATACCGTTGTTTATTAATAATATACGAAACAGTAAACCATTGCCGGTATATGGTAAGGGCGAAAATGTGAGAGATTGGTTGTATGTAGAAGACCATGCCAGAGCTATTGATTTGATATTCCATAAAGGTACGTTGGGAGATACTTACAACATTGGTGGTTTTAATGAGTGGAAAAATATTGATTTAATAGAAGTACTTATCAAAACTGTGGATAGATTATTAGGTAGAAAAGAGGGAGAATCTAGAAAGCTAATTACTTTTGTAACAGATAGAGCGGGACACGACTTGCGTTATGCGATTAATGCTGCTAAATTGAATAACGAATTAGGTTGGGAGCCGTTATTACAATTTGAAGAAGGAGTTGAAAAAACTGTGAAGTGGTACTTGGAAAACCAAGACTGGCTTGATAGTGTTACTAGTGGAGAATATCGCAAATATTATGATGATATGTATGGTGATGCTTAATATCACAGTAAAATAATTTTACAAAAATTTGTAGGCACTATTTTTTCTATATGGTTTGCGAGGGGGATTGAACTTATTTGTTTTGGGAGTAGTAGGTTTATATATAGGAAAAATATTTGACTAAGTGAAAAAAGGCAAATTTTTATTGTCTCAGATAAGGTAAATTTTTAGTATGGAAATAATAGATGCTTTTTGGGAAAGAAGAAATTTAGGAGTTACTTCTACCGAGATAGTTATTAACAGAGGGGACGAATTAAATCATATTGAAGCATATCTAAAAACTTGTGATGCGGAGTATGTTGTATGTAAGGTGCCAGTGAATAGGTTTGATGTTAATAGTTTGTTAACAAAATATGGATACAGTTATGTAGAAACAAGTATAAATTTTGTACTGAATGTAAAGGATGCAATTCTAAATCCACTCCAAACACGCTTAAATAAAGTGATATCTTGTAGTGAAATGAATGAGGCGGATATTGAGATACTTTACCAAGAGATTTCAAAAGGTTTATTTGATACAGACCGAATAGCATTGGACAATAAATTCACAAAACAACAAGCCGCCAATAGATATAAAAATTGGATAGCAGATGAATCAAGAAAGGGGACTAAATTGTTTAATATACAGTATAAAGAGGATACAATAGGTTTTTTTACCTTTAAGAATATGGGAGGGGAAACTTATTATCCTTTTTTAGGTGGAATATATCAAAAATATAATACTTCTGGATTAGGTTTTTCAGTTGTAAGAAAACCAATAGAAGAAGTTATAAGACAAAAAGGAAAAAAAATATCTACCTATGTGTCTTCTAATAATTTGACAATAATAAAGAGCCATATACAACAAGGCTATATTTTTAATGACAATAAATATGTATTTATAAAACATCAATAAAAAAAATGAAAAACTTAGAAAAATTAAAAAGTATTTTTTGTGAGACTTTAGAAGTAAAAGAAAGTGTATTACCCTCCTTGAAGTATCAAGATGTAGAATTGTGGGATTCTGTAGGACATATGACATTAATAGCTGCTTTGGAAGAAGGATTTGATATAATGATGGATACAGACGATATTATTGATTTGAGTTCGTTTGAAAAGTCAAAAGAAATACTTGGAAAATATGATGTCCAGTTTTGATATGTTACGAGATAAAACAGCTCTCATAACAGGCTCTAACCGAGGCATTGGAAAACAGATGTTAGAACTATTTGTGGCTAATGGGGCGAATGTATATGCTGTTTCTAGAAAAAAAAACAAACAGTTTGAAAATGATTTAAAAAAAATGTCAGAAAAGTATCAAAGAAAAGTTACTCCATTATTTTTTGATATGACAAATAAAATACAGATGAAACAAGTAATAAAGGGGTTGATGACATCAAAAGCAACCATAGATATACTTGTAAATAATGCAGGGGTAGCTCATGGAGGTTTACTATCAATGACTTCAATTGAAAAAATCAAAGAAGTGTTTGATATTAACTTTTTCTCTCATATTCTTTTAACTCAACAGCTTATTAGGTTGATGAGAAATAGGTCGGCCTCGATAATAAATATGGCTTCTATTGCTGGTATAGATAGTTATCCCGGATACATAGCTTATGGTTCTAGCAAAGCAGCTTTAATTTATGCAACAAAGACCTTATCTAAAGAGTTATCTTCCCATAACATAAGAATTAATGCTATTGCACCGGGTTTAACCGATACCGATATGGCTCATCAAATGGAATCAAAGGCTATGCGTAAAATGATTGAAGATAGTGCATTTAATAGGCTGGCAAATGTTTCTGAAATAGCTAATACTGCTTTATTTTTAGCTTCAGATTTATCCAGTTTTATCAACGGTCAAGTTATTAGAGTTGATGGAGGAATGTAATTAAAATTAATATAAAAATAAATACTAATGAATAAAGATATAAAACAAGAATTGGAAGATTTGTCCAAAAAAATTAGACTAAAATGCCTTGATATGGCTTATAAATCCGGTAATAATGGTTCACATTTAGGAGGCGGTTTATCATTGGTTGAAGTGTTGAGTGTTTTATATCATTCAGTTCTGAAAGTTGATGCAAATAATTCTACAAATGATGAAAGAGATAGGCTTATTATCAGTAAAGGACATTGTGTATTACCATATTATTCATTACTAAATGAGTTTGGCTTTATCCCAGAAGAAGAACTTGTAAAGTTTGAAACCAATGGAGCAATACTTCATGGACATGCAACAAGAGATTTGAACTTTGGTATAGAGTTTTCAGGTGGTAGTTTGAGTCTTGGTATTAGTTTTGCTGTTGGAGTTGCATTGGCAGGTAAAAGAAAAAATAAGAACTATCATGTTTATACAATTGTGGGTGATGGAGAATGTAACGAGGGATTAGTATGGGAAGCTATCATGTCTGCCAGTCACTTTAAACTTGACAATCTGACAATTATAGTCGATAATAACAAACTGCAATATGATGGTAAAATAACTGATACTATGAATATGGGTAATTTGCAAGAAAAGTTTGAAGCTTTCGGTTGTAATGTGTTCTCAATAGATGGTCATAATGTAGTAGATTTGTATAATGTGTTTTTTTATGGAAAATAAAAAAGAATGGCACCATTCCGTATTGAAACAAGAATTATATGAAATAGCCATAGCAGAACAAAATAAAATATAATAAATATGTTGAAGTTTAACTCTTTAAATATGCGAATATGGTCAAAGTTAGGACAACGAGGTTCTTTCTTTGGAGTAGCTGTATTTGAGATTCTGAAAAAAAATAAAGACACATATATTACCACTGCTGATTTGGCTTACCTGTCAGGTTTAGAGCGATTTATATCCAAATACCCCGAAAATTTTGTAAATGTAGGTATTGCAGAGCAAAATATGTTAGGCATATCTGCAGGGTTAGCACAAGAGGGTAATTCGGTTTTCGCTACTACTTATGCGACCTTTGTGTCTATGAGAAGTTGTGAACAAATAAGACATTATATGGGGTATATGCAGAGTAATATAAAGGTTGTTGGAACCGGTGCCGGATTTATAATGACATATTCCGGTAATACACATTATACTATTGAAGATCTTTCAATTATCAGAGCTATCCCTAATATTGTTATTCTATCGCCTGCCGATGCAACAGAGACAGTTAAAGTGGCATTAGCAGCATCTGATTACGAGGGGCCTGTTTATATTCGCTTGACAGGTGGACTAAATAATCCGATGGTTTATAAAGAAGATTATGAATTTAAAATAGGTAAAGCAGTAGTCCTATCTGACGGGGAGGATATTACGGTTTTTGCAACAGGAAGTATGGTTTACAATGCCTTACAAGCAGCAAAAGAAATAGAAAATAAAGAGGGAATAAAAGTGAATGTGGTCAATATACATACAATTAAGCCGATTGATGAAGAATGTATAGAGAATATGAGAAAAAAATCAAAATTATTTGTAAGTGTAGAAGAACATAATAAAATAGGAGGTTTGGGTGCTACTATATCAGAATGTATTACTGATAGCACAGATGGTAATTATCCTCCTTTACTTAGATTAGGTATAGAAGATAAATTTTTTCATGCAGGTGATTATGAATATTTACAGGGAGTAAATAGATTATTGCCACAACAAATAGCCGAAGACATTTTAATTAAATACCATAATCTTTAATGCAAAACTACTTTAATTATACCAAGTATAAAGATAATATAGCAGTTATTGATGCTGTTGGTGGTCACTATACTTATGCTGATATTTTAGAAAAAGTACAGCTTGTCGATCAAGAGTTAGATAGTGGTTTGGCTTTTTGTTTTTGCCGGAATACTATTGGTTCTTTACTTGGTTATTTGAGTTTTCTTGAAAGTGGTGTGCCTGCTGTTATGATAGATGCCACAAAAGACTTGGATAGTATCAGCAAGTTGTTGGCTATTTATAATCCTAATTATTTGTGGCTACCCAATGAACTTTTGACAGATTACAAAGGTGAAGTACTTTGTACAATTTTTGACTATTCTCTGGTGCTGTACAATTCAACAAAAGTAGAGATACACAAAGATTTAGCATTGCTTTTGCCTACTTCTGGAAGTACAGGTAGCCCCAAATTAGTGCGTTTAACCCAAAAGAATATTTTGAGCAATGCAAAAAGTATTGCAAAATATTTAAATATTACTTCTGATGAACGTCCTATTACATCTTTGCCCATGCACTATTCTTATGGTATTTCTGTATTGAATAGTCATTTACTGAAAGGAGCAACTATTTTGCTTACTGATTACTCAGTCATGCAGAAAGAATTTTGGACGTTTACGAAAGAAAAAGAAGCAACTTCAATATCAGGTGTCCCATATACTTATGAAATGTTGAGACGATTGCGTATTTTTAATATGGACTTGCCAAGGTTGAAAACATTAACACAAGCAGGGGGAAAATTAAATCCTAAATTGGTAAAAGAATATGTAGAACAGGCACGCCGACATAATAAACAATTTATTGTAATGTATGGACAAACAGAAGCTACTGCTCGCATGAGTTACTTACCTTTTGAATATGCTCTGGATAAGCATAGTAGTATAGGTATTGCTATTCCTGATGGAGAGTTTAAAATAATAGATGCCAATGGCAAAGATATTGATGAATTTAATGTGGATGGAGAGTTGGTGTATCGTGGGGAAAATGTCTCTATGGGATATGCACAGAGCTTAGAAGATTTGACTGAAGGAGATGAAAATAAAGGTATTTTAAAAACCGGCGATATTGCAAGGCGAGATAAAGATGGTTTTTACTATATAACAGGGCGTTTGAAGCGTTTTGTAAAAGTATTTGGCAATCGTGTAAATCTTGATGCGATTGAACAAATTTTAAAACATATACCCAATACACAAAGTGCGTGTGTGGGTGTTGATGATAAAATCACTGTTTTTGTAACAGAAGAAAGCAAAATAAATGATATTCGTAGTTTGTTAATAACAAAAACAGGTTTGAATAGACAGGCGTTTAATGTGAAATTTATAGATAATATACCTACAAATAGCTCGGGAAAGATTCAATATGCAGATTTAATGAATTTATTGTAATCGTACTATGGATATAAATGATATACTAAATATTGCCCCTTATTCCTTGGATAGAAAAGAAAAAAGAGTTTTGTTGAATACAGTATTGAGAGATTTGACAAAACATCACTATACAAATTGTTCCTCTTATAAGAAGATGTTGGATGCTATTGGTTTAGATATATCAAACTTACCTGAATATGACGCATTGCCATTTTTGCCGGTGCGTTTGTTCAAGGAGTTTGAGTTGTTAAGTGTAGCTAAAGAAAATATAATCAAAACCATGACATCTTCGGGCACTACAGGACAACAAGTGTCTCGTATATTTTTGGACAAAGAAACGTCGTTAAATCAAACAAAAGTTTTGACTAAGATAGTGTCAGCTTTTATAGGAAATAAGCGAATTCCTATGTTGATATTAGATTCGAGTAGCGTATTGAAAAACAGAAATATGTTTTCGGCACGGGGTGCAGGTATTTTAGGATTTTCTATGTTTGCGTCTAAAAGAATATATGCTCTTGATGAAGATATGAATTTGAATACAGAGGCAATAGAATCATTTTTACATCAACATAAAGGTTCACCCATCTTTATGTTTGGTTTTACTTTTATGGTTTGGCAACATTTTTATAAGCAATTACAAAAAACAGGTTACCATCCGGATTTATCCCAAGGAATTTTAATTCATGGAGGTGGTTGGAAGAAGTTGTTGTCAGAATCTGTATCTTCGGAAGAGTTTAAGAAACGACTCAATAGCGTTTGTGATATTTCGGTAAATAATATTCACGACTATTATGGTATGGTAGAGCAAACGGGTAGTATTTATATGGAATGTGAACAAGGACACTTGCATACGCCTGTTTTTTCTGATGTACTTATTCGTCGTCCAATAGACTTTAATCTTGCTGATGTAGGCGAAAGAGGCATTATTCAAGTAGTTTCGGTATTGCCCAAAAGTTATCCCGGACATAGTTTATTAACGGAAGATGAAGGAGTGATTCTTGGCGAAGATAATTGTCCTTGTGGCAGAAAAGGAAAGTATTTTAAAATTTATGGTAGAATAAAAAATGCGGAAATCCGCGGTTGTAGTGATACATATGCTTCAAATTTTTAACGAAATAGAATTGTTATTTCCCAAAACAGTAGCTTGGGAACAGTGGAAAGAGAATAAACCAAATATTCCTTTTGCAGATGATGTAATTATGTATTTGAATGCTTTGTCAAAATCATTGCTTCAAGATAGAGAAAGCAGGATATATCCGGATGTGGTTACTTTTGCTTTCTTTTGTAGAAAATCAAATTTGTTAACTCAGAAATCAAATTATACTTTCAACGAAATGCGATTAGGAAGAGGTATAGCCTTTCATATTGCGCCCTCTAACGTACCTATCAATTTTGCGTATTCTTGGATAGCCGGTTTGTTAAGTGGGAATACTAATGTGGTAAGGGTGTCGTCTAAATATTTTCCACAAGTTGATTTAGTGATTAAACATATTCAGAAAATATCAGAACAGGAGCGATTTAAAGACCTCTCTCAAAAAACAGTTTTTGTGCGTTATAATAGAATGAGTAATGCTACCGGTTTCTTTTCTTCGTTTTGTAATACACGAATCATTTGGGGTGGCGACCAAACCATAGCCCAGATAAGGAAAAGCCCAATACTGCCTCGCGCGTTTGACATAACTTTTGCGGATAGATATTCTTTAGCTGTTATAAATGCAGATAAATTGGTCTTGGAGCAAGATATGGAAAAATTAATACAAGGATTTTATAACGACACCTATCTATTTGACCAAAATGCTTGTACAGCACCACATTTAGTTGTTTGGTTGGGAAAAAAGACAAACATAAAAAAAGCAAAAACAATCTTTTGGGAAGCATTGCAAAAGGAAGTGGATAAGAAATATGAGTTTCAATCAATCATGGCGATAGATAAGCTGACGGCTTTCTACCGTCAAGCGATAGAAATGCCCTTGAAGAAAGAAACATATATTGATAATAAATTAATTAGGGTTCAATTAGACAGTTTAAGTAAAGAAATAGATGATTATCGTTGTACGGGAGGCTATTTTTCAGAATATGATGCCGGTTCATTGGATGAAATCGCAGGAATTGTTAAGAATAATTATCAGACATTGGCATACTATGGAGTTTCAAAAGAAAAATTAGAGCGATTTGTACACGCTAATACGGTCACAGGAATAGATAGAATTGTACCTATTGGTACTACAACTGATTTTGCACTCACCTGGGATGGTATAGATTTAATTAATACGTTGAGTCGGACGTGTACCGTACTGTGATTATTATAAAATATTTCCTCAGAAAATACAATAGACTATAAAAAATTTATATTACTAAACATAAACAATGATACCGTTCAACAAACCATACTTAACAGGCAAAGAAGCCCATTATATGTATAAAGCTGTAATAGGAGGTAAATTGTCAGGCAATGGCGAATTTACAAAGAAGTGTCAAAATTTTTTTGAAGAGAAATATAGTTTTGGAAAATGTTTACTTACTACTAGTTGTACTGACGCTTTGGAGATGGCAGCTATTTTGTGCAATATTCAAGAAGGGGACGAAGTAATAGTACCAAGTTATACTTTTGTATCTAGTGCATTGGCTTTTGTAAGACAAGGTGCTAAGATTGTGTTTGCCGATAGCTACGCTAATAATCCCAATATAGATGCTGATAAAATAGAGAGCTTAATAACACCAAAGACAAAAGTTATAGTTCCGGTGCATTATGCCGGTGTGGCTTGTGATATGGATAAAATAATGGAGTTGGCAGAAAAATATAACTTGTTTGTAGTAGAGGACGCAGCACAAAGTATTGATTCTTTTTATACATCTCCAAAAACAGGTGAAAAAAAAGCATTGGGCAGTATCGGGCATTTTGCGACTTTTTCCTTTCACGAAACAAAGAATATCATATCAGGAGAAGGAGGCATGTTAGTTATCAATGATGATAATTTTCATCATCGTGCTGAGATTATTTGGGAAAAGGGAACCAATCGTGCTCAGTTTTTTCGAGGTGAAGTCAATAAATACGGTTGGGTAGATGTGGGTAGTTCCTTCTTGCCTTCAGAAGTCATAGCTGCTTTTTTGTGGGCTCAATTAGAGAATTTAGATGATATACAGCAAAAACGAAAACATATTTGGGAAACATATTATAATAAATTAAAACCATTGGTACAAAAGGGAGATTTTTCCTTGCCAATAATACCTAAATATGCTACCAATAATGCTCATATGTTTTATTTGGTTTGTAGATCATTAGAAGAAAGGACAACCCTCATAAATTTTTTAAAAGATAATAATATTCTCGCTGTTTTTCATTATTTAAGCTTGCATAGTAGTGATTATTACAGGGATAAATACGATGGAGATACATTAGAAAATAGTGATAAATTTACTGATAGATTGGTGAGGTTACCATTTTTTTATGAATTAGAAGACAGTGAGCAAGATTATATTATAAACTCCATTTTACATTTTACAAATTGAAAAAATTGAAAAAAATTGTACACATAGCTACAGATGAGAAATTCATAAATAGTGTTTATTGGCAATTTGAAAAAGCTTTTCCTAAACAGAATACTTTTTATATACTTGTTAAAGACGCAACAGCTAGCTTAAGACATGTTCAAGTACAGAAAGGAATAATTGTATATCCCAATCGTATTGCTAAACTAAAAGAACTAGCTAAATTAATAGAGCCGGAAGCAATAGTTTTCTTCCATCCGTTATTCTATCCTAGTAATATAATCGCAAATCGATTAAGTTCTGAGAATAAAATCATATGGGGGGTATTTGGTTTTGAATTCTATACCAATCATATTTATCCTGAAAAATTACTTTACGGGATAAAAACTTTTAATCAGTTTATAAAACCAAAGTATCCAATATTCAAAAAAATAAAGAATAAAGTAAAAAAATCTATCAACAAAGTCCAAGGTCTAATTTATCAAATAGATTCTCCAGAAAAGGAAACGGAAAATGCTATAAAAAGAACAAACTTTTTGGCCATTTCTGCTGAAGAAGAATTTGATAATATGAAATCGTTCTTACCTTTCTCTGAAGATTTAACTATGTTCAAATTTTTTTATTATCCTATTGAGTTGATGGTTGAGAATATAGAAACATTAGTTGGTGGAGCTAATATATTATTAGGAAACTCTTCTACACCAACAAATAATCATGTAGAGGCATTTGATTTGATTGAAGATATAAATATTGGGAATAGAAAGATTATTTGTCCATTGAGTTATGGAGATAAGGTCTATGCAGATATGATAATTAGAAATGGTAAAAATCGTTTTGGTGACAATTTTATACCTTTGGTTGATTTTATGCCTTTACACGAATATAATAGCTTCATTAGTAAGTGTGGAATTGTTATAATGAACCATTATAGACAGCAAGCAACTGGAAATATTTTAACAATGATATGGTTGGGAGCTAAGGTGTTTTTAAACGAAAATAGCACTACATATAGTTTTTTAAAGAGGATAGGAATAAAGGTGTTTTCTGTATCAAAGGATTTAGGTAAAGAAAATTCTTTATCCTTACTTAATCAGATGGATGTTAGTAAAAATAGAGAAATTTTAAAATCTAAAATATCACAGGAAACCTTAGTTGAAGAAATAAGACGTTTTATCAATAAAATATAGGTGTCAGAATACAGTTTATTTCAGCTATTAGGTGAGTTCTTTTAGTGGTATAATCTGCGTAATACAATTTGTTTTATCTGGTTTACTAATACTCCTAAAGCAAACGTTTCTTGTTAATACAAGCATGAAATTTAGAGTTACTGGTTACTAAGATGATAGGTTAATAAATTTGCGGTTTAATTTGATGAGTGGTTTAAAAAGTAAAGCTATATCCGGGGTTAAGTGGACAGCCATAGGAACAATGGGACGATCCTTATTTCAGCTGCTGCAGGTTGCTGTTTTGGCACGATATCTTTCTAAGGAGGCATTTGGATTGGTTGCAATGGCTATTTTGGTAGTACAGTTTACAAATATATTTGTAGATATGGGGATGTCATCGGCGATATTGCACAGGCAAAATGCAACCCGAAAAGAGTACAGTAGCATCTATTGGCTAAATATTTTTATATCACTATCATTGTATATTTTTGTATTTGCAATTACCCCTTTCATTGCTTCTTTCTATAACGAACCGGAATTAAATACCTTAGTTCCTATACTAGGAGTTAACGTATTGATAATAGCTAGTGGCAGACAGCACCGAACCATAATGCAAAGACGATTTGAATTTAAAGCAATTTCTATAATAGAGTTGATTTCATATGGAAGTGGGCTCGTTAGTGCTGTAGTGTTAGCGATTGCAGGTTATGGGGTTTACAGTTTAGTTTATTCAACTCTGTTGTCTTCTTTTGTATCCAATAGTTTATTTTTTTTTAAAAATATACAAAAAAATCCTATTTCTTTTCATTTTCGTTTATCCGAAACAAAACCGTTTTTAAAAATAGGTGGTTTTACAATGGGGAGTACTTTATTAGATTTTTTCTCTCGAGAAATAGATATTATTGTCATAGGTAGATTATTAGGAGCTGAAAGTGTCGGAGTTTATAGTTTGGCTAAACAAATTATCCTTAAATTGTACAATGTTATTAATCCCATAGTAACGAGTGTTCTAAGTCCATTGTTGGCATCTATACAATCAGAAAAGGATCGGTTAAAGAAGTCATATCTTAAAACGGTTAAATATTTAGCATACATAAATGTACCGCTATATATGTTTGTTATATTATCATCAAAAGATATATTATCATTGCTATATGGAAGTAATTATGCGGATGCCTATTTAGTGTTGTCGTTTATGGCATTTTCTTATTTTTTGGTTTCTATTGGTAATCCGGTTGGGAGCTTACAAATAGCTACCGGCAGGACTGATATTGGCTTTAAATGGACTATTTTTAGATTGCTGGTAACGCCTCCGGTTATATTTTTAGGAGCTTTATATAGTATAGAAATGGTTGCAGGACTTTATGCTTTTTTAATGCTATTATTTATAATTCCAAGTTGGTATATGTTATTAAAAACAATGGCAAACATAGAATTAAGAGAATATTTAAAACAATTTTATAAACCATTGATATTGGCTTTAATAATTTTATTAATTTCTTTTTTCCTAAATAGTATTAGTATTAGTAATATGATAATCGCAGATATTGTAATCAAATTTTTAGCTGTACTATCAGTATATTTATTCTTCATTTT
>PDWI01008415.1_pt1 | contig 13949 bp, 15 predicted proteins | sample 1430891 | NCBI WGS metagenome assembly PDWI01 (sample SAMN01162508, study PRJNA174530) | Oral metagenome, whole genome shotgun sequencing project. | biome: Marine environment; feature: Marine mammal; material: Swab sample of the gingival sulcus; isolation source: swab sample of gingival sulcus...
TTTATGTATCCAACCATAAGCATCATATAAAGCTGACTATTAATGCGAATACATTTAGAATTATAACTGTAAGTAAAATTTAAAGTTAATAGCCAAAAACTAAAGAAATGAAACACGAATGGAGAAAAAAAGAAAAAACAGTCTATTTGCCCAAAAACAAACCGGAATTGATAGACTTGCCAGAGTATAAATTTATAACAATAAACGGAAAAGGAAATCCCAATAACGACTTTTTCTCGGAATATATTGAAGTATTGTACAGCCTTGCCTATGCCATCAAAATGAATATCAAAAAACTTAAAAACCCGCCTAAGGGTTATCAAGATTGGACGGTCTATCCTTTAGAGGGCGTTTGGGATATTGCCGAAAATACCCAATTAAATTCTGATGGTACCTTTAATAAAGACGATTTGATATTTGACTTGATGATAAGGCAACCTGATTTTGTAGATTCGGACTTTTTTAAGGAAATGCTTGAACTTACTCAAAAGAAAAAGCCTCATACACTTTTAGACAATATTGGGTTTAAAACTATCAGCGAGGGCAAGTGTGTGCAAATGTTGCATATCGGTAGTTATGACGATGAACCTGCAAGTTTCCAACAAATGGAAGCCTTTACTAAAGGTTTGAACCTTAAACGGTGTTCTAAAATCCATCGAGAAATCTATTTATCGGATGTTAGAAAAGTTCCTGCGGAGAAACTCAAAACGGTCTTACGTTTTCAAGTGGAGGAATAATTTAACGACACCCTTAAATTACTCACTCAGTTCTTTTTGAACTTTTTTGGCAGCCCTTTTACAGCTGATCGATAAAAATTTTAAGCACCCAACCATAAGCATCATATAAAGCTGATTCTCAATATGAATACACTTACGAATTATAGTTGCAAGTAAAATCTAAAATATTTGCGAATTTCTGTGAGTGAAATCTTATCCCGAATTCACGTTATTTATAATTCAAATAGCCATCATGTTTTTGGAACTTTTAACCTGAAACCTTTAATCCAAAACAGAGGATGGCATAACGTACGCCCTGCGTTAGGGATTGCAGAGGAAATCCTTTTGTGAGGATACGAACAAAAGATTGGAACGGAAAGCCCGACCCGGAGGGGAACGCCCAAAATAAGTTTTGACACAAAGTAATGCCTTTGCCCTGCACATATTAAGTCGAAATTGGTATTAGTTCTCTATTTTTAATAATTTTGTAACTGCAAATTTCTAAGGGTAAGATTTTGAGTAGAACCTTAGATTATTATAGTCGCTTATGCTTTTAAAAAAAATAGTCCCTTTATTTGTATTATCGCTTTTAGTTGTTTCTTGTGCACGTTATGCAACCTTAGGGGGCGGACAGGAAGATATATCGGAGCCTATTAATAAATCTTGTGTTCCTGAAAATTATTCCACACAAATGAATGCCGGGAAAGTTGTTATTAACTTTGATGAATATGTGGTTTTGAAAAATTTTAATCAGGAGTTTATAGCATCCCCGATTTTTAGCGAAAAACCTCAAAAGATAATTAGAGGGAAATCCATCGTTCTTAAATTCAACCTAGACAGTTTGAAAGCAAATACAACTTACACGCTTAGTTTTGGAAACTCGATAGTCGATTACAGAGCCGGAAATGTTTTGCAAAATTATCAATACGTTTTTTCTACCGGAGAGCATATCGATTCTTTGTCTATAAGTGGGCATCTGTATATGGCAGAAGATTTAACGCCTCAGAAGCAAGTCTATATTTTACTCTATAAAGATGCCGGGGAATACCCTTTAAAAAACAGAAAGCCCGATTTTGTCGGGAAAACCGATGAAAGTGGATTCTTTAGCATTAATCATATTCCTGCCGGAAAATATACAATATGTGCTTTAAACGATGTCAATAGCAATTACAAGTTCGATTTACCGAATGAGCAAATTGCATTTTTAGACAGTTCTTTTATCCTTAAAACAATAGCGGTTCAAGACACTTTGAACGATTCTATCAATGTTCAAGCCTATAAAACCGTTCCCGAATCTATAGACTTATACCTCTTCGAGGAATATTATCAAAACGTATATTTGTCCGATTACAAAAGGATAGATGATTATTTCTTGCAACTTTATTACAGCGAGAAATTAGATTCCGGCATTCAGGTTCGTTTTAAAGATTTTGAAGGGCAATTTATGATAGAACCCAATCTTTCTAAAGATACTTTTAACATTTGGATTACCGATACAAATTTCTGTAAAAAAGACACTTTAGAAATGTATTTAAGTCACTATAAAACAGACTCATTAGGTGTTTTGTCTAAATTTACAGACAGTTTGGTTTTTAAAGGGAAAACTCAAAAAGTTTCAAAAAAGGACACCCTCTTAAATATCAAAACAAACCTTTCTAAAGGGACGTTCGATTTTTATAAGCAAATTCGACTAAAAACAGCGTTCCCGATACAAAGCATCGATACTTCTAAGATTCAGCTATATGAAAAAGATGGAGATTCTAAAAAGACTATAACATTTGATTTACAGCAGGATACAGTAAGTATTCGCAAGTTTAGTCTTCTTTGTGAACTGAAAGAGGCTACTGATTATCAACTACAAATTGCAGCAAATACCTTTGTCGATTACAGAGGTTTGGGCAACGATACTTTAGAGTTTGATTTTAAAACGACAGACCATGCTTCGTATGGAGACATTATACTGAATATAAAGGGATTGAAAGAAACTCAGAAGATTATTCAACTTTTGGATAATGGAGGTAAGGTATTGCAAACAAAATTTGTAAACGGACAGAAGAGCATTCATTTTGAGCACTTAACAGTTGCTACCTATCGCATAAAATTAATAGAAGACCAAAATGCCAACGGAAAATGGGATTCCGGTAATTACGAAGAACAGCGACAAGCGGAGAAAGTTCTGTTTTTCCCGAGAACAATTGAGACCAAGCAAAATTGGACGCTTGAATTAGATTGGGACTTAGAGTTGTAAATACTGTCCAAGATAACTTTTATGAATGTGATACGAGAATATTGGGGTGATTTTATTTCCTTGCTGTATCCTTACACCTGCTCTACTTGCGGAAAATCGCTTTTAAAATCGGAAGAATGGCTGTGTACCAAATGTTTGTTAGATATTCCCGTATCCGAATATTGGTTGAATAAGGATAATCCTGTGAACCATCTATTTTGGGGACGAACACCTATCGAATTTGCTTCGGCATATCTTATTTTCAGCAAGGGCTCTGCTTATAGAAAACTGATTCATAACCTTAAATATAAAGGCGATAAAAAATCGGGAATCCAGTTGGGGAAATTGTTCGGGAAAGCCATAGTTAAGCAGTCGGAATATCCTCAAATAGATTGCATTATTCCGGTTCCGCTTCATCCTAAGAAATTTAAAAAGAGAGGATACAACCAGTCTGTCTGTATCGCTAAAGGTCTTTCAGAAACCTTAGAAGTTCCTTACATAAGCAATGTGTTGATAAGAACTGTTAATACCCAAACTCAGACTCGAAAAAGCAAGGAAGAGCGGTGGCGTAATGTCTCCGGCACTTTTGCGGTCTTAAACCCAAAAAGCATAGAAAATAAACACATCCTACTGGTAGATGATGTTATAACAACCGGTGCTACCATAGAGAATTGTGCCATAACGCTTTTAAAAGCAGCAAGCTGTAAAATTAGTATCGCCTGTTTGGCTAGAGCCTAGTAAGCTGATTCTGTGAGCAAAATTTAAATTGAACTCAGATTAGTAACCTTCAGAATATTATCGTTAAAACATCTTTTTCATGGATTTAACGGCTTGAAATTCCTTAAGGTAAAAAGGTTCGTAATAAGCAACATCTTCAAAACTCTGAGTAAGAAACTTTTGATAAGACAGTTCGCTCATATATTGAGCTGAAATATTAAATTCATCTAAAAATATAGCATTAGGGTGTGTGATAATAGGCTTACACTTTTCTGCACCATTCCCAAATATACAAACCTGATTATCAGATAGTAGATTTACAAAAGATTCCGAATCAATTATTTTAGCATTCGTTTCCTCTACGACATTTAGTTGAGAGTCGAAAACAGAAGTGTAAACTTCCATTCGTCGGGCATCAATCATTGGACAAAACAAGCTATTCTGTTCTTTGGACAACTGTACACCTCCAAAAGCCATAGACTCCAAAGTTGGGACAGAAAGCAAAGGTTTTTTAAGACCATAACAAATACCTTTAGCCACAGAAACGCCAATTCTCAGACCTGTGTATGAGCCGGGACCACTACTAACTGCAATTGCAGACAAATCTTGATAACCAATCTTGTTTCTTTTCATTAAAGTCTCGATAAAGACCGTTAGAAGTTCGGAGTGTGTTTTGTCTTCACTATTTTCTATCAAGTCTAAAGTCTCTCCTTTTCGACTTAAACTCACCGAACAAACTTCTGTCGCTGTTTCTATATTTAAAATATAAGGCATGTTAATCATTTAATTTTGTGCGAAATAATGCGACAAAAATAGACTAAAAAGCGTTTCTTTAACAAATATCGCTTGCATAATATGTCAAAATGTTTGGATAGATGCTATTAAATAAATATTTTTGGGACATTATATGCGTAGTTTAATTTTTAACTGAAAAAGTAAATTTAATAACACTATGAAAAATAGATGGATTTTATACTTAATGACTTCTCTATCCCTATTGGGTTTATGGTCTTGCAGTGAGTCTCAAGACAGTGGTCAATTGATTGAAGACGAGGCAATTCAAGAGGAGGTTGTCCTTGAGGAAGATGTACCACAACAGTTTTTTCAAATGCCATCACCGGTAGAACTGTTTATGTTTATGTGGGAGGATGGAGCTCCTTTCAATGTGGCTAATTTGAATAGTATAGAAAAGGTAGATACTTATGTAGAATCTAAGAAAAAAGCTATCAATTTGGGTGTCTATTCGGCAGATTTAGCTTATAGCACTATCTACGATAAGAACAAAGAAACCATGAATTTGTTTTCTGTAACTAAGAAATTAGCAGATGACTTAGGGCTTACAGAAGGCTTCGACAAATCCATTTTAGAGAGGGTGGATAGAAATATCGAAAACTCAGATTCTTTGTTGCATATCACCAACGATTCTTATTCCAAAACAATTACGTTTTTACAATCTCAAGGTCAGATACATATTTTGCCATATATCATCTATGGAGGATGGTTAGAAAGTGTATATATTGCAACTCAAACAATTAAAAAATATCATCCGGAAAGTAATATTGCAACAAGAATTGCCGACCAAAATATATTGTTGGAAAACTTAATTGAGTTTTTCCAAAGTTTGCCAAAATCAGATGAAGAAGCTCAAGAAATACTTAAAGACTTGGATGCTTTAAGTGCTATTTATCAAAAGTCTTTAGATAGTGAAGAAGCTGTCATGTCGGAAGATACTTATATGGAGGTAAAGGCAAAAATTAGCTCTTTGAGAGAATCTATTGTAGAATAATAAAAGAATTAAGCAGATGAAAAAAATATATATCCTTAGCTTTTTAGCACTGTTCCTTACAGTTTCGGCACAAGCACAGCGTTGTGATAAGTATAATAGATATTGCGATGCGGAATTGTATGATTTTGATTATTCTACCCAATCGGCGTTTTCTCACCTTTATCCGGGAGACACGATTCCTGTTAAAACCGTTTTATACGGAAATAAAGAATACCATATTACGGTCTGTTCCGATCATCCTCAGTTAAATTGGAAAATTGTAAAACCTTATAGAAGAACCGAAAAAAGTATTAAAGAAATTGTTAGAGATACTTCTTATGTTTATAAAATGGATGAATACGACGAATATATCGTAGATCCTGAAACCGGAGATTATATTGTTGAGAGTATGGAAGTTACTGTAGATACCGTTTGGACTTCTGAAAGAGTTGCCGATGAAGAGTTGATATTCGATAATAGTAAAGAGGCTGACTGGAGAAAGAAAGTAAAGAAAACACATCGTGCATTTATTTACGTATCTCTTCCAATGGATGCCGATCCGGATGGTGCTTGTGTCGCCGTTTTTATCGGACGAAACACCTTGAAAAAATCCAAGTTTAGAAGTAAGACAGGTGGAGATTATTATTAAAATGGACTTTATTGAAAGTTTTATTCGCCTTTATCAAGCGATGAAAAAATCAAGTAGCAATTCATGTTACTTGATTTTTTTTGTTGTTCTAACCTTATCCCGAATTCACGTTAGCTTAGCGTCTCTATATTGTTTACAAATCTGTTTAACAGCTTCGTCTATAGGCGTAAACGTAAAGTCTAAATCATTTAAAAGTTTATTTGCAGAGTAAGTTCTTTGCTTATGAGCGGTTCTGGCCGACTCTTTGGTAATAAGAGGGTCTTTTTTACTCAACTTACTTTTGACCCACTCTAAACGCCAAGCCAAAGCAGTTAAGAAAGCATTAGCATATTTGTAAGGTTCTTTTACCTGAATGTTTTTTGCAATATTAGAAAACAAACTGCGATAAGGAATATTTTCTGCACTAACAAGATAATTCTGATTTATGAACTTATCGTCTTGCATTAACAAAAACATAATTTTTGCAACATCCATAGCATACACAAAACCACTACTCCCATGAGTGTAGTATTTCAGTCCGTCGTCTAAAGTTTTTATCAGATTAGGGCTTCCTTTTTCCCAATCTCCGGCACCTAATATCACAGACGGATTTATAATGACAGTCTTAAGCCCCTCGGTAATTCCTCTCCACGCCTCTAATTCGGAAAAATATTTACTGACAGAATAACTAGAATTATTTTCACTCTCTTTCCATATACTTTTTTCGGTAATATACCCATCGAAAGTATCTTCCCCGAGAGCCGCTATAGAACTGACAAAACATAGTTTATCCACTTCCGCATTTAAACAAGCGTTAACAACATTTTCGGAAATTTTCGAGTTGTTCCAAATCATCTCCTCTCGTTTTGAAGGAGAGGCTGAAATCATAGCGGCACAGTGGTAAACGCGACTTGAACCTTTTAAATTTTCCGTAATATTTTCCAAAGAAAATAAATCCGTATTAACCCATTCTATTTGTTCTAAAAGATGTTCAGAGTTGAAGTCACGAAACAATTTCTCCACAAATTTGGTAGAACTACCTTCCCTTTTAGATGCCTTTACCTCTTTCCCTTCTTTGCAAAGAACCCATAATAAATATGAGCCTAACATTCCTGTGCCACCTGTTACAAAAATCATATTGCTATTTATTTCGCTGTAAAATTAACCAATTTTAAATATTCCTAAATATTAAAGTCAGTATAACTTTTCATTGTTCTTATGTCTATCCTTATCCCTGAAGGTTTTTTTGCGGAAATTTTCTTCTAAAGCGGTTGTTAAATCAACATTTGTCTGATTGGCTAAACAAATTAAAACCCAAAGTACATCCGCCATCTCATCAGCTAATTTGGAGGCTTCTTCTTGGTCTTTAAAAGACTGGTCGCCATATTTTCTTGCCATAATTCTGGCCAGCTCGCCAACCTCTTCGGTTAAAATTGCCATATTTGTTAATTCGCTAAAGTAACGAACGCCATAGCTTTTTATCCACGCATCTACCTTTTGTTGTGCTTCTTGAATTGTCATAGTTTGTTTTTGTGGACTAAAATATCGGAAAAAATAGAGATCACCAATAGTATAGGTACAGATGGTATCCTTATTTATGTGGGAACAAACAAAGCAGATGAGGTCTTTCGTAAAAAGATTAAAGACTATTTCCGTACTAAATTGAGAGTTGCTCCCGATATTCAATTTGAAAAACCGGAAGTGATTGCAAAAAAGCAATTCCCCGAGATGAGCCGTAAGCCGATTACGTTTATCGATAAGAGGTAAAGTATGTATAAGTTTATTTTGAGCGGTTTATACTAACATACAAAAAAGCTATCCCAAACATAAAATTCATTATTATTAGTAGCCCTAATTCTATAAGACTTTCTATGGCTAAAGCAGGGTGTTTTCTTTTTATCGGGAACTTATCTGCCAGTTGGATTTGACGTTTTACTAAGTCTGTCCAAAAATTACTATTCGGCATTTTTTGGCATCTCTGAATAGATTTTTGTTTAAAAGAATCAAAATAACCGGGAATACCTTCTTCAAAATATTGTTCTTCTATTGGATTTAAATAAACAAAACCATCAAATACTTTATCATATGTTTTCTGTTGTAATTTGTCTTGATAAAAAGAGGCTTTGAAAGGAGACTCTCGGACTTTAAGGTTGTGCAATAGGTCAAATCTATCTTTCCCAAAAGGACTATTATAAAAATCAAAACCTAAGGGTCTATGGTTTATCTTTTTAAAAGCTCTGTCCCATATTCCTTGCTTGATAGGGAAAAAAGGAGTTGTTCCCCTTGAATTAATCAAAATATTACAAACCTTGTCTTTATATTGTTTTTTTAGGTAGTAAAAAACACTCTTTTTAAGTTGTGGTAAATTCAAATTCATTGCATGATAATAATTCATAATTATTAAACATTTTTGAGATTTTTTTTGAGTGCTTAAATCGTGGATAATATTGTATGCCATAATACTATCGCGAAAAGGGAAGATGTTAGTGTACAAATACAGATATTCTTTTTGTGTTATTTTATCCCAGTTTATAGGATAATCAGAACATACACATCTTATTTTTTTATCAAAGTCTAATTTTTGATTAAATAATGCTAAGTTTAAGATAAATTTATACGATGCTGTTAAGTCTGAATAAGGCCAAACAGCGTCATTTCGAACAATTTGTAATACTTTTTCTTTAATAGATTGGGTATCTAAGGTGTTATAAGTCAGTAAAGAGTCTAATCGATTTTGTACCCCAATATGCCCATATTCGGTATAAATAAGCCCTACTTTATTTATAAAAATTGAATCTTGTACTAAACTATTTATAAAATCCCATTGGGTTGCTTCCGGATGAGAACGTTCGCACAAGACTACAATATCTTTTTCTTTAAATTTATCTAAAATATATGCTTTAGGATTCTTATCGGTTTGCTCTAAAAAACTTGTGTAGGCATCTGTTGAAGAAGTGTTTTGAAAAATGTATAAATAAGATGTTATTTGATTTTGGGTTAAATATTGTACCACAAAACTTAATAGCAGAATAAGATTTATTAACAAAGATACTATGCTTATTTTTTTGCGTTGTTTTCTATGATAAACATAAGTTATAACTTTGGTATTAGTCAAAAAATCGTAGATGTTTTTTTTGAAAAAAAGCAGTAAAATTAGGTTTATAAATAGTAGTATCAGAATGTAGTAAAAGGTATGGATAGAATCTATCCAAATTGAATAAAATAAAGACTTTAGTAATAAAATAGGCAATACAATGCTAATAATCCATTTAGCGATTATTTTTCTGTTGATTAATAAGATTATGTTGTGTGTTTTGTCATTTTTTGAAATAGTTCTTACACCAAGAAGTATTTCTCCTACAGAGCTACGATATAAGAATGATGTTAAAATATCGTAAGAGATTCCCAAACATAAAAATAGAAACTCAAAAGAAGGCGTAATGTTTAGTAAGAACAAGGCTGACAAAAAGACCCTTGTTAGTGCATAAATAATAAATATATTTATGATTGATGAAAATATCCTTTTTAGAACCATTTTACGTGAACAAAATAATCACCTTTATTGAGCCTCTTTTACTTTCATTTTTCGCCCTCGATATGCTTTATCGGAAAGCTCGTTTATTAAAAAGTCGTAATCGAATTTTTCCAGATCTACAAAAGCGTAACCTTTGCTCTTTTTTGTTTTTTTATCGATGATTAGCTTGACAGACTTTACCTCTCCGTATCGAGAAAAAAGTTGTTCTAACTCAATCTCTTTAATACTAAAATCTAAATTACTGACATATAAATTCATTCCACAAAGATAGAGGTTTAGACTTAAAACACTATATTTTCACAAGCTTAAAGATGCCGATTTGATGCTTAACATTTTCAATTTTAAGCAAGTACATTCCTTTTGGAAAGTCTGAAATATTGATTTTATCAAAACTTTCTTTTGTAAATTCTTTTAGAAAACGTCCGTTGAGGTCTAAAATCGACATCCTTTCTATAATGGCATCTTCGTCAGTTTTGATATAAATCCAGTCTTTAGACGGATTGGGATAAATCTGAACTTGATGTTGAAAATCGTATGCTTCAACCGATTGTTTATTAATAACTTTAATCTCTAAACACCTCAAATTATTGTCTTCGTTGCTTTCTTCGATGGCATTTGTGGCATCTGCCAAAAACAAAATATAGTAATCTCCGGAAGCAATGCTATCGGGAAAGGTTACGGTTTCTTGCTCTATTTCTGATGCGGTATTAGCGTTGATGTTAGAAAAATCGCCATCGTACAACAATATATCGGAAGTGTCCAAAAGGCAATCGCTTGACAGGTAATAATACAAATAAGCTTCGGGCAAATCGGTTTGGTTGCCGCTGTAATTTTGTTGAGCCTCTAAAGTGATGCTTTCTCCTGTGTTAACCGTTAAAGGCGAGGCGGATATATGACTTAAAACAATATCGCCCAAGCTATTTATGGAGTGCGTAACACAAATCTCAAACTGACCGTTGGTCGGGTCGATATTGCCGTAATCGTAAACGCGAATCCAATAATTTTGCCCAACGATAAATTGATTGTAGAACAAATTAAGTTCGTTGCCCGAATCACCACTAATCGCTCCTTCGCAAACAAGCTCCGTTAAGTTTTGACAATCTTCCCCCGAATAAATTACCGCGACTGCGTTCATTACGCTATTGGGCAAAATATTGACCGTATGTGAGGTCTGAGAAGCTGTAAAGCGATACCAAACATCTTTAGGATGATTGGAAAGTTCGTCGCAAGAGGGAACATTTACATCACTTTCAAAAGCATTATCTACCATTCCGTTGGTGTAGATGCAATTTTGATGACTTTCCAAAACGGTAGCATTGACGCACGCGTTGTTTTCAGGAACGTCCTCAGAATTTATCATATCGGTATAGTACTGAGGATTGTACCCATCGTTGATAAGCTCCGACACAGAGTAAGTCCACTCAAAAACCCGCCATAAGCCGTTGCCTCCTACATTGCTTGTTCCCGAACCCGATTCAATAACCGTAATGGTTCCGTTATTGTTGATTTGAGTTACCAATCTGGTGTGAGAGCCCGGCTTATTGATAAAACCTCCGGCGTTTAAATCCTCGTAACTATCGTAATGCCCAAACTGACTGTTTGTGTTGAGCATACTTGTGCTGTAATGGTTGTTGAGTCCATAACATCTCGACACAAAGCCAGAACAATCGACTCCCACCGAGCAACCCGGCTCAGCACCATACCCTACATTGGTGTTGTCGTCTCCTGCCGATTTGCCTTGCGTTAGGTAAGTGTCAAAATCGGATAAAGAAGAATTGCCACCCCAACAATAGGGAAGCGAGGAGCAAGTGCCAGGCGTGACCCAAAAAGGTGTATTGACCGTTTTTCCGCCACAATCGACATCCTCCCAAATATTATCGACTGAGGCTTCCCAAGAGTGATTCAGATACGCATTTGCGTTTTCAATCACTTGACTATCTATTACTTGAGCCATAGATAAGTTCGCAAAGCATAATATGATGATAATAAAAAATACTTGCTTCATAAGTCTGTGCTTTTTAGCCCAATTCCTGTTTTGGAAACGCTAAGAGTATAGGCTTTATTTTGATGTATTTTAAGGTCGTTTTTGATAAAGGCAAACTGTCTTTTGGGAAGCTCCAACACCGTTTTTTGAAAATGGTCGGTGCTACTTTTTAGAAGCCTTTTAACGCTAAGAGGCTGTGTATTTTCAATCGTTTCTACAATGCAAAAATAGCGTTCTGTTTGGTTGCCTAATAAAGTGATAGAGCCGATGTTTTTCTTATAAACTGCCCTTCGATTTATCGCTTCGGTTTTGGGTTTAGACTGAATCTCAAAGGATTTGGAGGATATCTTTTTTACCCATATTTCTTCTTGATTTTGAGTCAGCAGTCCTTCCGATTTAGAAAAATGTCCGTCTGAATACTGATAAGCAGAGCCATCGGACATTAAAACGTTAAGACGATCATCGAACAGTAATAATTTATCAAATGTTGTAATGCTAGGAATTTGATGCTCAAATTCTTGAACGATTTTACGGTCTTTAATAATTGTAAACTTCTTCATCCCAAGAATGAACAAACGATGATTGAAGCTCTCCGTTTTTAATGAATTTCACTAAATATTTAGGGTAAGAACCTGCAATCATCAAGGTATTATGCTTATCATCAAAATCAAAAGCTGTAAAAACATAATGACTGCCTTCGATGCTTTTGATAGGCTTAATATCCAAGTCCTTCCAAGTAAAATCAGTTTTTGGAAGCTTCTTTTTAGTCGCCTCAGTTTTACCTACCTTGGTTTGAGGTATTTCTTGTTTTTGAGGAGTAACTTCTGTTTTTTCAAGCTTTTCTAAAGGCTGTGGCTCAATCGGTTTTTCAATATTATTTTGATGGCGATGCGTGATAAAAAAATAAGTCGCAGCACTTAGTAAAAGTAATATGATGATAATAATAAAAAGGTCTTTTTGTTTCATGTTTTTATAATCTTCTCTGTTATTTGTTTAAAAGTTGTAGGGTCTCAAAGTTATAAAGTTTAAAAGTATATAACTAACATCGTGAACCCTAGATGAGGTTTTCTTCACAGAAATATGTTAAAGAAAAGACCTCAACGGTTTTATAAACCATTGAGGTCTAGACGTTTTTTTAGGAGTATATCGAACTCACATTATTTAAGATAAAACGAAGATGTTCCGATAACATATCCATCGGAGATGATTTCAACTTGATAGTCCCCTTTGGTTAATTTCTCGGATTTAATCCAATAAATACAAACTTCTAAGTCTTTATTATCGTACTGAATTTCTCGTTTATCGGAATACTGAATGGTCTCTTCACCAACCGTTAAAACATTTTGTTCTCCCGAAAGTACTTTCCCCTCAGGATTGGTAATTTTAAGGTAAATAAATCGCATTCCACTTTCAGCAACTTTATTTTCTACCAAAGTAAAACAAACTTTCACCTTCTCTGTTTTTTTGACTCTTGATGTTTCTCTGCCCTTTCTTTTTAAAGCCACAGGATTGATATTAACAGCTCTTAAAATAGAAGCTTTTTCCACCGTGCTTGAAAGGTCGTTGGTTAGTTCTTCCAACTTCTTATTTTTAGAAGCGATACGTTTATTTTCAGCAGTTACGTTTTTATTTTCCTTTCTAAGATTAACATTCAAGGTGTTTAAAGAGTCTATTTGATAAATATAACTCTTCATAATTTCTCTTAGCGTTGATAGCTCTTTTTTATACTTATTGATTTGCCATCTATTGTTCGCTTTTACCTTTTTAAGCTCTCCAAGAAGAGCCTCGATACGTTTTTGCTCAGCATTTAGTTTCGCGTTAACTTCTTCATTATCTGTTTTTAAATCTTCGTACTGAACAATTAAGGATTTCAGCTCGTTGGTAACCTCTTCCTTTTCGTTATTAACAGAAGTTAACTCAATGATAGTCTTTTTATTATCTGCTTTTAGGTCGAAGTACAAATACCACCCAACTGCAGAAACAACAATCAATAAGCCGATAATGGCATAAAGTATATTGAGATTACGTTTTTCTTGATTTGGTTCTTTTTGTACCGTTGAGGTATTGTTGTTTTTAGCCTGCTCCTGAAGGATATCTAAATTCTTTTTTGGTTCCATCGTTCTAAATTTTTTTACATTGCTAAATTATAAAAAAGCTATTTATTTAAGGCTTATTTTTTCCCATTTAAGAAAAATTAATAAGTCTTCTATTTGTATCCCCCCGAAATAATAATATCTTTGTAAAGATGCCGATGGCATTGAAGTAAATTATAAATTATTAAGTCTTACAACTATGAAAATTAATAAGTACGTAGATATTTCTACACTTGACAAAGAAGCTAAAAAAGATTACATTGATAGACACTCTGCATTTATCC
>PDWI01006971.1_pt1 | contig 13947 bp, 14 predicted proteins | sample 1430891 | NCBI WGS metagenome assembly PDWI01 (sample SAMN01162508, study PRJNA174530) | Oral metagenome, whole genome shotgun sequencing project. | biome: Marine environment; feature: Marine mammal; material: Swab sample of the gingival sulcus; isolation source: swab sample of gingival sulcus...
TAAAAAATAATCAATTAACTTTTTCCCAATTTGGTATAACAATGATGGCGTGCCATGATGGTCCTGTTCCAGAACATCAATTTATTCAAGCACTGGAAAATACCGATAGCTATATCATCAAAGGTAATCAGCTAACAATTCGCCAAGGTAATAAAGCATTGGCCGTTTTTAAAGCAAGCAATCCAAAGAAAAACCATCACCCATTCAAACACCGATAGCCTAATTTAAAACAATATAGACAAGATTATTATGCCAACACGACACTCACGCACAGAAATTTTATTAGGTCAATCGACTACCGATAGCTTACGCAATCATCATATCTTAGTTGCAGGCATCGGTGGTGTTGGTGGTTATGTCGCCGAAAACCTTGCCAGAGCGGGGATTGGTGAATTGACCTTGCTTGATAAAGACGTGGTTAGTCCATCAAATATTAATCGGCAAATTGTTGCCTTAGAATCCACTATCGGTCAGAAAAAAACCGAAATAATGAAAGCACGCATTGCCGACATTGACCCGAGTATTAAAGTCAATATCATTGATGCTTTCATGAGTACAGAAACCGCTGAACAAACGGTTCTCTCAGACAATTATGATTTTATCGCCGACTGTATTGATACGATTGCGTGTAAAGCACAATTGGTTTACGAGGCACAAAAACATCATATCCCAATTATTTCTGCTATGGGGGCTGGCAATCGAATTGATGCTAGCAAGGTTAAAATAGCACGTCTTGATAAAACACAAGGCTGCCCTCTCGCAAGGGAAATGCGACGACGTTTACGAAACCTAAATGCGAATCTAAAATATCCTGTGATTTACACTGATGAGCCACGTCGCCCGCCACTGGTGGAAAATACCGATAGCCATAATAACGATAATGGTTATCAGGAAAAAGCAACAAATGGCACAATTTCTTATATGCCTGCAATGGTTGGTATCTTATTAGCAGGGGAAATTATCAGACTATTGATTGAGCGTATTGAAAATTAATCTATTCCGCTATATTTTGCTATAGCCTAGAAATAAAAAAACACCGAGTAATTTTCATTACTAGGTGCTTAGATATTAAACCTTCAATCAAGTTGTTTACAAGGTTGTTTTCACTTGGTCTGATGGCATATATTCAAACACATCAGCAACTGATAAAACACCTCTGACACGTCTGGCTTTGTCCATAATTGCAGCCGCCTCTGCCCGTGTGACTAATCCCATTAAATAAACTTTGCCACGTTCTGTACTAACATTGATTAAAGTGGGGTCAAAATTAGGTAAGTTCAGTGATAATAATGCTGTTTTTACCGCACTAGTAATCGCTGAATCATTAGTTCGGCTTAAAAATGAACTATTAGGCATTAAAACGATATCTTCTTTGACATCTTTAATATTAGGTGTGGTGAGGATAATATGCATAATCTGTTTTTTTACATCGGCATTAAACGCCTCTCCAGTAACTAAAACAACCCCATTATAAATGGTTAAATTAATATGATTGGTATCGTTAATCATCTTATTATCGACTAATTTTTTGCTAATAAGCAACTCTAAATTATGATCATCAACCACCGTTCCAGGGGTACGTCTATCATGTAATGTTGAAACGGCAGCGGCTGTTCCTGCAATAGCCCCCCCCACCAATAATCCTGTACAACCTGATAGCATCACAGTACTACTCATAAGCGAAACGATAAGTAATTTTTTCATAATAACCTCTTTTAATTTATTTATAATTCTAAAATGCGTTTTGTATCCAATCAATATTATAATCAGAATTTTTTCCATTATGTATCATTGCAATGACATCAAAACGGCAATTGGGCATTTGTTCAAATTGTAACAAATAATGTTCGGCAGTCTTACGAATTTTTTGTATTTTCGCAAAACTGACTGATTCTGCTGCACTCACTTGAGCATTTTGTTGCCGACAACGCACTTCGATAAAAACTAGCGTATCATTGTCTTGCATAATCAAATCAATCTCACCGAAACGGCTATGAAAATTCTTTGTGAGCAACTTTAAGCCATTATTTTGCAAATAGCGGCAAGCAACTTTTTCAGCCTTTTGCCCAATACGATGTCTTATCGGTATCCTTGATGTTTTTTTAAATAGTGACATTAATCAATTATAACAAACTATAGTGAAATAGCTTAATTTTTGCTACGACGTTATGCCGTCTTGCTGTATTCATTATACTGTCTGCGACGACAAACCTTGTATCAAAAATTAATTTATTCCACTATATAAGGTTAAATCTTATCTCATTTTTGTTACAATACGATTTTTATCTACATCCAAAAAAATAATGAACAGACAAGACTGGCTAGAAATCAAACTAGAAACCACCGAACAATACGATACCGATAGCCTTGAAGAGGCATTATTCGCTGCAGGTGCCTTATCGGTAACACTGACCAGTAAAGCAGATGAGGTCATCTTAATTGAACCCACCCCTGGCGAACTTCCCCTGTGGGAACAAGGCATTATTGTCACAGGTTTATTCGACCAAGGATCAGACCCAAACACCGCCCTACCAATTATCAAAGCCTGTTTAAATACCGATAACCCACCGATAGTTGCCTCAGAAAACCTAGCTGATAGACAATGGGAGTTAGAATGGACAAAATATTTTCACCCCATTCAGTTTGGTAAAGATTTATGGATTTGTCCCTCAAATAAACAAGTGCCTAATGACAAAATTACCGATAGCACCCAAATTATCACCTTGGATCCTGGGCTTGCCTTCGGTACAGGCACGCACCCAACAACGGCAATGGCATTGGAATATATTGCCACACATCGAATGAGTGATCAGCACTGTATTGATTTTGGCTGTGGTTCTGGTGTGCTGGGTATCGCTGCTCTTAAAATGGGGGCCAAACAGGTCATTATGACTGACATTGACCCACAAGCATTGACAACGACCAAGACCAATGCCACTATCAACGAGGTCGCTGAAAATATTACCTGCTATTTACCTAATGAAATGCCAACTGTCAGCACTGACTTTCTTATCGCCAATATTCTATTAGAACCGTTATTAATACTAAAAGATACGTTTGTCTCACATTGCCATAAGCATACGGTTATTTTATTAACAGGATTATTAAAAGAACAAGTCCCTCAGATTATAGAAAAATACGAACAAGATTTTACCGATTTCAGTATTACCGAAAGTGGCGATTGGGCAATGGTGGTGGCGGTTAGGAAACTATAACATGATAGATGCTACTAAGATTAAAGACTTAATAGCATCTACTATATTAATCGCATTGATAAATTAAGCTATCGCTATTTCAAACCATAACTGATTTATCATCATATTAATTAGTTGGCTTTATTTGTGGGCTCGCCAAGCTCAGACGTAATCTTATTAACGCATGACTGTGCCAACTCCTGTGCAAATTGTCGGATACGCAGTTGATTATTGGCTAACCAGTCCGTTTTTGATAAAGCCGTTTCACTGGTTTTATCACAAGGAAACTCTCTACTCATGTCAGCTGAGGCTAATTTCATCGTTATATCGCCAGCATATTCTAAAACAAAGGTATTTTGCCCATTAAAGAACTTGTCATAATAAAGTTGCCAAGCAACAGGTTTAATATCGATAACAAACTGATTAGCAACATCTTTATCATCTGCTTCTATATATTGAAACTGATTAGCCAACATTTCTTGCATATAAAGTGTTGGTGTCACCGTTTTAATTTTTTCTGCTGAGGCTTTTCTTGCTTGTGTTCGAATAATTTGTCCTGCTGAATCATCTTTTAATCGGGTACGAGGCGTATCGCCATCACTACTCATACCAAATGAACCAGTTAATAACCCAAGCACAACCCCACTAACCGCTTCACCTGCTGCTTTATTGGCTTTATCAAGCACCATCAATTGCTCGGAAGTTTTTTCAGACGTTTTTCTGACTACAATTTTATGTTGTTTAATAATTGCTTGTTGCTCTGGCGTAAATGGTTGATTAGACACACAACCAGCTAGCCCCATTACACCTGTCATTAAAGCAATACTTAAAGTTTTTTTCATTAGTTTCTCCTGCATATTAAAAATGTGCAATCAGTGTACTACCGAATTTAGAAAACACAAATTATTATATAGCGGCATAAATTAATTTTTGAGATAAAACTTGCAATCAAAGACACAGTGAAGAGAAAAATCATTGTAAGGCTTGCCATCGCTGACAGTATAGCAAATACGGCAAGAGGACAATAAAATAACGGCGTATCAAAACTTAAGCTATTTTGTTATCCTATTGATTAAGCATTGAAAAATAAATGCGAATCCTGACAAATACAACTCTTAGTAATTATCCGTCAGGGCATAGACCTCAAAAGCAGGCTCTTCGTAGGGGTGTGAGGTTTTTAAAGCCTCCACCGCAGCCGAAATATTGTCAGCCGTACATAATATCTCCACACGCCATTCATTAACACGTTCAACCGTATCCACTTTACCGATAGCTGGATTTGCCCCATCAAGTGGGAGAAACTGCCCTACCCCAAGCGTTTGCCAAGCACATTGGGCATAATTTCCCAGTGTGCCTGCACCTGTGGCAAAAATAGCTTGCTTGACGGCTTCAACCGCATTTTCTGGAACGAAAAAGATAAGTTTATAATTTTGCATAGATTGATAACCCCCTAATAAATTGATGGTATTTTATCAAAAATAGGCAGGCTGTGTTAGCGTGTCCTAGCTTAACGCACCATTTGCATGATATTTCATTCTTTCAAAAACCTTCTACTCCAAAGCCATTTGAAAATACCATTTTGGAGTTTAGATTCAAAGCAGTTGTTGCGTTATGCTACCGCTAACGCACATTATTTTTGCTTAAAATAAGTATACGCTTAAAGTAATCCATGTAATAAACACTAAAATTGGGAACAAATACAATAGTCTTGAGTGCTTAAAAGGCAAGATACCACGTTTTTTTCTATTTTGTTCTGAAAGACTAAAAATTAGATTTTGTTCTTGAGTTAAACTAGTAAGAAGTACTTTCTCTATCTCTTTACACTCATTGCCATATTTTTGCATCTGCTTAAAGTCTTCGTAACCAAGAATAGTCCAAACTACAGCCGTTATACTCACAACAATAGTAACAACCGTATACCACTGGCTGTGTTCAACTTTTACTAGATTTGAAAATATAAATGCAAATGCACCAAGATGTAATGTCATAAACCAATTAAATCTACCCCAAACCCGTGTTGAAAAATCACTCAGCGCTGACATTCGAATAGCATAATATTGTATAAGTGTATTGTGAGACATAACTATTTTCTATGAGGTATATTTATTAGTACTAGGGTACAAGCAAAATTTCATTTTGCCAAGTCTTATCTGCTAGATTATGCTATCGCTAATACTCCTTATGCGAGCTAATTTTGAAATGCCGATAGCTTAATGTTGGCTTATCCCAAATAAAAATGATGTATTTTGTTAGACAATATCATATAGCCAATAAGCCGACCGAAATTTTCAGCATCTTTTAGGACCAAGTACTAAGTTAGTCAAAATTGGCACAAGGTAAATCTTTTTCAAAACAACCATTTCCCCAATCGGCAGAATAAATGCCTTGTTTTACGCAGTGGTGAAAGGTGGAAAATTCCCAATCTGCCACCGATTTCACATAGCCGTGTTTCACAGGGTTGTAGTGTAAATAATCCATATGGTTTTCGAAGTCTTTGTCATCACGGATAGTATGCTCCCAAAATCGGCGTTGCCAAATGCCTCGTTCTTGGCGTTTTTGTCGGCTTGTTGAAATATATTCAGTTTTAAGAATATGTCGTGAAAAATACGATTTGATTAATCTCCAACGCATTGCATAATTAGCATCATTAGTTGGTAAAGTCCAAATAGTGTGCAAATACTCAGGCAGAATTACCATACCATCAATATGAAAGGGATGTCGGCGTTTGGTGTAGCTAACCGCATTTCATAGTATATTAATATGACGGATAAGTAAGTCGTTATTACGACGTTCCGCTAAATTAACAGTAAAAAAGTAAGTGCCACCAGATACACGAGAACAGATATAATTTCGCATAACCCAATCATATCACACAAAGTCACAATATTAAAAATACTTGTAGACTGGGTAGAGCGAAGCGAAACCCAGCGATAGTGGTGATTTGATTTTTACGCAAAATTTGGGGTTTGTGGAAAGCTGGGTTTCGTAACCTCAACCCAGCCTACGCGGGCTTAGTTCAGGTGGTGCACGTTTTTTTGTCTTTTCTCAACTAAAAATCTTATTGTGTAAAATATAACTAATAGAATAAAAAACATCCCCACTTCAACCTTTAGTTTATCTAAGGTCTCTACTTTAAAAATTAAAGCAGAGAAATAATAAAATATTGTTCCTAGAACGATGCCAAAAAACTCCAAAATAAGCCTAATTTTTTTAAATTTGAAGATATTTGATGTACAGATATATACATAGAAAATTGAATAAATTAAAAAACCAACATTATATAATGTACGGCTTTCCTGTACAGCCAAGAGTATCTGAATACTAAAAATAGAATAACTAATATAAATAAACACCAATAGTAGAGATATCCCTCTAAAAAAAAATATTAAGTAACGCATTTAATCATCCAGAATAAAGACAAAAAATGGAATAGCATTATAAATATTAATATATATTTATAAAAAAAATACAAATCAAAGCTAGTTAGATAAACAAAAGCAATAATATAAGAAACCTCATAACATATTATCTTAACCCAATAATAGTAAGATAGGCTACCATTTATCAGATTTTCCCTTGAAACGGCACTTGGATGACTAATGGTGGTTTTTGAATACCCTAAATCTAAATTCCATTTTGGAAAATTTAAATTACTTTTTGCATACAAATCACAAATGTGTTCCTTAAACCTTGTTTCTGTAAACTGCATATAATTCATTACATAAAAAACAACAATAAAAGATGCAACTGTTATAACTAAGTAAACCCAATTAGGCATATCAATATAAGCAACAAAAAAGTCACTAAATTTAGCCATTAAAAAAAGCGAAAGTATCAATGCACATATAATGGACAATGATTTTTCAAAAAGACTTAAAAATGAGTCATAGGAAATAAGGTGTGCTTTTTCATGAAAAAGCAAAAAAAGCACATCCGTATCATTAGTATTAGTTAAGGCATTTAAAGGGACATACAAGCGATTTAGAAATGTTCTAGGTTCTCTACTCAGTTTAATTGTTATCCAACTACTCAAATTATAGTCTGCTCGAATTTTAGTTATTAAATTTTCTATTTTTTCTTCTTTATATTCTAGCGGTTTAGAATAGTTAAATATCATTATACAGATAATGACAATCATCATTGCCACAAACATAGACAAATAAGACCTAAATATTAATTCCCAAGGATTTTCAACGAAGTACAACAGGGCATTGCGTGCTTTTATATCATCAATTTCACTGAGAATAGTATCAATCAAAAATGAAAAGTACACTATCATGATAGTTGTGCCTAAACTTAACTTTTTCAATATACTACTAACATTATAAAAAAATAAGGATAATATCTGCTTATTTTTCATTAAGATAATCCTTTAAAATTTTTATTACAAATGGTAACTTGTTAGTGCCATGTTGATTTAGCATCCTATTTTCATTTTCACGCAACCAAACTTTCAAAGCAGATTTAGACATTTCTATTCCTTCTTTTGACAGTTGTGCTGTAGCAGTAATTATGAGTGTCATTACTATCGTATAGAATGTATCTGATACAAATCCAAATGCACTACTAGAAAGATTAGGAATACCGTCTGATGATAGAATTTCATCATATAAACTTTCTGAAATAGCATCAAATATTTCAATATCATCTGAGTTTGAAAAATTTAAAATTTCTCTTGTTAACTCAATAGTCTTTTCTTTTTGTTTCATTTCTATCATCCTTCATTTTTATAGTCAGTAAAATTATAAATTTAAAATCTTCTCTCTCTGACCAAGCAACTCACTAATTTTCCCCTCCTGTTCTGCCAACTGTTCTCTTGATTTAGCCACCAATTCCGCTGGGGCATTATTAACATACTTTTCATTAGAAAGCTGTCCGTTTAGGCGGTCAATGCTAGCTTGTAGTTTGCTGATTTCTCTATCAAGGCGTGCGATCTCTGCATCTTTGTCGATAAGTCCAGAGAGTGGAATATGTAATTTCATTTTGCCGACCAATGCCACCGCACTTTCAGTGGCATCGCCTGTGAGTAATTCAAAGCTTTCCATTTTGCCGAGTTTCATTAGCCATTCGCTAAATTCAGTGATATTGGCTTTATCTGTATCACTAGCATTTTCAATAAAGACAGGTACGGTTTTGCTTGGGGCAATATCCATTTCACTGCGGATTTTGCGAATACCGATTAACACTTCACGCACCCATTCAGTCGCTTTGACACTATCGGTATCGGTGTTGCTTTCCGCTTGTGGGAATGCTTGCATCATAATGCTGTCAGCTTCGATATTTAATTTACCTTTAACCGGTTGCCAAATTTCTTCGGTGATAAATGGCATAATTGGGTGGGCTAGGCGTAGTGTTTTTTCTAACACTGCTAATAGCGTTTTCTGTGTGCCTGCAATTTGTGCGGCATTATCGCCATTCAATACTGGTTTTGTCAGCTCTAAATACCAATCACAATATTGATTCCAAATAAATTCATAAATAGATTTAGCAGCCATATCAAAACGATATTCTTTGATGGATTTATTGACTTCCTGTGCGGTTTCGTCAAATTTTGCCTCAATCCATTTATCGAATACGGTAAATTCAACCTCGGCATTGTGGTTATAATCCTCTGTTTTCATCAACACAAAACGTGCCGCATTCCAGATTTTATTACAGAAATTACGATAGCCTTCAAGACGTTGCATATCCCAGTTAATATCACGTCCAGTGGAGGCGAGTGCAGCCAAGGTAAAGCGTAGTGCATCTGTGCCGTGTGCCTCGATACCATTTGGGAAAGCTTTACGGGTGGCTTTTTCGATTTTCTCGGCTTGTTTTGGATTCATCATATTTGCCGTGCGTTTAGCGACTAGGCTTTCCAAATCAATACCATCAATCATATCAAGTGGATCCAGCACGTTACCCTTAGACTTCGACATTTTATCGCCGTTTTCATCACGGATTAAGCCTGTGACGTACACATCTTTGAATGGAACTTGTGGTTTGCCATCTGCGTCTTTGATGAAATGTTGCGTCATCATAATCATTCTGGCAACCCAGAAGAAAATAATATCAAAACCAGTAACCAGCGTGCCTGTTGGGTGGAATTGTGCTAATTCAGGCGTTTTTTCAGGCCAGCCCAGCGTTGAGAAAGTCCACAAAGCCGAACTAAACCACGTATCAAGCACATCATCATCTTGACGGAGTGCAATATCATCGCCTAAATTGTGATTGCTACGTACTTCGTCTTCATCTCGCCCAACATAGACATTGCCGTCATTATCGTACCACGCAGGAATGCGGTGTCCCCACCACAATTGACGCGAGATACACCAATCTTGAATATCACGCATCCACGAGAAATACATATTTTCATATTGTTTTGGCACAAAGCGAATATCACCATTTTCAACCGCTTCAATTGCAGGTTTTGCCAGCACATCAGCACGCACATACCATTGGTCGGTCAGCATTGGCTCAATGACAACACCGCCACGGTCGCCGTATGGCACGGTTAAATCGTGGTCTTTGATTTCATCAAGTAACCCCAAACTTTCCATTTCGGCAACCAATTGCTTACGAGCGGCAAAGCGTTCTACGCCACGATAAGATTCAGGGATTTCATCGCTATACACATCGCTTTCTTCGCCTTTGGTGTCAAAAACTTGGGCTTTTTCACGAATATCGGCATCAAAAGTAAGCACATTAATCATCGGTAATTGATGACGTTTACCGACCTCATAGTCATTGAAATCGTGGGCTGGGGTAATTTTTACGCAACCCGTGCCTTTTTCCATATCAGCATGTTCATCGCCAACAATCGGAATACGTCTGCCGACTATCGGTAATTCAATATAACTACCGATAAGGTCATTGTAACGCTCATCCTCAGGGTTTACGGCAACACCTGTATCGCCCAACACAGTTTCAGGACGAGTAGTTGCTACGACAATATAATCTTTTCCGTCTTTAGTCGTTTTACCATCGGCAAGCGGATAGCGGAAGTGCCACATTTTACCCTTGCTGTCTTTGTTTTCGACTTCTAAATCAGAAATAGCGGTTTTCAGGGCAGGATCCCAGTTGACCAAGCGTTTACCACGATAAATTAAATCTTCTTCGTACAGACGTACAAAGACTTCTTTTACGGCATTTGATAAACCTTCGTCCATCGTAAAACGTTCACGCGACCAGTCAGGCGACGTTCCTAAGCGTCGCATTTGACGCAGAATGTTACCACCTGATTCTTCTTTCCACGCCCAAATTTTATCGATAAAGGCATCACGTCCGTAATCGTGCTTGGTTTTGTTCTCTTCTTTGGCAATTTTACGCTCAACCACCATTTGTGTCGCAATACCCGCATGGTCAGTACCTGCCTGCCACAACGTATTATGCCCCATCATACGATGATAACGAGTCAACGCGTCCATAATGGTTTGCTGAAAAGCGTGTCCCATATGTAAAGAACCCGTCACATTTGGTGGCGGTAAGGCGATGCTATAACTTTCAGCATTCGTGTCGCCGCTTGGCTTAAAATAGCCAGCATTTTCCCATTTGTCGTACCACTTACTTTCGATTTCGTTTGGCGTGTATGTTTTTTCCATTGTTGTTCCGTTTTCTCTAAATGTTGAGTGATTTTAATAAACCTCACATTATAACAGTTTTGTTAGCAATATTCGATAGGAATTAACTCAGTTTTTTGTTGTTATTTTACCCCTTAAAAACAATTGACAAGCAATGATAAGCAGTGGATAATTGAATCCTCATTAACTACTCTATCTAAGGTAAGACAATGACAAATGAAATACTCTCCCTAAAACCCACTGCGGTTTGGAAATACTTCTATCAATTAACCCAAGTGCCACGTCCTTCTAAACACGAAGACAAAATCCAAGCATTTATGTTGGAATTTGGACAATCGTTAGGTCTTGAAACCCTACGTGATGAAACGGGCAACGTTATCATTAAAAAACCTGCCAGCAAAGGCTACGAAGACCGATTAGGTGTGATTTTACAAGCCCACCTTGATATGGTTCCACAAGCCAACAATGACACACCTCACGATTTTGTTAATGATCCAATCACTGCCTATATTGATGGCGAATGGGTCACTGCCAAAGGTACAACACTAGGGGCAGACAACGGTATCGGTGTATCAGCCATTATGGCAATATTGGCAGACAACGACATTAAACACGGTCCTATAGAAGCCCTATTTACCTGTGACGAAGAAACGGGTATGACAGGTGCATTTGGATTAAAAGATGATGTGCTTGATGGCGATATTTTATTAAACCTTGATTCCGAAGAAGAAAAAGAATTATGTATCGGTTGTGCAGGCGGTATTGATGGTACAACGCATTTACCTATCACTCGCCAAGACAAACCAACCGAAAAAGCCCTGTATGAGCTAACGATTAAAGGGCTAAGAGGCGGACACTCAGGTGTCGATATTCATTTACAACGTGGTAATGCCAATAAATTACTTGGACGTTGGTTAACCTTAATTGACACTGATTTTGATTTGATTAGTATCAATGGGGGTAGTTTAAGAAATGCCCTACCTCGTGAAGCCTCAGCCGTTATCGCTACCGATAGCGATAAAGCATTACTAGAAGCCGTAGCAGATAAATTCAAACAAATCCTTGCCAAAGAATACGGCGACGTAGAACCAGATGTTGAATTATTAATTGATAACGCATCGGTGGAAAATAACCACGCCTTAACCGAGGTCTCGAAAAAAGCCGTACTAAACGCCATTTCTGCCTGTCATCACGGTGTTTATCGTATGAGCGTCGATATGGAAGGTTTGGTTGAAACCTCAAATAACTTAGCCATTATTAAAACGACTGATAATGATGTGGAATTTGACTGCTTGGTTCGTTCATCGGTGGATTCTGCCCGTGATGAGCTAGTTGCCCACTTAACAGCAACTTTTGATATGGCAGGGGCAACGACTGAGTTTTCAGGCGCATACCCTGGCTGGAAACCCAATCCAAAATCAGCCATTTTAGAGGTAATGAAAACCACTGCTGAACAATTATTTGGTATTACCCCACCAATTCAAGCCATTCACGCTGGGCTAGAATGTGGGTTATTAGGTGGTGTTTATCCGCACTGGGATATGATTTCATTTGGTCCGACCATCTGTTTCCCACACTCCCCTGATGAGAAAGTGAAAATTGATACGGTTGCACCATTTTATGAGTGGCTATTATTGACGTTGGAAAATATTCCTACCCGTTCATAATTTAATCAACTGACTCAAGTCAAATAAAAAAGGGCAATATCAACTCGATATTGCCCTTAATCATATTAGGAAAAACAGATGAGCAACAAAGAAAATAAAAAAATCAAAATGATTATCGATACCGATCCAGGTATCGATGATGCCATGGCAATCCTTTTTGCCGAAGCACACCCCGATATTGAATTGATTGGTTTAACTACTGTCTTTGGTAATGCCACGATTGATACGGTTACTCGTAATGCACTTTATTTGAAAAAACAATTTAATTTATCCTGTGATGTCGCCAAAGGGGCAACCAAACCGTTACAAGGCGAATCCAAACCACCAGTCGCCCACATTCACGGCGATAATGGACTGGGCAATATAGCACTGGATTATGCAGATTTAGGGCAAACACATCAATTATCAGCTGTTGACTATTTAATCGAGCAAATTCGCAAGCACCCCAATGAAATCACACTTGTTCCTGTTGGTCCACTCACCAATATCGCTTTGGCATTAGAAAAAGCCCCAGATATTGCAGAACTCGTGAAAGAAATCATCATTATGGGCGGTGCATTTGGCTATCATGGACACGGGGGTAACATCACCCCTGTGGCAGAGGCAAATATTTATTGTGACCCGTGGGCTGCCGATATTCTCTTTACTTCAAAAGCCCCTGTTACCGTCGTGGGATTAGATGTCACCAACGAAGTGATTATGTCACCAGACTATTTTGAACAATTAAAAGCACAAAGCCATATTGGTAGTTTTATCTATGACATTGCCCAATTTTATTTGAATTTCTACAGAACGAATAACTTAGGTAATGGCTGTGCCACCCACGACCCGCTAGCGATAATGTATCCTGTCGCTCCTGAGTTTTTCACGACAATCACAGCACCAATTAGAGTTGTGACAGAGGGCATTACCAAAGGACAAACGGTAAAAAAACTCAGCGAAAGAAATTATGCCATTGACGAATGGGACATCGCTACTAAAAAAACGATTTGTATTGATGTTGAGAGAGAAAGTTGTTTGAAGCTATATAAAGAAATACTAGCTAACTTCAAAAAATAAATCACATAAAAACAAGCTATCGGTAATTCAAATACCGATAGCCTGCTTGAACAACCTCCCCCTTTCAAAAGGGGGATTGAGGGGGATTCAAAAAGGTAGGGTTCACATAAAATCCACGTGATGACGAAATATTTACAACATCAGTAGCATTTACAAATTAACCTAATCACAGCATTTACATTTCAATTTATAAAAAATGTTTATTTTGTTGTTGTTATTATTGATATTCACAGTAAAGCCTACCCTGTTCGGAATCCCCCCTAGCCCCCCTTTCGAAAGGGGGGAACGGTTTTTTGAATAATTGGAATACCGATAGCTTGGGGTTTGAAATACCGATAGCTTGGGGTTTGAAATACCGATAGCTTGGGGTTTGAAATACCGATAGCTTGGGCTTTGAAATACCGATAGCTTGGGCTTTGAAATACCGATAGCTTGGGCTTTGAAATACCGATAGCTTGGGCTTTGAAA
>PDWI01006972.1_pt1 | contig 13946 bp, 13 predicted proteins | sample 1430891 | NCBI WGS metagenome assembly PDWI01 (sample SAMN01162508, study PRJNA174530) | Oral metagenome, whole genome shotgun sequencing project. | biome: Marine environment; feature: Marine mammal; material: Swab sample of the gingival sulcus; isolation source: swab sample of gingival sulcus...
CAACTATGTGGATCAACTCCATGTAACAAATTCAGGCACCACCGATCAGGATTATGCCAACCTGCTTGACTGGCAAGATCTCTGGACAATTCACTCTCGCTAGAGATTAGCAAAATCCGTGTACATTCTCCGGCGTCTTTTCCGATCATGCTTTTTCAGAAAAGACGCCGGACATATATAGTTCCCCGCCGAATGGACAGGAATAACGACTGAACCCAACCAATAAAATCTTTTCCACCTTTGCCAACGATGGAGTCATCCCCAACGATAATCTCCGTTTCCGTTCATCAAGTATTGATTACAGCTCAGGACAATCTCTCCAGGATGCCAACCTCCTGCATCTTCGGGTGACGTACTGGTACCCACTCTATGTTCCCATTGTCAACAAATTCATTTTTGGTGTTGTCTGTAACGGCAAATGGAAAGGCGATCCGGTCTCTTACATGGAAAAGCCAAGAATTCCAATTACATCCACTTCAATCATGCGTATGCAGTCAGATGTAAAAAACAGCGACAAGTATCACGTGCCCTGACAACAGTTCACGTCCCCCCCCCCGACCAACAGCCAACATCAAGAAATTTAGTGCTGCTGTTTACAGCCTGTCCCACTTGTCTATTAAAAAAAGTGAACTCTATAGGGAATCTCGAATAACGGGTTTATTATCCAAGTATAAATTTGACAATCAGACTCAATCTAACGCCTGATTTTCATGTTTTCCGGGTTCCAACGAAAGGCTTCACCGCCCTGAACCTCATTTTCTTGTTATGTTACAAGTAATGTACCCAGCCGATCCATATTGTTACGCAAGGTTTCTCATCCCAATCTTTACCTTTGCTCTTTATCTGTTCATTTTCTTCACGGCTATTACAGCTGTATCAGAGTCTTCACAATGGAGGCATCCACAATTTGCCCTTTCATGAACAGCTTTATTAATTTTGGTGAGCGGAGCACCATTGCTATCGATTTTACCCATTCGATTAATCAAGGTCGAAGAATCCTCTCCATCAAGTGAAACGTGGTTAAAATGATGGAGAAATGTAGCATAGTATCAATAATTCAGATAGTTAAAACGAATATCTTACTCGTTTTACTGTAGTAATTATTCGAGGAACCCTATATTGTAACAAGTAGTTGAGGTGGTATGTTATTTTAAACATATATTTAAGATTATGGGTAAAATCTTAAAAATTGATTGAAATATGAGTAATGACTAGTAAACATCATTTTAAGATGATGTTAAGATTGGATTGTTATGACATTGATATGCAATTAAAGGTTGAACAGATATTTTAAAATAATTCAAGGTTACTGTAATTATGAAATTCAATGAGGACACGCGAGTAAAGATTCCAACAATCCTCCATCTGACCAGACTAGGATATTCATATTTATCCCTTAAAGACCAAATCTGGGACAAGAAAACGAATATCTTTCCTGAGCTTTTCTTCAACGCAATAGAGACTTTAAATCCTGGCATTGATGAAAACGATATCCAAAGAACATTAGAGGATGTAACGCTCAAGTTGGATAACGAAGACCTTGGCAAAGCATTTTTTCAAGCACTCACAGATTCCTCAAACATCAAATTGATTGATTTTGAAAATTTTGACCGCAACAGTTTTCACGTTGTTACAGAACTACCATGCAAAAACGGAGACGAAGAATTCCGACCCGACATTACCTTGCTTATTAACGGCATGCCACTTGTCTTTATTGAAGTTAAAAAACCCAACAACAGAGATGGAATATTAGCCGAACGGAATAGAATTAAAACACGTTTTCAAAACCCAAAATTTAAGAGTTTCGTCAATATCACACAGTTCATGATTTTCTCCAATAACATGGAATACGATGATACTGACCCGGTACCCCTTCAGGGAGCTTTTTACGCCAGCAGCTCTTATCATGAACCTATTTTTAATTACTTTCGAGAAGAAGAGATTTTCAGCTATACGGAATTACTCAAACCTTTAAGCGATAAAACAGAACTTACTGTATTAAAAGACAATAATCTTGAAGTTATCCGTACCAACCAGGAATTCATCACCAATAAAGATCCAAACCGGCCAACTAACCGAATTTGTTCGTCTCTGCTCAGTCGGAACAGGCTGGCATTTATCCTGCGCTATGCCTTAGCTTACGTATCTGAAACAGGCGGCCTGCAAAAGCATATAATGCGTTATCCGCAGTTATTCGCAACCAAAGCTATAGAGAAAAAACTAAATGAGGGGACTAAAAAAGGAATTATCTGGCATACGCAAGGTAGTGGTAAAACGGCTCTTGCTTATTATAACGTCGGTTTTCTTACAGACTACTACCAAAAAAAGAACATCATCCCGAAATTCTATTTCATTGTTGATCGCCTAGACCTCTTACAACAGGCACAGCGTGAGTTTTTAGCGCGTGGTCTCATTGTTCATACGGTCAGTTCTCGTGAAGATTTCTCAAAAGATATTAAAGCCACGAAAGTCATTCATAATGACTCAGGAAAGCCAGAGATTACGGTTGTGAATATCCAGAAATTCAAGGACGACCCAACTGTCATCCAGACCGTGGATTATGATGTTGCTATCCAGCGTATCTACTTCCTTGATGAAGTACACCGTAGTTATAACCCTACAGGAAGCTTTCTTGCCAACCTCGACCAATCTGACAAAAATGCAGTCAAAATCGGACTGACAGGTACGCCGCTGCTTGGTGATACCGTTAACTCGAAAGTGCTCTTTGGGGATTATATCCATAAATATTATTATAACGCCTCGATTGCCGATGGCTACACCCTGCGTTTAATCCGTGAAGAAATTGCAACGAATTACAAAATGCAATTGAAAGAAGCTTTGGAAGAGATCCAGGTACAGATGGGTGATGTTGATCGCAAGCTGGTCTACGCTCACCCAAGTTTTGTTGGCCCTATGCTGAATTACATCATCACTGACTTTGAAAAAAGCCGGAACGCCTTTAACGACAAAACCATTGGGGCTATGGTGATCTGTGACAGTGCAGAACAGGCAAAAGAACTCTTTGAGCTGTTCAATGATAAATATTCAGAGAAGCCTGTTCTTCCATCCAAACCAGGCGGCAGCAGTCTTAAAAATTCTAACACATCACCTGTAAAGAAAAATGCGAGTATAAAAAGTGCTGCACTCATACTTCATGACATTGGCACCAAGGATGAGCGCAAAGCTTGGGTAGAGGATTTCAAGACTGGCAAGATTGACATTCTCTTCGTCTATAACATGCTTCTTACAGGATTTGATGCTAAACGCCTGAAAAAACTTTACCTGGGACGCTTCATTCGTAAACATAACCTGCTGCAAGCCCTTACCAGAGTTAACAGAACCTACAAAAATTTTCGCTATGGTTATGTAGTTGATTTTGCAGATATCCGCAAAGAATTTGATGCCACAAACAGAGCCTATTTTGATGAGCTGCAATCAGAACTTGGTGATGAAATGGAACACTACTCTAATCTTTTTAAAACCAATGAGGAAATTGTTCAAGAGATCGAGAATATAAAAAATGCCTTATTCGAATACGATATAGAAAATGCGGAAGTGTTTGCGGATCAGATCAGCAAGGAAACTGATAAAGAGAAAATTCTTGCCATCAAGAAAGCTCTTGCTGATGCCAGGAATTTATACAACATTATCAGGATTCAGGATAAGCTTGAGTTCTTGCAATCCCTTGATTTCAGGAAGCTAAACATCCTCTATAGAGAAGCAAGCAACCATTTGGAACTTTTGAATCTCAAGGACAGTATAGAAAAAGACGCAGACACTACTAACCTCCTCAACATCGCCCTGGAGAATGTGATTTTCAAATTTATCAAAATCAGAGAAGAAGAGTTGGTCATAGCTGACAAACTCAAAAACACTTTGCGCCAAACCCGAGAAGCACTTGCCAGCAATTTTGATAAGCGAGATCCTGATTTCATTACGCTCAAAGAAGAACTGGAGCGATTGTTCAAGAAAAAGAATTTAAGCGAAGTTACGCAAGATGAAATGGTTAAAAATATTGATGTCTTGAATAAGATTCATGAGCGCATAAAAGAACTCAATCGTAAAAATGATCTGTTACGACAAAAATACAATGGCGATGCAAAATACACGCGTATCCACAAGCGCCTTATCGAGCGAGGGGGAATAGCTGATGGGCCACGTAAAATATTTGTTGCACTAAACGGGATAAAACAAGATGCAGATAATGAGGTGTTAAATAACACTCAAATACTTGACAACGAAAGTTATTTTGAAAAACAAATGATGCCCTTCGTTATCGATAATTTTATGAAACAGCAAAAGATCACGTTGAATGTAGATTCCTCACACTATATCAATCAACTGGTCGTCAAGGAATATCTGAGAGAATTTCATGTTGGAGCTGGTACATGGTAGAACTCGAATTCAGAGATAAAACAAAGTCATTAATAGACAGCCTGAAAAACATATGTGCAAGTTACGGGCTGGGAAATGACGGGAACGAATTTAAAATCATTACACAGTCGTTTTTATACAAGTTTTTAAACGACAAGTTTGCCTTTGAAGCTAAAAGAATAGATGAGCATTTAGCCAATGCGGAAAATTGGGAAAAAGCCCTTACCGCAATGGATAAAGATGATTTAGAGATGCTTCAATTGCAGATGGGAGCCAATACGGCTCGATTAAGGCCGGATCATTTTATCAGTCATCTATTCAGTCAGCAGAACCAGCCGGATTTTGCAAAGTTGTTTGATGACACCTTGATGGATATTGCTGTTACAAACAACGATGTCTTCGCAGTTAAGACCGATGGTGGTGCAAAGATCGTTCTGTTTGATCGTATCAGCCAGTACATAGCAGATGAAACAAAACGCGATGCCTTTTGCCGTGCTATTATCAATAAACTCGTAGAATTTAGCTTCGAGCGTATTTTCACACAGAAATTTGATTTTTACGCCACCATCTTTGAATATTTAATCAAAGATTATAACAGCAATTCCGGTGGAAAATACGCTGAATATTACACGCCACATGCCGTGGCACGCATAATGGCTGCTATCCTAGTTCCAGAGGAGCAACAAGGTAAGGTTAAGAACGTGTCTTGTTATGACCCTTCAGCAGGGTCTGGAACCTTGTTGATGAATGTAGCTCACGCGATAGGAGAAAAGCGTTGCAGCATTTTCACCCAAGACATATCACAAAAATCCTCAAACCTTCTGCGACTCAATCTGATTCTGAATAACCTTGTGCATTCAATTCCGAATGTAATTCAGGGAAATACAATACTGCAACCGTATCACAAGGATGGAAAAACGCTAAAACAATTTGATTATATCGTCTCCAATCCACCCTTTAAGATGGATTTTAGTGATTATCGTGATGCCCTTGATACCAAGGAAAACAAAGACCGTTACTTTGCAGGCATCCCCAATATTCCTGCAAAGAAGAAAGAAGGGATGGCAATATACCAGCTATTCCTGCAACACATCATTTATTCTCTAAAATCAGGTGCAAAGGCTGCTGTGGTGGTGCCGACAGGTTTTATTACCGCTCAAACCGGTATAGACAAGAAAATTCGTAAAAAATTGGTAGATGATAAAATGCTGGCTGGAGTGGTTTCCATGCCTTCCAATATCTTCGCCACCACTGGAACAAACGTATCCATCCTTTTTATAAATGATAACAACAAAGGGGATGTCGTCTTGATTGATGCTTCCAATCTCGGCGAAAAAATCAAAGACGGCAAAAACCAAAAGACTGTCCTTACCGAAGATGAAGAGAAACGTATCATTGATGTTTTTAATGCTAAGGAAGAGCAGGATGATTTCTCAGTTGCAGTAAGCTACGAAGATATAGCAGAAAAAAATTACAGTCTCAGTGCCGGGCAGTATTTTGAAGTGAAAATTGAATATGTAGACCTCACACCAGAAGAATTTGATGCAAAAATGAAAGGTTTTACAGACAAGCTGGAAAACCTTTTTTCTCAATCTCACGACCTTGAAGTAGAGATCAAAAAGCAGCTTTCGAGGTTGATATATGACCAAAAATAGTGGATCTATACTTTACAGCAAGATAGCAGACTTTCGCAACGGTTTGAACTTTAGTAAAGATAGCCATGGAACAGGCTGTTTGTTAATAGGTGTTGCTGATTTCAAGGACAATTTTTCACCCAACTATGAAGCGTTAGAGGAAATTAACCCAGAAGACATTGCCAAAGATGAAGATTATCTTCAACCTGGTGATATAATTTATGTTCGATCCAACGGTAACAAAAGCCTAGTCGGAAGAAGCTTATACATCGACCAGGAAATGGAAGTTTTATATTCAGGCGCATTAGGGCTAGGCTTAAAAATGATATAATTGACCCATTATTCTTGGCGTATTTCTCAAAGACAGATTTTTTTAAAGCATCGATTTCTTATGCTGCTGGGACAAACATAAACAATCTAAACCAAGCTATATTAGGTAGCGTTCAGATTCCTTTATTTCCTAAAGATATTCAAAAAAACATTACAACCGTTTTATCTGCAATAGATAAAAAAATTGAAATAAACCAACGTATTAATTCAGAATTAGAGGAAATGGCAAAAACACTGTTCGACTACTGGTTTGTGCAGTTTGATTTTCCTGACACTAATGGTAAGCCGTATAAATCCGCTGGCGGGAAAATGATCTACAACTCGACACTCAAACATGACGTTCCTGAGGGATGGAATTTAAAAGAATTGGGAAGCATAATTGTGCGTAGCGGAACAGGTCTAAACCCAAGAAAGCATTTCAAGCTTGGAGAAGGTAACAATTTTTACATTACGATCAAAGATATCGAACAAGGAAAGATAAATTTTTCCGATAAATGTGATCGAGTTTCCAATGAAGCTCTTGCAATAATAGATAGAAGATCAGACCTCAAAAAGGGAGATATATTATTTACTAGTATAGAACCTGTAGGAATATGTTATCTTCTTTACAAGAAGCCAACAAATTGGAACATTAACGAATCTGTTTTTACTATCCGACCTGATATTAACAAAATTACTAGTGAATATTTATATTTACTTTTGTCTAGTAATTTAACTAGGGCATATTGTGCTAATACTGCTTCAGGAAGTGTTCACAAAGGTATAAGACATAGCACATTGAAAGCTATGCCGATTATCTATTCCACTCCAGACATCATTGATAAATTTACAACGATAGTCTCGCCAATTTTTGAAAAACAAAATTTAATCAACGAAGAAAACCAAACACTTAAACAATTAAAATCATGGCTGCTTCCTATGCTAATGAATGGACAGGTAACGGTGAAAAGCTAGTAATAGCCTGAGTTTTCAGTGAGACAATCGTCATCATAAGTTAGGATAGTATACGAATACCCTGCCTCCAAAACGATTGTACTTGCATAGAGTGTTTCAAGATTGATGTCGTTTGATCTTGGGTTCACCCAATCCGCAGCCTCAACAATCTCAAAATTTTCTGGATACGCTTCATATTTTATATCAACTGCCAACTCTTTATGGTCATTTGATAATGGCGTGTGTTCGATGAAAAAATCAAAATGGGGGGAAGGGACGAAGCGTTGGAATACTCCATTCTTATGAATAATTAGAGCTGTGGGCACGTTATCCAGATTGCTAATTCTTCTATATACAGCTTCCAAAGAGGCATCACAGAGGTGTGAGAGGTGATGTATGTTATGCCATGTTATATCGCCATTGTAGTTCTTTGATATTAGCCGTTTCGGCATAAGTAGTCCAGAAGCGAAACCGTTAGCTTCCTTTTCAATTGGATCATTGAATTGACTATTAAGCTCTTTATTTCCACATTCAAAAGACAACTTTTTTTGCTCCATGATATGCATACAAACATGTCCTATTTCATGAGCTGCTGTAAAATTAAGTCTTCTTTTGTCTGTTATGTTGGCGTTCACATAAATAAGGGCACTTTTATTGTTCCCAACAGCTTTTCCCAAAATCCCATCAGAATCAAACGATTGCTCCTCCAGGACAACTCGAAAAGTGTCACTGTCAATTGAGGCAGCAACTTCGTTTGGTATTATAGGCAAAACATCAAAGCCCATATCTTCCAGTAGCTCTTCAGCTGCCTGTATCCCTCTTTGCTCCTCCAGCATTATTTTTTATCCGTAATACTTTTAAGGCGCTCTGCCATGCCCTTGAGCAAGTCTTGATCATCTTGAGACAGCTCCTCGAGTATGTCCCATTTTCTGTAAAACTCACGGTTACGCTCTTCCTTTTCGGATAAATTTTGTTGTTCTTCACCCGTAATTTCAAAAGGTTGAACCTTCAAAGCAGAAGCTATTTTATTTAGAACAACAATTGTTGGAACCCTAGTTTCACCTTTTTCAATCTTACTTAAGGCAGCTGCTGTTATACCTGCTTCACTAGCCAGTTTAGACTGATTCCAGCCTAATTTATTTCGTAACGACTTTATATTATTACTTATTGTTTTTGCTTGGTCTTGTCTATTTTGCATTATATTAACTCCTGTTAAAAAAATACATTAACACCGGTTGACAAACTATGCCAGAAGAAATATTTTATTAACGGTTGTTAATAATCTTGTTAACCAATGTTAATTTATTTCAGGAAGCATATTATGGCTACCAACCCACCAAAAGGCGATGGACACAGAAACGGAGCAGTTCGCGGTAGATCGCAGACTATAAGCCCTTCAGGGCATTACGTGAAGCGAGACACCAGCACTGGTCGTTTTATGGATGTCAAAACCTCAGATAAAAAACCATTTAAGGGAGTGAGAAAAGAAAAATAATAATGGTCAAGGAAGTCACAAGATACATCAAGTCATCTGTTGAGCGAGAGTTATGGGCTCGAGCTGCGGGCAGATGTCAGTTCAGTGGGTGCAATAAGCTACTATACAAGTCAGCGATTACTCAGGAATCTGTAAATCTTGCTCAAAAGGCACATATTTATTCGTTCTCAGAAAAGGGGCCCCGCGGTTGGGGGCCTTTTACATTAAATACTGGCCATCTAAATGATATTAGTAACCTGATGCTAATGTGTCATGGCTGTCACAAAAAGATCGATCAGGATAACAACGGAGTAAGGTATTCAGCGGAATTACTAATTGAATGGAAAGACGAACATGAACGACGAGTTGAGATTGTTACTGGGATCGAGCCGAATAAGAAAACCCACGTTGTTCTTTATGGAGCTAATATAGGTTCCGAAAAATCCCTTATCGAATACCATTCTTGTGTAGATGCCATGTTCCCGAACTGGTACCCGGCAAATGAGCGACCAGTTATCCTTTCAATGAAATCAGAATTAAAAGACATTAGTGCTGAGTATTGGAAAGCTGAATCTGCTCATCTTTACAGAACATATGAAAGAAACATAGCGCCCATAATCGATCAGGACAGTTGTAGACATTTCTCGGTCTTTGCTCTAGCCCCTCAACCCTTGCTTATACAATTCGGAGCATTACTTACAGATAAGATTTCGGTTGAAACCTACCAGTTACACCGCGAGCCAAAAGGCTGGCACTGGCAGGCCTCTCCAGATAATTTTGATTTTATTGTGCGTAAGCCGGAAAAATGTGATGGAACTCCTGCATTGGTGATTGCACTCAGTGCACATGTGTCACCTGATCGAATTTTCCGTGTTCTTGACAATGCAAACATATGGGAAATAACTGTTTCCAACCCGCATAATGACTTAATAAAGTCAAAACAGCAACTTTCCGTATTCCGTAAATCTTTGAGACAGATAATGGTTGATATCCAAAAAAGGCACGGCAACGATACGCCTTTGCATATTTTTCCGGTTATGCCTGTTTCCTGCAATATTGAACTGGGGCGAACAAGAATGCCAAAAGCTGATATGCCATGGATAATCTACGATCATGACGTTAAAAAACAAAATTTCAATAAATCCATATAATTGCAAGGTGATATACATGCCAGATGAGAAGAGCTTAGACGTGTTAAGAAAGATCCTTGACGCGATTGAACTGCCTGAAGAAGCATACGAAAAGGCAGAAATGCGTTACAATGATTTGGATGAGTGGTTACAAAGAGAAGACTCATCATGCGGTTATTTCGACCCACATGTATTTCTGCAAGGTTCATTTCGGCTTGGAACAGCTAACCGGCCATATAAAAACGAAGAGTACGATCTGGATATGGGATGCAACCTTCGCCAAGGTTTAACCAAAGATAAGACCACTCAAGAACAGCTTAAACAATTGGTTGGAAAAGAACTGGAAGATTACAGAATAGCACGCAACATCAAAAAAGGACTTGCAGAGAAAAAACGTTGTTGGCGGTTAAAATACGCTGATGATCTAAGCTTTCATATGGACATAGTGCCATGTATACCTGAAAGCGATGATATTCGTGATGCTCTTAAAATCAGAATGGTTGAAACAACCCAGCTCGAAGACGATGTAGCCCAAGACGTTTCCGAGATGGCTGTTTCTATAACAGATAATACCGATCAAAAATATAGGTATATAACTAGAGACTGGAGGATTAGTAATCCTGAGGGGTATGCTCGTTGGTTTGCAACAAGAATGCGCACAGCATCGGCGTTTTTGGCTGAACGGGAACTTCTTTATAAAGCAAGTATCAATACAATTCCTTACTATAAATGGAAAACACCGTTGCAGCTTTCAGTACAGCTCTTGAAGCGGCACCGTGACATAATGTTTAAAAATGCCGAAGAATGTAAACCGATCTCAGTGATTATTACAACATTGGCAGCTCATGCATATCGCGGAGAAAGTGATGTAGTTACCGCTTTATCAAATATTCTTGATACGATGGAAGATTATATTCAAGGATGCGTCCCCTTGGTACCTAACCCTGTTAATCCGGCAGAAGATTTTGCAGACAAATGGTATTCACCAAAGCATTCTCATCTGAGATTGAAAGATAATTTCTTTAGGTGGCTGATACAGGCAAGAGCTCACTTTAAAGCTTTATTGTCAAAGGAGAGTAGTCAAATAATTATTGCTGCAGCAAAACAAGGGTTTGCAGTTGAGTTAGACGAAAAGACTATTGAGTCCCTTTTGGGTTTAAGTGCTACAACCTTAACCCCAAACAGGATTGACGTATCTGCTCCGAAGCCTTGGTTTAAATATTAAATGTCGTCATGGAACATACTCAATTTGCAGGATTTTTTATCAACGCATCCACAGATGCGCCTTGTGGAATTTTGTGACGATCAGGTTGTTATTGAAGGTGATTACTATCTGAATGCTCAAATGGATGGCTGTAAAGATATTCAGAGCACACATAAGATTAGAGTTACCTTTCGAGCGGGGCATCCGCAAATAATCCCACTGGTAGCCGAGCTTGATAATAGCATCCCAAAACATCCAGATTATCATACCTACTCTGATGGCTGTTTTTGCCTTGGCTCAAATATTAGAATAAAATCAATACTGTACAACAATCCTACAGCTATTAATTTCATAGAAAAAGTTGTCGAGCCTTTTCTCTATAAAATTATATACAAACTAAAGTATGGAGCAGTACCTTTCGGTGAATTGGATCATAATAAAGCTGGTGTGATTAACGATTACCAACATCTTTTTGGTGTTAAAGAGAAAGCTGCTGTCATACAAGTATTAAGAGCATTGGGTAAAAGGAAAAGGGAAGCCAATAAATTATTGTGTCCTTGTGACTGTGGAAATCGTTTAGGAAAATGCATTTACCGGTTTTCATTGCAACAATGGAGGCCCCTTGGAAAAAGACGATGGTTCCGAAAACATCTTTCTGAATTAACCACATTATAAGGAGAGAAATACATTATCATAAAATGGTTATTACTTATTAAATTCTGGTTACCACTAATCCTCAGTTATCTGAAGTTTATGCGGTGGGACAGGTTTTGAATTAACGGCAGTTTTTATTAAAGCTGTAATCATATATTCCGAATGAAATCACCTGTTGAAACGATAACAAAATTCTACAAAATGTCGAGGAAGATGTTTCTTGCTAATCGCACGATAAGTCCCATGGAGAAAGCGTTTAACATTTCCAGGAATGGTGTGTAAATGCTTTAATTTGTGTACTTTGAAAGCCTCCACCAAGGTAATACTTATATGGTTGAAGCTTGCTCTCTTTATTCCAGAAAAACCGCGCAGGCCATCGAAAATTACAATATGCCAATCATGGAGGTGAACTTAAAGCCCAGAAACGTATTTCTTCAGCAGAAAATGATGAAACTCGGCTCAGGTGTATATGGATAGAACCATTTAGAGTGTGTGTCATCTTCGTCTTCCATTACTTGCTAAAGCTTATGTTTCAATCTCAGTGCAGCATTGGCAGAAACACCTCATATTCTGGAAAGACTAAGTGACGAAACCCCTTTTTGGGATTGCGTAAGATAGTAGACAAACCACTTTGATGTTTACAATGACACCGTGGACAAACAAATCCACTTGGTCAGCGCAGTTAAAAAAGGTATTTTGGTCATAATTGCCTCCTTTAGTTTAGAGTCATTATGCCATAGCAGGGATATCTATAGCAATCCCCCTGTAAAAAACTGATTTTCGGTGGTAACCAGATTGCCATAAATCAATACCTGAGACACTTTATGAACAAAGATGGTTTTATGAATGTCCTCACCACATTTTACTAAAAGATGGCGGCCTTCCCTGGTGATTCGAGAACCTTGAGTGGTAATGTAAATCCGCATATTCCCTCCTTCATGTCAGTAAACCGGGTAATACCCCACAAAGAAAACCTGTCAAATCTACAACCGTCAACCAGGGTCAGATCTATTCAGCCTAAGTTTTTAGAACAAGATAATAAACCACAGACAGGAAAATACTCAAAAAGACTACAGGCAGCCAAAGCGGTAGATGAACATCCTCCTCGCTGCCATCTGCCTGCATCTCATCTGGCCGGTCATCCTCTTGATATATTATATAATCAAGGGTATCATCCTGATCAAAAATATTCCTGTCCGGCCGTTTATTATCACTGTTATTCTTGCTGGCTGCCTGAGCTGACAGAGACTCTTTCACGTCCTCAGCAAGTTCTTCGTAGGGGATAAAATCCATATCCTCATCAAAATCTTCACAGTCAAACTCTTCGCAGGGGATACAATCCATAGCCTCATCAAGCTCTTCGTAGAGGATAAAATCAACAGCATCATTTTCATCAAAAAATTTTTCACCCATATTTTTGATCTTTCAGTTTTAATTTATAAAAAAGATCCTGCCCCTCCCTAACGCTTTTTACCCCTCAATCTGTCGACACGAACTGCCAAACATGATCTACAATCAACTTTATATCGTCGTCATCATTTTCATTATCAAAATTAAACTGGATAACTATAGCGTTATCTTCCTCTATATACAGGCAATTCTCTATTTTCTGAAAACATTTAAAGGTAGCATGCAAAAACCTCTGCTCAACTGGAGAGAGCTGCTCTAACGTACTGATATTATACCAATCTTTCACTAAAAAGTACTCTCTCATCGTCTCTTCACTAATATCCAGAGGTTCCTGAAATTGTACCACAATACAGTTATCCTGAATGGCATACTCCTTTTCATTCATCCCGCAGTTTCTCCTTTGGCAACAAAAGCCAGAAACCAGAAGTCAGAGGACAGATGTTCTGACTGCTGTTCCAAGCCCCTTTTTCATTAAGTCATTTCTTTCCTAATATTATATAGAGGAGGTAAATCCATGGCAACCTTAGACCGTAATTCCTTTTTCATTCAGAAATACCAAAATATTTTTATATAAAGATATGTTTGCAGGTCTGATAAAAGTTACTATTAGTATAAACTAGCTGTTTCAGATTGAACATAGCTCGTCTTCAGGCTGGCAGCTTTTCATCGTGAAAATAATCCATTAATCATAACTACAAGGAAAACATATTATGTCACTTACTCCATCAACCATGCAGGATATCGGCTCCAAGGCACCTCTTTTTGTGCTGCAGGATGTGGACGGAGAAATTTATTCTTTAAAT
>PDWI01006973.1_pt1 | contig 13946 bp, 11 predicted proteins | sample 1430891 | NCBI WGS metagenome assembly PDWI01 (sample SAMN01162508, study PRJNA174530) | Oral metagenome, whole genome shotgun sequencing project. | biome: Marine environment; feature: Marine mammal; material: Swab sample of the gingival sulcus; isolation source: swab sample of gingival sulcus...
TAGGGGTGATATATTTGTAGCCCCGTATGGAATGAAATGGAATGCGGGGATTAAAACAATAAAACCCGTTTTTTGATGTTTTTTTGCAAAAAAACAAGGATTTTTTAAGTCAAAAACAAACTGTAAGTTATTGATTATTTGAATATTAATATTTTCTGAATACGCCTAAAGAATGAAAATTGTGAGGGAAATACGACGACGCTATTGCTTATCGTAGCCAACAATTATTGCAATCTGTTTATATCCAATAACCAAGTAAACACGTTTAAATGCCTTACTCCGCTTCGATTTTGAGTAAATCCGTCGGTTGTGAGCAAATATTTTGGATAATTATCTTTTATTTTTTCCAACGCTCCAAATTCTCGTTCTATGGTACTTTCACTGTTCATTTGCCAAGCAACTTGATAATATTCAATGTCGCCTGTTGGGGTCTTACAAACAAAATCCACTTCACTGTTTCGGTTAGTGCCTGTCCATATTTTGTTACCTCTGCGCAGCAGTTCTAAGTAAACAACATTTTCTAAAATATGCCCTCTGTCGGTAGTGCGTTCTTTACCCTGTAAAATATTTAGAAACCCCATATCTGCCAAGTAGTATTTTTCTTGTGTTACCAATTGTTTTTTACCCTTCAAATCAAAACGATTTACTTTATAAAACACAAAACTTTCTGTCAAATAGCCCAAATATTTTTCAACGGTATCGCGATGTATTCTTTTTCCGGCTTGTTTTAGAATATTTGATATGTTGTTGGGAGATAGTGTATTACCGATGTTTATCGCCATGAATTTAACGATGCTTGCAAATGTACGTTTATCATTTATCTGATGCCGTTGTGTAATATCTTTTTCAACAATAGTTGTATAAATAGCGTCCAGATATTCGTAAATTTTATCAAAACCCGCCTCACGCAGCTCTACTCCTTTGGGCAAAGATGTTTCATTTACATAATCGAAAAACAAAGGTTCATAATTCAGATATTTGTTGCTTGTGTCGATATTTCTTGCAGTTAAATATTCTTTGAAAGAAAAGGGCAAAATCGAAATTTCGATGTAGCGACCACTCAACAAAGTTGCCAATTCGCTTGACAACAAAAAGGCATTAGAACCAGTAATGTAAACATCTACATTTGGGGTAGCAAAAAGCCCGTCCACTAATTTTTCAAACGACGGAATATTTTGCACTTCGTCTAAAAAAATATAATTAGGTTTATCTGCCTGTAACTTCTTTTTTATATCAAAATAAATATCGTCCCAGTTTTTCCCAACAAAATTTTCGGGCAGTTCAAAATTGTAAAACTGAATTTGTCGTTTCTTGATATTACCTTTGAGCAATTTTTTGCGATACAATTCAAAAAGTGTTGATTTGCCCGACCTGCGCAATCCGCTAACAACCTTTATAAGGTCTTTGTCCTTATAAGCCAGCAATTTATCTATGTATTCTTTTCTGTTCGTATAATTTTCCATTCAGCAAAGATATAAAATAAATTAGCAAAACTTGCAAAAAATGCAAGTTTTGCTAATTTATTTTTTTAGGCTTATTCAAAAAATACAAATCCCCCGTTTACATCGAGGGCTACAAAAATATCATCGCTACGCGATTGGTAAACCCCGTAGGGGTGATATATTTGTAGCCCCGTATGGAATAAAATGGAATGCGGGGATTAAAACAATAAAACCCGTTTTTTGATGTTTTTTTGCAAAAAAACAAGGATTTTTTAAGTCAAAAACAAATTGTAAGTTATTGATTATTTGGGTGTTAATATTTTCTGAATGCGCCTTTTTATTGCTAATAATAACTATCCACCTCCCTATACTCAACCGTTCGTTATGTTTTTGTAATAAGCTGATAATTAGAGACTTACAAAAAATATTAATCCGCGTTGCTAACTAATTGATTGCCAGCGATTTAATGTGTTGCTTAATAAGAGTTTAGCCCAAACACAACAACCCCAAAAATAAAAATCCCCATTGTTTTCGCAAGGGGGATTTTGGGTTTAGCTAATGCCTACTTTTAGATTTTTTTATTTTTTCTATAATCGGTTTTGCTTCGTCAGACATCAAAAAATTGCGTGTAACTTCCGGTATAAAATCGGCTACCTCGTCGAGGCGATTTTCGCGAACGGCATCACGAATTTTTGAAGCACTGATATAATTTGGCAAATTTTCGGCATCCGTTCCAATCGACTTGCGCTCTACTTCGATGACCTGACAGCCAACGTCGGGCAAAATCTCTTTCATCGCAAGGTTGTAAGCCGCCGTTATTGCACAATATTTTTCGGTTCCGACGTATCTTTTAGAAATTTCCAAAACCGGAACAATATATTTCGCAAAAATCTTAACATCTACCTCAGCCTGCTTGTTTGAAATGATATTTTGTGATTGGCATTTTATAAAATAATTTGGAAAAATTGCACCGGAAATGATATAAGGACCGGTCGAAACGACCACCACATTTTTCAGATGCTCTATTCCTTTTTTAATCAATCTGCGTCTGATTTCGTACGGAAAAACAGACTTATCTTCCTCAACCACAAATAGATACAGTATTTCGCTTTCAGCTGCTGCTTTTTCAATCAGGTACAAATGCCCGAGCGTAAACGGATTACAATTAACCACCATCGAAGCAATATTATCCGTTTTGGTTTCCACTTTGTGTTTCAACAGGTATTTTTGATATTTATTTATCAATTTGTAACCAAATTCGAGCAAAACAAAAAGCGGTTCGGCACGCGCAATTTCCTTAAAACCAAGTCCTTCAAACAAAAAGGCTTTTTCGGGCAAAGTATAAACGAAGCATCTTTTGTGATTTTTCAATATCAGATTTGTCAAATGCGTTACTATCAGCGGAAAGGCTGTCGATGCTCTAAATTTTTCGGCAACTACTACAAATTTTAGCGTTTGTCGCTTAAAAGAGCCGGTGCCGATAATTTCGTTATTCAAATTATATAGAATAATGGTGTGTTCAACTTGCTCAATTTCGTACTCAAAATCGTTTTCAGATAAAAAATCTGAGACTAATTTAACATCAAAAGGATTTTCCAAATCCAATTGCTCTAACCTAAAATCGGTATCTATAAAATTCATAATTTATAAAATATTCTCCAAAATAAAGCTAAAAATTTAATTTAACAAAATATAAAAATAATCCCACTGCCAACATATCGGCTGCTCCGCCGGGCGAAACGTTATTTTTCAGGCAAAAATCACAAAATTTATCGTAGCTGCCGGCCTCTTTCAGCACCAATTTGGCTTTTTTCTTAACCTCTTCGGCAACAACAATATTTTTGCGATACAAAACATTAGAATCGTCCAATTTGTATATAATTTTCAGAAGTGCCGTTTGCAAAACTTTGTCAATTTCGGGTTTGGGATTATCAAAATTCAATTTTTTTATAAAAAAAGGTAAAATTTCATCAAAAATAATTGGCAAGCCGGCTTCGGCTTGATGTCGGGCGCCGGCGCCTTTCAGTCCGTATTTTTTGAACGTTTTTTCGCCGTTAGATGTAAGTTTTTCGCTCCGAACGAGGTCTTTTTTTACCAAATCTTTGCACATTTCTCGCATTGTTTTCACAAACAATTTTTCTTCAAAATTTTTGTTATCTTTCAAAACGTACGCCGACGTAAAAATCGACAAGCCCAACATAAAAATCAGGCCTTTTTGTGTATTGACGCCTTTGGTTGCTTCAAACATCTGATTTTCGGCTCTAATGCCTATTTGCCTAAGCGTAGGCAATGCGTCTGTCAAATTTCCGTTATAATTCAGCCCATAATCGGCAAATTCTGCCCAAAATTGCGAAATCGCTGCCGACGACGCAATAAACGTGTAATAATCCATATCGCTGTGAGCGCCGGAAGTATAAAAATCAACAAGTCCGGGTTTGGGACTCAGCGAAACCTCCTGAACAATAGCACGAGTAGCCATTTCAGACAATTTTTTCTTAATTTTGATGTTGCGTTGTTCGGTATTGTAAATCCAAATTTTATCAAAAATAAACTTCCTCAATTCGTCGTAAGTGTGTGTATTTTCGCGCATACAACGAATAGCACTTTTGTCTTTACAAATAACGCAAGGTTTTGATTGACCGGAACTTACAGGTTGTGCGTTGGCGTCAAAAATATCAACATCAAGTATGCGTCCCAGCGCGTGATTGGTTTCAAAATTTTCGGTAAACTCCTTTATGACATCAAGATTGATTTTCGTGTCCAGTTCGGTTATAAAAAAACGCCCCGCATCGTCTATTTCGTCAAAATTTTCTTTATTTTTTATAAAAATTCTGTTGGCAAGCAAAAAAGTTTTGAGTTCGTCAAGTACATTGTCAAAACAGCTGTCAGTCAGCTGGTTATGCTTAGGAAATCCGGGAATATTAAAAGTTAAACTAATTGTGGCAACACCCTTTTGGGCAAATTGCCCTCGAATTTTAGCTCTTTTTTCTCTCGCAGATAAAACTTTATCTGTTATATTTTTTGTGTTCAATTTTTTTTTAAAATTAGTTAGTGCCTGAATCAATTTTTAGTCAATTCAAGCACTATTTTTTATAATATAATAATGTGTGTAAAATCTAGAACAGCCAGCCCATAGCGATGTAAAAACCTGATTTTCCATCTTGTTTATCGGGCGTAAGTCCGTACTCTACCGCAAGTATAAAATTTTCGTTTACTCCAATTCGCAAGCCGCCACCATAGCCGATGTGTGGTTTGCGCATTATGGATTTATCTTGATTGAAATACAAATTGACCTTGTCCGACGGAACATCTGTCAGGTTGAGGTCGTAAGGTTCCAAAACGCTTGTTCCATCAACAAAAGCACTAAGCGCTACGTAAAAATTTTGTTTTAAAATTACGGTATTCAGCAATCGGTATCGCAACTCGAAATTCCCCAACAAAATCGACTTTCCGCATACTTTGTTTCTCAAAATCCCTCGCACGGTTTTTGAACCGCCAATTCCGTCGCGCATTTCTTTTGTATTGAAATAATAAGGACGCAAATAATAAGGCATATCTCCGGCAAGAACTCCCTGATACACAATACGATACGCGGTTGTCAGTTTTTTAGGAATAATGGTAAAAAACTGTCTGTGAGTTACCGAAGCCGACAAAAATGGTTTAGTTCCGCCAAATCCGGGACTTCCGTACAAAATAGCTTCTGTCCACATTCCTTTGGTGGACCACGCTTCGTTGTCGCGAGTATCGTAAATCAAGCCACCTTTGAAAACCGTTGTAAAACCACCATCTTTTTCGCTTGGGTCTATCACTTTCCAATTAACATAATTTTCGTACAAACCGGGCATTGTGTCCTGTTTGGGCAAAAAATCTTTTGGGTCTTTTCCTTTGTTCAATTTATCAACATTTATCGAACCCATTTTCATATTCGAGATATTAACACCGGTGTAAGCCCTTAATTTATTGTCGATTATCGGAAACTGAAAATCTAAAATCCCTCTCAAATCTCGTCTGTCCACGCGATAATAAATTCTCGACGAATCTTCGACAAAATCAGGATTGTAAATTGCCTGATAGCCATTAAAACCATAAAAATCAAGCGATTGCTCCAACAAATAAGCCATATCGGCAAAGAGCCGAATATTAGAGCCAAACAACGCGCGGTCGTCGTACTGAATCCGGTTCACACCGCTACCTTTGGTGGTTCGCGACCACTCGGCGTATATCGAACGCACGTAGTCCGGATAAGTTGAGCCGTCGTCCCAATCATATACATATCCCAAAGCGCCGTACCTAAAACCTACGTCCGAATCGTAAGAAATTGCCGGCACTGCTCCTCCAAATTTCCAACCTGTTGGAACAGTTTTTTTTGTTGTATCATTTTGTGCAAAAACTGAAATATTCAGAAGCACAATGACAAAAAATAAAAAAACTTTTTTCATAATATCTAAGTTTTATGTTTAATAATTCTAAATTCTATTCCAATATTTTTATTTTTTATAAACTCTTAATTCTTAACTAATTATCGTTGTAATGAATTGATAGTCAGTGATTTATGGGTGAAATTCAAATCGCGCATAACCACCTGACAATCAGCGTTATAATCTTCAATTTAACAAAGAGTTATTATACATCAACAGTACGATATTTTTTTATAATAAATTGATAATCAACGCGTTATAAAATAATTTTAAGCTATTGTAACTAGTTGATTATCAATTGCTTAATCGATGATTAACAATCAATCATTCCTCATTATTTCTTTTTTTTCAAATAAATATGAGCTTTGTAAAAATCGGGTATTCCGTAACCATATTTTACGTCCGGTTTTTTTATTTTATCGGCACTTCTGATGATTGCATCGATTATTTGCATATTAGTTTTGTCCGGATTTGCTTGCCATAAACAAGCCGTAGCGCCGGCAATAAGTGGCGACGAAAAAGACGTTCCGCTTTTCATGCCCATTTTGCCATTAACCAACTGTAAATAAGTATATAAGCCCATTGCACACACTTCGGGTTTGACGCGTCCGTCGGGCGTTGGACCTTCTGAACTAAACTTGGTAGCTTTGCGTTTCACGTTTACCGCCCCAATTGTCAAAACGCTGTCAGCATCAGCCGGCGGAGTGATGTATCGCCACTTACTATTGCCCGAATTACCGGCACTAACGGTTAGCAATATCCCCTTCGACGCTGCTATATCTGCACCAATCGACGCCACCGAAGTGTTGCCGTTCAAATCTTCGTATTTGTGACTTTTTGTCTTGTCGTCAAACTCGGCATATCCCAGCGAGGCGTGTATCATATCACAACCAACGCTGTCGGCTCTTTCGCAGGCCAAAACGTAGTTGTACTCTTCTATTGGATATTCAGATTTTCCGTCTTCGGTTGCAAACAGCCAGAAATCTGCATCGGGAGCTGTGCCTAAAAAATTATCAGTTTTTCCGCCCATTACCGACAACACCATCATTCCGTGCGAACCTTTATCAAAAACAACCGTGTCCATATCCACAAAATCAAACCAACCTTTGATTTGTTGGTTTTGCCACAAACTCACAAAAGACGGGAGTTTATCCACGTTCAAAAAACCTCCGTCCAAAATGGCAATCGTAATTCCCTTGCCGGTATAACCAAGATTGTGTAAAGCATTGATATTGACCATTTTATTTTGGTTACTTGCAACTCCGTAATTATATTTATCCTTGTCGGAATGCTTTTGTTTTGATATTTTTTTACGTTTTTTGGCTTTGTATTTATAATTTTTTTCTGCCGGATTTGGTTTTTCTATAAAAAAATCCATTTCTTTCAATGTGTTCAAATCCACGTTATTCTCATTCGTAACAATCGCACAATTTAACCATTTTGAAACTTTCAAAACCTTAAAACCGGCGTCGGACAGGGCTTTTACGTAGTTTTCGTTTACCGGCAAATCTTGATTTGTGATTTTAATATTAAATTTTTGTCTTCGTTGAAGTGCTTTTTGACTCAAAAATTCCTCCGGTTTTTCGACCGAAAATTTAGAATTTGCTTTGTCTTTAAAATAAACAGCATAACAATTTGGGTAAATTTCTTCTTGTGCTTGCAAAAAAATTACAAACATCAAAATAAACATTAATGATAATAATTTCTTCATATTTTTTATTTGTATAATATTAATTTATTACTAAACATGCGCTTTTCTGCAACAAAAATACTCAAATAAAATAAATACTCAAATATTTGAATTATAGATTGCTAATTTTGAACAAATCATTATTTTTACACAAACTGTGGCAAGGATTTCAATCCAATATAATTTGGGTTGCTCGGGGGGCTAAACCATTGTCTAAAAAGGTTTTAGCTTTTTCATCAAATAATTTTGGAATATCAGTAGTAAAAAATTCTCGTTGATATTTTTTTGATAATTTTGTTTCTATTTCGGGGTGTCTGTTGAGATAATTTTTCAAACTTTTTGCAACAATTTCTCCCTGCGACAAGATTTTTATATTTTTTGGCAAATATTCTCTAATTTTATCCAAAAGCAACGGATAATGCGTACACCCCAGAATTATTGTATCGATTTCTGAGTTTTGTTCGAGGAGTAAATCGATGTACAATTTTACAAAATAATCGGCTCCGGCGGCTCGATGCTCGTTATTTTCGACCAGAGGCACCCACATTGGGCAAGCCTGTTGCCATACGTTTATTTGAGGGTACAATTTTTCGATTTCCAAGAGGTACGACCTCGAACTAACCGTGCCGAAAGTCGCCAAAACCCCGATATTATTGGTCAGGGTATGGCTGTTTATGGCCTCAACGCTGGGTCTGATGACGCCCAAAACACGTCGATTGGGGGCAATTTTGGGCAAATTATTTTGCTGAATTGTACGCAAAGCCTTTGCCGAAGCTGTGTTGCAAGCAAGAATTATCAGTTGAGCATCAAGCTCAAACAACTTTTCGACAGCCTGCAATGTATATTTGTAAACCGTATCAAAAGACCTCGTTCCGTAGGGCGTTCGGGCATTATCGCCCAAGTAAACATAGTCGTACTCAGGCAAATAATTTATTATTTTTTTCAAAATAGTTAAACCACCAAAACCGGAATCGAAAATCCCTATTTTCATACTCACAAATATTTAAAAAATACTGATTATTAGGTGTTCAAGTGCAAGGATTTTATCAACTCAGCTGTCTGTAAGGTGTTGATTATAAGCTAATTGTATTTTATAAAATCTAAAGCCAATAGCCAACACCCAACACCTAACACTTAACACCTAACACCTAACACCTAACACCTAACACCCAACACCCAACACCCAACACCCAACACCTAACACCCAACTACTGTAATTTAAGTTTTTGTTTAACCACAGGGCCTATATCATCAACTTTATTTTTATTAACTTGAATAGCGTTCAAATCTTTTATGATATATAAATATCCTTTTTCGTTGATAACAACATCTATCACAGAATCCAATTTATTAGAAATAGGTTGCAAAAGATTCATTTGGCTTTGCTCCAAAGTCGATTGAGCAGTCATTTGAAACTCCTGTATTCTTTGCTGTAAAAGCGTCAAATCTTGTTCTTTTGCTTTTTGACGAGCCGAACTCCATTTATTTGGGTCGCCGGCTTTCAATTCCATATTTTGTTGATATTCGTTCAATTTGTTGTTGTATTCCACTTGCATTTCCTCCATTTGAGCCTGCATATCCTTGTACTCGCCTTCAATTTTAGCCTGCGCTAATTCGTATTCGGGCATAATTTGAATAATTTTGTCAATTTCACAATAACCTATTTTTTGCGCATTAACAGTAAAAGAACTAACTAAAATTAGTCCGATAATTCCTAAAAAAATTTTTTTCATCTTTATTAAATTTTATTTTATTTATTATTATTTTATTTAATAGTTTGTTGTGTTCTCTTTTGTAACAGTCTAATAATCAAGGTTTTACATAAAAAAACTCGTTTTATTGTAATTATCTGATTATCAGAAGTTTAGTTGATTATTAACAATTAATCATTATTTATAATTCATTTTTTTCAACAAAGCGTCACTTTGGTCTCTGGAATCTTTTGCGTACAACATTTCGCCGGTAACTTTGTCAAATATGTAGTCGTAACCGCCGGCTTCGGCAAGTTCTTTTATCGATTTTGCCACGTTATCTTGTATAGGTTTCAAAAGCTCCTCACGTTTTTGGTCCATCATACCGCCTCTGCTAAAATAATCTTGTTGCAATTTTTTAGCTTCTTTTTCTTTTGCAATTATTTCTTCTTGTTTTCTGACTTTTGTTTCTTGCGGAAGCAAAACCTCTTCTTTTTGATAGATTTTATACAACGAATCGACCGTCATAAACTTAGCTTCTACTTCTTTTTGGTACTGATTTGCAAGGTCTTCCAATTCGGCCTGAGCATCAGTGTAAGTTGGTATTTTTTGAAAAACGTATTCCGAATCGATATGTCCTACTTTGCTGTCAGACATAGGATTATAAAATGATACAAGCATAAAAACACCGAGTAATAATAATAATGAATTTTTCATAATAGTATGTTTTTTAAAATTAAATATATTTTTTATTAAAATTGTTGTCCAAAGACAAAATGAAACTGCCAACGAGAAGGTTGCGAACCACCGATTGGCGGGTCAAAGCCGTAGCCGTAGTCAGCCCCCACAAGTCCGAGCATTGGCACAAATAATCTGGCGCCAAATCCGGCCGAACGTTTCAATTGGAACGGATTAAATTCGTTGAGTTCGTGCCACGAATAACCTCCTTCTACAAAACCGAGTATGTACAAAGTAGCCATTTCTTTCAAAATAATAGGATACCTCAATTCAGCCGTGTATTTCGAGTACAGATTTGCTCCGTTTAGAGCGGTCAATTTGTTGTTTTCGTAACCTCTCAACTTTACGTAATCTACGCCAAACGTATAATATGACATTCCGTCGCCTCCCACTTCAAAGCCTTCAAACGGCGAGTAACCAATATCTTTGTTGTAATATCCCAACAAACCGTATTCAAAGCGGGTCATCAGCACTAAATCTTTGACCAAATTGTTGTACCAAACTCCCTTGACATTTATTTTGTACAATTCTGTCCATTTATATCTCAATTCGTCAGATTCCGGCGACCAAACTTTGTCGGAAAATAGCGAATACGGAGGCGTTAGTTTCAGCGAAAAACTAATGTCTGAGCCTTTTCGCGTATAAATTGGCGCATCGATGGAAGTCCTTGCCAGCGTGTTGGTTAAACTAATAATATTGTACGAACCATTGTCCACATCATCAAGATAGCCAAATTTGCCGTCCACCATATAACGGTCGAAGCTAAGTTGGTGAGAAAGAACAAAATAGTCGTCGGGCCATTTTATACTTCTGCCCAATCCGAACGAAATACCAAGTACGTTGAAGTGCTTAGTTGCTTTTTGGACTTGAAAATATCCGGCATTGGTAATTCTATTGAAATAAACCGACGCCGACAACGAATTACGTTTTTTTCCGCCCAACCAAGGTTCAATAAACGAGGCGCTGTACATTTGGTATCGCATACCCGAAATTTGAGCGCGAAGGCTAAATTTTTGGGCATCGCCCATAGGCAACGGGTCCCAAGACTTCGGTTTGAAGATATTTTGAATCGAAAAGTTGTTAAAAGTAACTCCAACCGAGCCCATAGCACCAAGTCGTCCCCAACCGCCCGATAGCTCAAACATATCGTTCGGTCTTTCGACCACATTATATTTTATATCAACATTACCCTCGTTTTGATTCGGAACGGGAACGGGCGCCAATTTTTCGGGGTCAAAATTCCCAATATTTGCGAGTTCACGCACCGAACGAATAAGGTCGGTTTTGCTAAATAATTGACCGGGCAAAGTTCGCAGTTCGCGCCTGATAACGTGTTCGTTAGAACGGGTATTTCCGGTGATTTCAATGTTATTTATTTCGGCCTGAGGTCCTTCGGCTATCAAAATGCGAATATCTACCGAATCGTTTTCGATGTTCAGTTCTTGCGGAATAGCCTGAAAGAACAAATATCCATCGTCGTAATACAAATTTCCGACAGCATCGGGCGCGTTGTATAGTCTGTCTTGCAGGCGTTCTTGGTCGTAAGCCTCGCCGGCAGAAATATCCAAAAGTCGGGTTAGTTGTTGCGAAGTATATTTGGTATTTCCAACCCATTCGATATTTCGGAAGTAATATTTTCGACCTTCGTCAATTCGCAAATAAACATTCAATAGATTTTCTTCAAAGATATAAACCGAATCCTCTACAATTCGGGCATTTCTAAAACCTTTTTTATTGTATTTGGCTATCAGTTTTGCTTTGTCTTCTTTGTATTTTTCTTCAATAAATTTTGATGCTTTCCAAAATCTAAAAAAGTTTTTTTGTTTTGTTTCTTTAAAAATTCTTCTTACTTTTTTGTCAGAAAAATTTCTATTTCCCCGCACCACAACGTTTTTTATTTTAACTTTGTGTTTTTTGTCTATCGAAATGTGAAGATTTACAACATTTTGCATAATGCTGTCGTCCAAAACTCTGAAATTAACATCAACAAACGGAAATCCTTTGTCTTCGTAAAATTCTTTTATGATAATTTCGGAGTTCCGCAATACGTTTTTTGTTACTTGTTTACCTGTTCCTAAGTCAAGTTTTTCGCGCAAATCGCTTTCTTGAGAATTGTTAATTCCGTAAAAAAAGACCCTGTTTAGGCGGGGTTGTTCTTGCAAATATATATCTAAATATATCAGCTTGCCATCTATTTTAACAATAGATATTTTTACGTCCGAAAAGAAACCTTGCGACCACAATTTATCGATAGCAAAGGCTATGTCGTTGCCCGGAACTGTTATTTCTTGTCCTACTCGCAGCCCCGAAAGCAAAACCAGCGCGTCTTGACTAAGAAATTCTATCCCCGATACGGATATGTCGGCAATTGTGTATTGCTTGGGATTGTTGTAATCTACATAATTTTGTGCAAATACTGTGTTTATAAAACAAAATGATATTGCAATGATACTTAATAAAAATTTTCGCATAATAAGTTATTAACTTTTCTATTTAATGTTTTTTTAGTTGTGAAGAGATTTTTCCGTATCTACGTTCTCTCGATTGATAATCAATAATAGCTTCGTAGAGTTCATTTTTTCCAAAATCGGGCCAAAATTTTTCCGAAAAATAAAATTCGGCGTAAGAAATTTGCCACAATAAAAAGTTGCTTATTCGATATTCTCCACTTGTTCTAATCATAAAATCGGGGTCGGGAATTTCGCGTGTTTGCAAGTTGTCCGAAAATAATTTTTCGTCTATTTCATCAACTGTTATCTGATTGGTTTTCACTTGATTAGCGATGCTTTTTACAGCTTCTATAATTTCCCAACGCGAACCGTAGTTTAGGGCTACAACCAGCGTCAAACCGGTGTTCGATTTTGTGGTATCGATGGCTTTTTGCACTGTTTTTTGTACATTTTCGGGAAGTCTTTCTAAATCGCCTATTATTTTTAGTCTGATGTTTAAACTGTTAAATTCATCTAAATTTTCGGTTATGCCCCTAACTAACAGCTCCATCAAGCTATCAACTTCGCTTTGGGGTCTTTTCCAATTTTCTTTTGAAAAAGCGTATATCGTAAGATATTCCAAACCCACTTCGCAAGCAGCTCTTGTGACGTTTCGGGCAGCTTCGGCGCCTTTCTGATGTCCATAAACTCTCTCTTGATTTCTTTGTTTTGCCCACCTGCCATTGCCGTCCATTATGATAGCAATGTGTTTTGGTATTTTATTTTTATCAATCTGTTCAATCAGCATAATGTTATTTTTTGATTTGCAAAAATAAAAAAATATTAACAACTATACATACAATATTGTTTATAATCTTAAAACGGCAAACATAAATATAAAGTTTTTTCAAAAAATTTATTTTGTATTTTTTTTTGTTAAAAAAATAAAAACCCTCACTAAATAGTAAGGGTGCAAACAATTTGATAGCAATCTCCTCGCGCTTGATTTGGCGAGAGGTAGATTTTATGGATTTTGTTCTGTTCAGAACGCCATAAACTCTTTTGGGTATAGTTATTGCTTTGATTATAAGATGGTTATATGTTTTTCAATTCTTTGCTGTCAATAACTTGGTATTTCTTTCGTAACAGACTGGTAATCAGCCTCTTATTTGTCTGTGAGGGTCTTGTGTAACTTGCTGGTAATCAGTGCTATAACTTTCAATTTTTTACTTTTAATTTAACAAAGTGTTATCTGTAACGGTTTGATTATAAAAATATTAGTAGGGATTATTAGTACTCGGTCAAATTTTGCTCCAATGCTAAAAAATCGACCAAAATTAGAGGTTTGCGACATTACTGTTATTATTTTTTATACGGCGTTGGGCGTAGTTGTTTTTATGAAATCAAATAACCTTTTGACATCATCAAATTCATTCATTAATTCTGTCGCATCTAAATTTTCTATGAATAGTGGTGCATCTTTCAATTTACCATACTTTTTTTTCTTTTTCTTACCTCTCTTTTGAAACAAATAATAC
>PDWI01006974.1_pt1 | contig 13946 bp, 13 predicted proteins | sample 1430891 | NCBI WGS metagenome assembly PDWI01 (sample SAMN01162508, study PRJNA174530) | Oral metagenome, whole genome shotgun sequencing project. | biome: Marine environment; feature: Marine mammal; material: Swab sample of the gingival sulcus; isolation source: swab sample of gingival sulcus...
CGCTTGACAATATGAATAACTATTCTCTGCGCGCTTTGCCTTGTCTGATAACCGCCTACCTATCGCAAAAAATAACATCTCGTGACTACACTACCTAGCAATCGGACTGCGGGAGTCATTATTTAATTGATGGCTCTTTGGCGCAGCAAATGGTCGCATAACGTTAAGGCCATCATCGCCTCGACGATAGGGACGGCACGTAAGCCAACGCAGGGGTCATGGCGGCCTTTGGTGATTAAATCCACCTCGTTGCCATCACGGTCAATGGTTTTGCCGGGAATTAAAATGGATGAAGTCGGTTTAAAGGCCACCGAGGCGGTGATGGTTTGTCCGCTGGAAATACCGCCCAAAATACCGCCGGCGTGGTTAGACTGAAAACCGTCTTGACGGATTTCGTCACGGTGCTCGCTGCCTTTTTGTTGGACTACGGCAAAACCGTCCCCGATAGCCACCGCTTTGGCGGCATTAATCGACATCAGGGCTTTGGCAATGTCGGCATCCAATCGGTCAAATACCGGTTCACCCAGACCGGCAGGAATATTTTTCACCTCGATGTCCACTTTTGCGCCGACGGAATCGCCGGAATTGCGGATTTTCAGCAAGTATTTTTCTACCGCTTCGGTTGCTTGTGTAGCGGCAAAAAAGGGGTTGTCATTGATGACCGATTTATCATCGACAGGCAAGATAACTTCGCCGACTTGTGAAACCCAGGCAGTGATTGTGACACCAAATCGTTCGGCAAGAATTTTTTTGGCCACCCCGGCAGCAGCCACCCGCATAGCGGTTTCACGGGCGGACGAACGCCCACCGCCACGGTAATCTCTAAAGCCGTATTTTTTATCATAAGTAAAATCGGCGTGGCCGGGGCGGTATTGGTCTTTAATCTTACCGTAGTCTTTACTGCGCTGGTCGGTGTTATGAATCAGCAGACCAATGGGCGTGCCGGTCGTTTTACCTGCAAAAACACCCGATAGAATTTGCACCGTATCGGCTTCACGGCGAGGGGTGACGAATTTACTTGTCCCCGGTTTGCGACGGTCTAAATCGCCTTGTAAATCGGCTTCGCAAAGCGCCAGCCCGGCAGGACAGCCGTCAATGACAGCGCCCAGCGCCACCCCGTGACTTTCACCAAAGGTGGTCACACGGAATAATTGTCCAAAGGTATTGCCTGCCATTTTTCCGTTAGAGATTGTTAACTTATTTAGCGCTTTTGGGGTCGTGATATTCCCGACTCGATTAGTCCCCTAATAAAACCGATTCCAGCGCAATAATCATCATATCGTTAAAAGTGGTTTGCCGTTCTTCCGCCGTGGTTTGTTCACCGGTTTTAATATGGTCGGATATGGTGCCGACCATTGCTGCTTTCGCCCCGAATTCAGCGGCCACACCGTAAATACCGGCGGCTTCCATTTCCACCCCGACAATGCCGTATTTTTCCATTGTCTTAAAGGCTTCGGGATTGGGTGCGTAAAATAAGTCGGCGGAAAAAACATTACCCACGTGCGGGGAAATGCCCTGTGCTTTAGCCGCATCAACCAAGGCGCGGGTCATATCAAAATCGGCGATGGCGGCAAAGTCGAAACCTGAAAATCTGGTCCGATTAACCGCTGAATCGGTACATGCGCCCATAGCGATGACGACATCGCGTATTTTGATGTCTTCGCGCACGGCGCCGCACGAACCGACCCGAATCATTTTTTTGACGCCAAAGTCTTTAACCAATTCAGTGGCATAAATTGAACACGAAGGGATACCCATACCGTGTCCCATCACGGAAATTTTTCTGCCTTTATAAGTACCGGTAAAGCCTAACATACCACGGACATCACAGACCTGCTTAGGATTGTCCAGATAAGTTTGGGCGATATATTTGGCCCGCAGCGGATCACCGGGCATTAAGACGACATCGGCGAAATCACCACGTTCTGCATTAATATGAGCGGTTGCCATTGTGTTACTCCTTTGTTAGCTTATTTGAACCCCCATTATAGGCTATTCAGGTGATAAAATGCCAGTTAAAATAACAGTGATTAGTTTTTATCACCCTTTTTCCAAAGCGGCATAGAAGAAACCGTCCCCCCATTCGTCGGGCAGGAATTGCAAAGTACCCAAGTTGTTTTGTATGGCGCGGTTATGCCCAAGTGGTTTTAGGCCGGCATCCGGGGTTTGGGCCAAAAAGGCTTTCACTTGGTCGATATTTTCTTCGGGCAAAATGGAACACGTGGCATATAACAAGCGTCCGCCCGGGGCCAGTAGTGGCCAACATGTATGTAATAATTGTGTCTGTACGTCGGTTAGATTTTGCAGGTCACTTTCCTGGCGGTGAAATAAAATATCGGGATGTTTACGAATCACGCCGGTGGCAGAGCAAGGGGCATCCAGCAAAATACGGTCAAAGGCTTGTCCGTCATACCACGCATCGATATTTTGTAAATCAGCCGTAACCACATTGGCACGTACATTCAGGCGCTCCAATGTGTTATTCAGCATGGCAATGCGGCCGGGCATATGATCAACGGCGGTAATCTGTAGATTATCGGCTTTATCGGCGATATGCGCGGTTTTTCCGCCGGGGGCGGCACAAGCATCTAAAATCCTCATATTGGCTTTGATGCCCAATAAATTGGCCGCCAGTTGAGCATTCGCATCTTGCACGGTGACACCGCCTTGACGGAATTCGGGTAAATCGCTAATCGCAGTGGACTGCATCAGCACCACGGCATCTTTGTTATCAAGGTGGGGAATGGCCTTGATATTGTCTTGTTGCAATTGCTTAAGGTAGTCGTCGCGTGAGCCGTGGCGCACTCGCAGCATCACCCGGGCGGGGTGGTGATTGGCGGCGAAAACGGTTTTTGCCCGGGTGGGATAGGCAGTGCGGATTTTCTTTGCCAGCCATTTGGGGTGGTCGACATCCTTATCGATTGTCAGGGTACGTTCTTTGGCTCGTGCGATATGGCGTAACACAGCATTGATAAATCCCCTGGCCCAGGCGAAATCTATCGTTTTAACCACCGCTACCGATTCATTAATGACGGCATAATCCGGCAGTTTTAATTGGTACAGTTGATAAATGGCACTGCACAATAAAATCTCCAGGGGTTTGTTCTTATTGCTGATTGCTTTTCTCAGAAACGGCGCAAGCGTGGCTTGCAAGCTGGGATAATGGCGCAGTGTACCATAAACAATTTCTTGGCAAAGCCCGCGGTCGGCGGCATTATCTATTGCAGCCAGCCGTTCGTTTAACGTCGCCGACAGTGATTGTCGCCCGACGATAATATCGTATAAGACATAAGTGGCAGCCAGACGTGGATTCATGACCATATTACCGTATTTGAATAACCGTTAGCATACCACAATGCGCAAAAAATACCGATTATCGGCTGATGGGAATTTTTTTATTACCTGTTGTCCGGCGCAATCCTTTGTGGGACGGGCGGTGCGGAAAACTGCCCTAATTTTGTTACAATTTTAAGACTTGAGAAATCCAAAAAATATGCTATATTGTGGTCTGTCTTTTATGGAAATACTATATGTAGTGTTTTTCTTAAAAATAATCACTATTAAATAATTGCTAAAAAATCAAGGAACAATCAATGAATGCAACCATGCAACTGAGTGTAACGAAACGTGACGGCCGACAGGAATTAATCAATTTGGACAAAATTCACCGGGTATTGGATTGGGCGGCTCAAGGGCTGGATAGTGTCTCTGTTTCCCAAGTTGAGCTGAAATCACATATTCAATTTTACGACGGTATTCGCACCAAAGATATTCACGAAACCATTATCAAAGCGGCAGCGGACTTAATTTCTGCCGAAACGCCGGATTATCAATACTTGGCGGCCCGTCTGGCCATCTTTCATTTGCGCAAAATAGCCTATGGTGATTTTACCCCGCCGCCACTACAGGTTCACGTGAAAAAACTGGTGAAATCGGGTAAATACGACCAACACATTCTCGATAATTACAGTGACAAAGAATTTACACAATTGGATGGTATCATTGACCACGACCGCGATATGAATTTTTCTTACGCCGCGGTCAAGCAATTGGAAGGTAAATATCTGGTACAAAACCGCGTCAACGGGGATATTTACGAAACGCCGCAGTTTTTGTACCTTTTGGTCGCCATGTGTCTGTTCGCCGATTACCCCAAAAATACCCGTTTGGATTATGTCAAGCGATTTTATGATGCCGTTTCACAGTTCAAAATCTCCTTGCCGACACCGATTATGGCCGGGGTACGGACGCCGACCCGTCAGTTTAGCTCGTGCGTGTTAATAGAGTGTGGCGACAGCTTGGACAGCATCAACGCCACCGCTTCGGCGATTGTACGTTATGTCTCGCAACGAGCCGGTATCGGCATCAATGCCGGGGCCATTCGTGCCGTAGGCAGTGAAATTCGCGGCGGTGAAGCTCAGCATACCGGCTGTATTCCTTTTTATAAGCATTTTCAAACGGCGGTTAAGTGCTGTTCTCAAGGCGGGGTTCGCGGTGGTGCCGCGACGCTGTTTTACCCGTTGTGGCATCTGGAAGTGGAATCGTTGTTGGTGCTGAAAAATAACCGCGGGGTGGAAGAAAACCGTGTCCGTCATATGGATTACGGGGTGCAAATTAACCGTACTTTGTACCAACGCTTGATTAAAAGCGAAAATATTACCTTATTTTCACCGTCGGATGTGCCGGGCCTGTACGAGGCGTTTTTTGCCGACCAAGCCGAATTTGACCGATTATACAAACAATACGAAACCGACTCGACCATTCGCAAACGCAGCATTCCGGCAGTTGAGTTATTCTCTTTGATGATGCAAGAACGTGCCGGTACCGGACGAATTTATGTGCAAAACGTTGACCATTGTAACACCCACAGTCCGTTTGACCCGAGTGTTGCCCCGGTGCGTCAATCCAATTTATGTTTGGAAATCGCACTACCCACCAAGCCGCTGGATGATATCAATGACGAGCAGGGTGAAATTGCCCTGTGTACGCTGTCAGCACTGAACTTGGGGGCTATTAAAAATCTGCAGGAACTGGAACCGTTGGCGGATTTGGTGGTGCGTGCTTTGGATGCCTTGCTCGATTATCAGGATTATCCGATTAAAGCCGCTGAAAAAGCCACCAGAAACCGTCGTACGCTGGGCGTCGGGGTGATTAACTACGCCTATTATTTAGCTAAAAACGGAGCAAAATATTCCGACGGCTCGGGGCTGGGCTTAACCCATCGTACTTTTGAAGCGATACAGTATTATTTGCTTAAAGCCTCGGTGCAATTGGCCAAAGAATACGGGGCTTGCCCGGCCTTTAACGAAACCACGTATGCCCGGGGTATTTTGCCGATTGATACTTACAAAAAAGAATTGGATAAAATTTGTGCCGAGCCCTTGCATTTGGATTGGGAGCATCTGCGTAACGAAATTAAAACGCACGGTTTACGTAATTCAACCTTGACGGCGTTAATGCCATCTGAGACTTCCAGTCAAATCTCCAATGCCACCAACGGTATTGAACCGCCGCGCGGTTTGGTTACCGTCAAGGCCTCCAAAGACGGTATTTTGAAACAAGTTGTGCCGGAATACGAACGTTTAAAAGACCAATACGAATTGTTATGGCAGATGCCGAATAATGACGGTTATTTACAATTGGTGGGGATGATGCAAAAGTTTGTTGACCAAGCTATTTCCGCTAATACCAACTATGACCCGACAAAATTTGCCGGTGGCCGTATCCCAATGAGACAAATGCTCAAAGATTTGTTAACCGCCTATAAGCTGGGCTTAAAAACCTTGTATTATCACAATACCCGCGATGGTGCTGATGATGCACAAAGAGATATGCAAGATGATTGTGCCGGTGGTGCGTGTAAGATATAAACAATAACCGATGAGTTAGATAATGATGAAAGAAAACAGACCGCTGCGCTGCCCTGACAGCGAGCAGCAACGCACGAAGATGAATTATTCCACCTTCTGTCAGCACAATAACGACCAGATGAAAGAGCCGATGTTTTTTGGCCAACCGGTCAACGTGGCGCGTTATGACCAGCAAAAATATCCGACGTTTGAAAAGCTGATTGAAAAACAGTTATCCTTTTTCTGGCGGCCGGAAGAGGTCGATGTGTCGCAAGACCGTATTGACTATCAAAACTTGCCTGAGCACGAAAAACATATTTTTATCAGTAACTTGAAGTATCAAACCTTGTTGGATTCGATTCAGGGACGCAGCCCCAATGTGGCCTTGTTGCCGTTGGTCTCGCTGCCCGAATTGGAAACCTGGATTGAAACGTGGACATTTTCGGAAACCATACACTCGCGTTCTTATACGCATATCATCCGCAATATTGTCAATGACCCCAGTGTGGTGTTTGACGATATTGTTGATAATGAATACATTAAAATGCGGGCGTCCGATATTTCCTGCTATTACGATGAGCTGATTGAATTAAGCAGTCATTATATCTCACTGGGTTTGGGTGAACACGAAATCAATGGCGAGCGTGTCACGGTCAGTTTATCCGAATTAAAAAGACGGCTGTACCTGTGTTTGATGTGCGTTAATGTGCTGGAAGCCATTCGTTTTTATGTCAGTTTTGCCTGTTCTTTTGCTTTTGCCGAGCGCGAGTTGATGGAGGGTAATGCCAAGATTATCAAATTGATTGCCCGCGACGAGGCTTTGCACTTAACCAGCACGCAACATATGATTAATTTGTTGCGCAGCGGCCAAGATGACCCGGAAATGGCGGAAATCGCCCGGGCCTGCGAGGCGGAAGCATTCAATATTTTCAAAGATGCCGCTGAGCAGGAAAAACAATGGGCCGAGTACTTGTTCAAGGATGGTTCGATGATAGGGCTAAATAAAAATATTTTAAGCCAATACGTCGAATATATTACCAACCTGCGGATGAGTGCGGTGGGGTTACAGCCGGCTTTCCCGGAAATGAAACAGAACCCGATTCCGTGGATTAATGCTTGGTTATCCTCTGATAATGTCCAGGTTGCCCCGCAGGAAGTTGAGGTCAGTTCCTATCTGGTCGGGCAGATTGATGCCGAAGTGGATGCCGAAGATTTGGGGGATTTTGAATTGTAGGTTAAGCGTTAGAAATCGCGGTGACGCAGCGTGCCGGGTTACTACGGAGATTGTACGGGGAATTGTACGGAATAAACAACTTAAACAATGAGAGAAGTATCTATTTACACAGGTTCGGGGTTATCAGCTTGCCCTCACACCAACGACGATAAGGTGGCTGTTACGGTGCAAACACTGGATGGCAGTCTATCCGTGACGGCAGAGGATAATCTACTGGATGCCCTGATTGACAGCGGCCACGCCGTTGAATACCAGTGTCGTGGCGGCTATTGCGGTGCTTGCCGTACGAAAGTCATCAGTGGCCAGGTGGAATATAAGGAGCCGCCGTTGGCCCATTTGGACAGTGATGAAATTCTGCCGTGTTGCTGTCAGGTAAAGGAAGCCCTAAAATTAGCCGTTGCGCTGCAAACCATAGACGAAAGCCAGCAAGGCGATTTATTTGAGTCGCTGTGACTACACTACCTAGTGGAAAAATTTAATCAGATTGACCACTAACATCACACTTAACATCACCAGCATAACCATTTTGATAAAACCATCGCCGTAACGTATGGCGGAGTGGCTGCCCAGATAAGCGCCGGCAATGCTGGCAATTGCCATAGGAATGGCCAACGCCCACAACACCTTGCCGGCGAAAATATAAATGATGGCCGAACCAGCATTGGTGGCAAGATTAAGCGGTTTTGCCAGCCCGGTGGCACGTAAGAAGCGCATATTCAAACCCTTATTGGCGGCAATCGCCATATAAGTCCCCGTACCGGGTCCGAGCAGCCCGTCATAAAAAGCAATCGGGGTTAACAGGGCAATCGCTTTACCACGCGCCTTTGATTCGTTGTATTGTTGTTGATATTGGCTGTGCTTAAACAACATCACCGCAAAGGCAATCGGGATACAGCCAATAATCAACAAGGTGATGACGCTATCGGAAAAAAACATCACCGTTTTGGCACCGATACCGGCGGCAATTAAGCAAGGAATCAGGCACGCTATTGTCAAATACCAGTTGATGACTTTGGCATAAGCGTATTTAATTACCGCCGTGGTGGTGCCGGAAATGGAGACGATTTTATTGGTTGCCAGGGTTTGGATAGCGGGGATACCGACCATCAGCAAAGCCAGCGTTTGAATCATCCCGCCACCGCCGGCAATAGCATCAATATAGCCGGCAAAAAATGCCATACCTATCAGCAACAAAATGCTCCAAAAGGACAAATCAATTTCAGTTAATAACATACAGGTCGAAAAACTTGGGTGAACCGATAAATGACAGTGGTTTAAAGTATCAGCTTGTCTAAATATGGTCAAGGAAAGTCTGCCCATCACGGGAAAAAACTGTTAAAATAATCAGCAAGTTCTTTTTATTAGCGTTAAGGAGGTGTCATGATGTCTGCCTATCCGGCCCTGTTAAGTCTGGGTATCAATCGTCCGCACGAAATCAGTAGTTACAGCCTGTCGTCGATAAACGATGTTGATATTTTGCGCATCAGATATACGCGGCAAAAAGGCTCTTTGCTGCCAACCTCAAAAAAATTCAAGTTCCCGCGGCGTCCGATGCCGGGTATCCATCCGCAACCGGGGGAATCCATGATGACTGAAATTTCCCCGGCGTTAGAAGAGGCACTGCAGGAACTGTCAAGCCTATTGAGCCAAAAACATCGCTTAAAGGACCGCAAAGCCGAATTATTGCACGAGCTGGATGAATTTGAAGAGTACGTGCGTTTGCAGATTACCGAATTTAAAGCCGAAATTGAAAAACTGTAAAACCATGGTCGTGCTGATAATTTTCCGAAATTTTCCGGTACGCGGCACATCATCGAAGCCAGTGTAAGGAACGCGGCAAGACGGTATAACGCGGTAACAGGAATTATGCACTTGGCCATAGTGGTGTTGGTGTATGGTGGTGCGACTGTGCCTGCCTGACGGGGTGAACCGTGACAAGAGGCGCCGGTTTATGATTGGAGCGTTGCCAGCGTTTTATTACGGGTTTTGGTTTTTCTTACTGCACTGACCGGCAGCCGGACAGTGGCTTTCAGCCCGACATCATTGGCGAAAATCAATTGGCCTTGATGCGCTTCAACAATGGCTTTAACCATTGCTAAACCCAGACCGCTACCGTCGCCCACCGCTCGGTGTTTTTCCAGACGATAGAAACGCCGGGTGATTTTATCTAATTCTTCCTCAGGCACACCTTTGCCGCTATCGTGAACCACCAGTTCTGCCAGTCCGGCCGATTTGTCGGTGGTGAGCGACAAGCGAATGCGTCCCTTGATTGGTGTATATTTAACGGCATTGGTAAACAAGTTTACCACCGCTTGGCTGAGTAAACTTTTATCGGCATAAACCATAATATTTTTGTCAATGGCAAGGGCCAGATGTTGTTGTTTTTCTTCTGCCAGTACACCATAAAAATCCATCACCTCGGCAATTAGATTGGACAAATTTAAGATTTCTTTTTGTAAATGTCCCGCCCCTGATTCCACTTGGGAAATGCGCAGCAAAGAGGCAAAGGTATTTAACAGATTATCGGTTTCTGCCAGGGCTTTGTCAGCTTCTTCACGAATTACTCCTTTGCCTTTTTGACTAATGGTTTCGATATTGGCTCGCAGACGGGTCAGCGGCGTACGTAAATCGTGGGCGATATTATTGCTGACTTCGCGCATACCGGTCATTAAATTATCAATCCTGTCTAACATGTGATTCAGGTTTCTGGAAACTTCCTCGATATCGTCATTGTGTTTGGTGGCGGGGATACGTAAGTGTAATTCTCCGGCATTAATTGATTTACTCACCCGGGAAATACGGTCAATACGCTGGATGGATTGGAAAGAAATAACCAACCCGCCAAGGAAAGCGAAGGCCAACAAGAAAAATAACGCAGTCGATAAAGCATCCAGAATATCTCTACGGCGTTTGGTGGCGTCGTAACTGTTTCTACCGATAAAAACCTTGGTCTGGTTCGGCAGGGTCACGGTTTTACCGAGAATTTCACCCTTACTTTCAATCTTGCTGTCGCTGACAATTTCTTCAGCATCCACCTCAATCAGTTCTTTATCTTCTTTTTTATCACTTTTTTCCTGCGGAATTTCACTTAAATTACCCGCAATCTTTTGCCCGTCATGTTCAATAAAAAAGGCATAGGGTTCGCTTTCTATGCCTAACTGATTGCTCTGAAAATTGCCAATAAAACGCGTGATTTCAGCATTGACTTCGCGTTCGATACTGGTTTGAATATTTTTTTCTATCGTCACGTATGCCATCGCCAACATCGATACCGAGGCGATTAAAAATAACAGCCAATATAAAATATTAAGCCTGAAAATATTATTTTTTAACAATCGTTTAAATAAGTGTGGATGCTCAGTCATAACAAACGCTGCGGTGGTGGCAATCAGTCAACTTTCAGCATATAACCGGCGCCGCGCACGGTGACAACCGGTTGTTTATCCACAAATGGCTCTAGTCTTTTGCGCAAACGGGAAATATGCACGTCGATAATATTGGTTTGCGGGTCGAAATTATAGGCCCAAACATTTTCCAGTAACATCGAGCGGGTAATGACCTGATTGGGTTTTTTCATCAGATACTCCAGTAAAGTGTATTCACGTTGTAGTAACTCAACTTCCTTGCCTTTTACCTTGACAACACGGGACAACAAATTGATTTCAATATCACCGTTAACAATCACCGTTTTACCGAATTCGGTCTGGTTACGCTTGGATAACACCTCAATCCGTGCCAACAGTTCGGAAAATGCAAACGGTTTAACTAGATAGTCATCTCCCCCGGCTTTCAGGCCCTTGATGCGTTCGTCAACATCACCCAATGCCGATAAAATGAGTACCGGCGTTTTATTATCGGTGGCGCGCATCGTTTGCACGATTTTTAAGCCTTCGACCTTGGGGAGCATTCTATCGACGACCATGACGTCATATTTTTCCGTGGTTGCCAGAAACAAGCCATCCTTGCCATTATCGGCATGGTCAACGTTGTGGTTAGACTCTTGCAGCCCCTTAATGATATAGGAGGCAACGCTTTGGTCATCTTCAATCAGTAAAATTTTCATTGTGCGTTTCTCTGCTTGTTGGTTATTTGCTAAAGTGTGCCTTTGTTTAACATTTCCTTAAACGTTATGCCGCCTATTGTAACGAAATAAGGGAAAAGATAGGTAAAGGAAATATTAAATCTTTTTAATCAACCATAAAATCTGTCATAATTTTTGGCATTAAGGGGTAACATAAAGTGCTGATAAACTGATAAAGTATTGCCCGGCTTTGAAACTTTTTGTGATAATGTTCGTATAACGGATAACAAAGGGCTTTAACAATCAAGCATTATCCATTTGAGGACAATATGATAAAACTATTTTTAACAGGATTTGCGATGACACTTTTAACGTTGATACAAGCTGAAAACAAGCCGCCGAAAACAGACAGTATCATTTTGGGGGCAGGGTGTTTTTGGGGGGCGGAAAAACGCTATCAAGCCATTCCCGGGGTGGTTGATGCCATATCCGGTTATGCCGATGGCAAAAATATCGAGCCGACCTATCAGGCCATTACCCAAGCAAAAAACAAACACAACCCCGATAACTTTGCCGAAGTGGTTAAGGTTGTCTATGACCCTGACCGGGTCTCCCTGCATCATATCATTAAAAACTATTTTGAAGGGCACGATCCAACGCAGCTCAATCGTCAGGGTAACGATGTCGGTACCCAGTACCGCTCCACCATTTTATACCGTAACGAGGCACAGCGACGCACTGCCGAGATGCTGGCCAAACAGTATCAACAACGCCTAAGCGCGGCAGGTTACGGTAAAATCATCACGGCCATCAAGCCGCTGACAACTTTTTATCCGGCCGAGGCATACCATCAGGATTATTTGCAAAAAAATCCTAACGGCTATTGCCCGAATCACGCCACCGGTGTGACCTTTGCCGCCAGTGACGACTTATCCAAGGCGGATAACACGCCGTTACTATCGGGTAAACATATTGTTGTGCTGGAAGCACCTTTTTGTCCATATTGTGAGCAATTTAAGCGCAATGTCAGCAATGGCTATCGCGGTAAAATTCCCTTGCACTACCGTCAGGCCGAGCAACTTCAAGGTTTGCAACTGAGCACGCCGACGTGGGCAACCCCGACGGTTTTCTTTGTCCAAGACGGCAAAGAAGTCTTTGCCCGCCAAGGTTATATGACCCCCGAGGAATTTTATCAGGCTCTGGGTCTATTTCAGCTGGGTAAAGATTCCAAAGCCTATGAAATTGCCTTTAAAGACGGTACGGAAAGCCGTTTTTGCAAACGCTATGACTTATTCAAAGACACCGGTGACGGTGTGTTTATTGATACCTTAAGCGGTGAACCGTTATTTGACAGCAAAGACCGCTTTAATTCCGCTTCCGGCTGGCTGTCTTTCACCCGGGCGATTGCCGGCTCAACCATTGAAAAGCCCGATAACCGTTTTGGTATGCAGCGTATTGAAGTACGGGCAAAAAAATCGGGGATTCATTTGGGACACGTATTTAATGACGGTCCCAACGGCCAGCGTCGTTTTTGCATTAATGCCAATGTGCTCAGTTTTAAACCGCGCTAAAATAAATGTGGAAAGCGCTGAAAAGATGCATTTTCAGCGCCTTCTACACAAGTGGTTCTGTTTACCGGAAGGTTTGGCGGCGCTGTTAGTATAAGCCGTGAATACTGTTGGTGACCACGCCCCAAATATGAAAGTCGGTGTTTTGTGTGACTTCAATAGGGGAAAACCGGCTGTTTTCCGGCATTAAAAAAATTCTTCCGTCTTCTTGTATGGAAAGCCGTTTTACCGTTAACTCGCCGTTGACTGCAGCGATGATGACATGGTTGTTTTTGGCCGCAATACTTCTATCGACAATCAGGGTATCATTGCTGAAAATACCCGCATCCAGCATTGAATCACCGGTTGCCCGGACCAAAAAAGTATTTTTCGGTTCACCGATTAACAGCGAATTAAGGTTAACCATCCCTTCGATGTAGTCGTCTGTCATCTCCGGCAGGCCGGCCTGTACCTTGCCGGAGTACATCGGAATATCGTACGATTCCCCTTCAATCATTTCCATCACATCGCGCACTTTACCCACAGGAATGCGCATTACTTTGGTTTCTTCGCCTTTGGGCCGCCCCGCCCCTGTTCTTGCACCGCCTCGTGGAGTCATTTTTCACCTCTATGAATTTTGTTACAACAATCAAATGATAACAAATTCAGCGAATATCGCAAGTGTTGTTTACCTTAATCGCAAACAATAATTAATCTTAATAAAATCAATTAACTTTCACTGGATTTTATTTTTTTAGGCGATAAAATACGCTGTACGTTTCATTGAAAATAAAAATATGGCATTTGTAGTCACCGATAACTGCGTGTTATGCAAACACACCGACTGTGTCGAGGTTTGCCCGGTTGAGTGTTTTCACGAGGGTCCCAATTTTTTGGTTATCGACCCCGAGGAGTGTATTGACTGTGCCTTGTGTAAGCCGGAATGCCCGATTGATGCTATTTTTTCAGAAGAGGATTTGCCCGAAGACCAGACACAATATTTGGCACTGAATGCCGAATTGTCGCAAGAGTGGCCGGTGATTTTTTCCCAGAAATCACCGCTGGCAGACCACGAAAAATGGAACAGCGTACCGAATAAGTTACAATATTTACAACGTTAGGCTTGAAATTTTTGCCTTTTACCCGCAAAATAGGACTGGGGCGTGATAGCAAAGCACGCTTTAACGACCCGAACAGGGGGCGCATTTGGTTTCGACGTGGATGACGAAGCTTGATGGTGCATGCCGAGATTGATACTACTCGTAAAAATAGTTTCAAAAAAATAGTCGCAAATG
>PDWI01006975.1_pt1 | contig 13945 bp, 11 predicted proteins | sample 1430891 | NCBI WGS metagenome assembly PDWI01 (sample SAMN01162508, study PRJNA174530) | Oral metagenome, whole genome shotgun sequencing project. | biome: Marine environment; feature: Marine mammal; material: Swab sample of the gingival sulcus; isolation source: swab sample of gingival sulcus...
TTATTTTTGCTCATTGTTGTTTATTTGGTGAGATATTTAAGCAACTATACGAAAAAAGTCCGAGATTATCGGACTTTTTTTATCGGACAACAATAATTTATAATGGAAAAATTCGGATATCATCTGATTGTATATTAGCATAAATAGCTTATATTTGTGTGTCGGGTGCAAGTAAAAAACAGTTCGATACAAGATTTTTACAAATACAATTAAATATGTCATATAACCTAAAAAATAATTTTGACGAATATTTACGACAAGGAGAGCCTAATAAAATAGAAAAAGTAAAAGTTTGGAAAACGGCTATCGGTTTACAGCAAGTAGATGGTTTACAACCCTCTGATTATTTGATTGCTGCGGCTAAACGAAACATTGAGGGTGATATTTCGATTGAAGAGGTACAGCAATTAATCGATAGTTATTATAAACAAAGTCCCGTAAAAGATACAGGAACCCGAACGGAGGAAGCCGATAAGGTTTCTGCTCGAATTGCAGAAATCTTGAATGAACAAACGTTTTCATTTTCTCCGGCAGAATACCTTGGCATTCATCGTAGATTGTTTAAAGATATATTTAGTAATGCAGGCAAAATTAGAGACTATAACATAACAAAAAAAGAATGGGTATTAAATGGAGAAACGGTTCTTTATGCAAGTGCGGAAAGTCTGAAAGCTGCTTTGGAATACGACTTTGAACAAGAAAAGAAATTTAATTACAAAGGTTTAAATCAGCGTGAAATCATAGAACATATAGCACATTTTATTACTTATTTGTGGCAGATACATGTTTTTGGAGAAGGTAATACCAGAACCACGGCAATTTTTTTAATCAAATATTTACGAAAACTTGGCTTTAAGAATGTAAATAATGACTTATTTGAAAAGCATTCTTGGTATTTTCGCAATGCGCTTGTTCGAGCAAATTATGAAGATTTATCAAAGGGGATTCATTCAACTGAGAAATATCTAATAAACTTTCTTTACAATTTATTGCTTGGCGAAAATCATTTACTGAAAAACCGAGAAATGCACATTCACTATATTGACACTGTAAATATGTAAAATGACACTGTAAAATTAGATAATGACACTGTATTTAATTTGATAAACCGGAATAATAGAATTACTGCGGTAGAAGTGAGTGAGCAATTAAATGTGAGTTTAAGCACGGTAAAACGAAAAATTAAAATACTGAAAGAACGTGGAAAAACAGAACGTGTCGGAAGCGACAAAACCGGTTATTGGAGAGTAATTTAAAAATACCCGGACTATATATAGAGCAAAAAATACGGAAGTTAAAAAAATAAGTAAATTTGCAACTCCCAAAGTTTAGTTTAATTATTTGAACAAAATGAAATGAAAGTATTTGTGAGTGCAGATGAAAATATCGATATAAGGCTTTGGACTTATTGTTCAAAGGAGGATTAGATAATAATACAGAGGCTTATCGTAATGATTAAAGCCTCATTGTATCAAAATATTGCAAAAATATGATTTTAGTTTTGGCAATAATGGTTTCAGGAATGGTCGTGGGCTATTTCATACATAACAAAAGCACGCTATTGAAGATTAATCACAAATTAAGCATGGCGGCAATTTATCTTTTGTTATTCTTACTGGGTATAAAGATCGGTTTGAACGATAAAATAGTCAAGCATATTCACACACTCGGTTTGGAAGCGGCAATCATAACCATTGGTGCTTTATTGGGCAGCTTGATATGTGCCTATTTTATTTACAAACTGTTTTTTTCCGGCAAAAAATCAAGTAAAAAATATAAATGAAAGGCCCGGTTCCGGTAAAAATATACCCGGCGGAATGATTATTTGCCGGCACTATTAATTATTCGTAATGAACTAACTCCGGGCGTTCCTATATGACCTTTGAAAGTTATAAAAAACGTATATGAAAGGCAGTTTAATTATATTGAGTTTCTTTGTTGCAGGCTTATTCTTGGCTTTAAGTCGGTTTTTACCCGATGTCGTGATTGAAAATGACTTTTCAATGTATGTGTTATATGTGTTGATGTTTCTTGTGGGAATTGGTGTCGGTGCCGATCATTCCTCCTTAAAAGTAATACGAGAAACCAATATCAAAATTTTTTTAGTGCCAATTGGTGTTATTGTCGGGTCATTGACTGGGGCGGCAGCCGTGTCGTTTTTGTTGCCGGATATTAGTGTAAAAGAAAGTATGGCGGTGGGAGCCGGTTTTGGTTATTACAGTTTATCTTCTGTTTTTATTAGTCAAATTAGCGGCGAAGAATTAGGGGTGATTGCGCTGTTATCAAATGTGTTAAGAGAAATATTGACCTTGCTGGCAACACCCTTTTTTGTCGTTTATTTTGGGAAATTAGCGGGCATAGCGTCCGGAGGTGCCACGGCAATGGACACCACTTTACCAATCATCACAGAATATTCCGGAAAAGAATGGGCAGTTATCGCTGTTTTTAGCGGAATAGTATTGACTATTATCGTGCCTTTCTTGGTATCATTTATCTTGCAAGTACTTTAAGCTGCATTCACCAAACATCAAAACTTTTTTCAGCCGGAATCAAAAATAATTCATAATTTTGTAGTTCTTACGATTAGCTGCAATATAGGTAAATTAGGTAAAAACAGTAGTTTATAATTGATTAAATGATAATTTTATGGCAGGAAAGTCAAATAAAGCAATTTTTAGCGCAATAGCGGCAAACATAGCCATTGCAGTCAGTAAATTTGTTGCGGCAAGTTTCACCGGCTCTGCGACAATGATTTCGGAAGGAATACACTCATTGGTTGATACGGGAAACGGTATTCTTTTGCTTTTCGGAATAAAAAGAAGTAAAAAATCGGCTGATGAAAAACATCCTTTCGGCTATGGTAATGAAGTCTATTTTTGGAGCTTTGTTGTTGCCATGTTAATATTTGCGCTTGGTGGCGGCATTGCTTTATTTGAAGGAATAAAACATATTCTTCACCCGAAAGAACTTACCGATATTGTTTGGAATTATGCGGTATTGATACTTGCAATTATTTTTGAAGGTTCGGCGCTGACTATTGCTTTAAAACAGTTTAAGAAAACAACCGGCGATAAGTCTCTGTATAAAGCAATACGAGAAACTAAAGATACAAGCACGGCAGCAATTATCATCGAAGATTCTGCCGCCGTTTCCGGTTTGCTTATTGCCTTGTTGTGTTTAATCTTAGGTCAAGTAACCGGCATTGCATATTTTGACGGCATAGGATCTGTTTTAATTGGTTTGTTGTTGCTTACGGTTTCCACTTTTTTTGCATTGGAATGTAAAAGTTTGCTTATCGGAGAAGGCTTGTCGGAAAAGGAAATTAAGCAAATAACAAACATCCTTTCCGAAGACAAAGATGTTAGTGCCTATACAAGACCGTTAAGCTTGTTCTTTGGTCCGGAGGACATTTTGCTGAATTTAAACGTTAATTTTAAGGACGGTTTGGTTGCCGACCAAATAGAGCAAGTTATTGACCGGTTGGAACGAAAAATCAAGCAGGCAATCCCCCATGTAAATCGAATTTTTATTGAAGCCGAAACAATTATTGCAAAAAATAAGAAAAGTTGAGAAGTTTGCTTTACTCATTCATAATCTTATAGAGCAAATCTAATTTAGGGATAAGCACAATATCTATTCTCCTGTTTTTTTGTTTTCCGGCATCACTTGCATTATCGGCAACCGGTTTATGCATGCCTCTGCCGGATGCAGTTATACGTTCGGGTTTTATTTTTGTATTTTCTCTCAAAATATGTACGACAGATAAAGCCCTTTCGGTGCTGAGTTTCCAGTTGTAGCTGTCGGAACCGACATTGTCTGTATGCCCTTCAATTAAAATTTCCGTATCAATATTTTTTTCAAGAATTTTTCCGAGTTTTTTTATTGCCTCTTTCCCCCGCTTGTCAATGGCAGAACTGCCTGTTTTAAAAAGCAATTTTTCTTCCATCGCAACATATACCTTTCCGTCTTTCAAATAAACATTCAATTCGGAGTTATCAAAACTCTTAAGTGCCTCATTAATTGTATTTTTCAATTTCTCAACTTCTTTTTTATTTTTGTTTATCATATTTTCCAACATGACAAGGCGTTCTTGTTTTTCTTTTAAAGAGTTTTGCAAAGAATCTATTTCTCGTGCTTTCATTTCTTGTTCGGCAGTTAAACGCTCTATAAGTTTGCTTTTTTTATCCAATCGTTCCTCCGTTCCTTGTAAGGAGTTTTGCAAAGAGTCTATTTCTCGCGCTTTCATTTCTTGTTTGGCAGTTAAACGTTCTATAAGTTTACTTTTTTTATCCAATCGTTCTTCTGTTTCCTTTAAAATGCGCTGTTTTTCTTGATACTCTTTAATGGCTTCTGCCAACGAACTGCTTAATTTGCTTGTATCTCGCGAGAGTTTGCCTGTTTCGGCAATCAAAGAATCAATGCGACTTTCGTTCTTTCTTTGAAGTTCTTCGTTTTGTTTTTTGCTGTTTTTGTAATCAAATAAGGTCTTGTCAATAACATACTCTAATGAATCAATCTTTTTTTGCTTTAGCTCATTCATGGCATCATATTTTTTCTTTGTAACCAAGCATGAGGACAGTGAAAAAAGAATAAGAACCGATAAAATATATATTTTTTGCATGTGCTTCATTTTATGGCTGCAAAAATAAAAAAAATCGCATTGCATCCGGAAGTTTGCATAAAAAAAAGAAGCTGCTTTCATAAACAGCTCCTTTTGTGTTCAAAAAACGGATATTTATCCGGAAAAATCTTTCTTTTAGTTAAAAGATAAAATCGTATCTTTAATTATTTGTACGGCTTGTCTTATTTCTTCTTCATTAATTACCAAAGGCGGCGCAAAACGAATGATGTGTCCGTGTGTTGGTTTTGCCAACAAACCGTTGTCTCGCAATTTCAAACATACATCCCATGCTTCTTTACCGTTTTTCGGTTTTATGATAACCGCATTCAGCAAACCTTTTCCTCTGACTAATTCAATCATGTCAGAATCGATTTTGCTCAACTCCTCTCTGAATATTTTTCCGAGTCGTTCGGCATTTTCCGCAAGTTTTTCTTCTTTCGCAACTTCTAAAGCAGCAATTGCCACTTTTCCGGCCAAAGGATTTCCTCCGAATGTAGAACCGTGTTCACCCGGTTTAATAACCAACATAATATCATCATCGGCAAGAACGGCAGAAACCGGCATGGCACCACCGGATAAGGCTTTACCTAAAATTAAAATGTCCGGACGTACACCTTCATGATCTACGGCAAGCAATTTACCGGTTCGGGCAATTCCGGTTTGCACTTCGTCGGCAATAAACAGTACATTATTCTTTTTACATACATCGTATGCTTTTTTCAAATAACCGTCTTCGGGAACATACACTCCGGCTTCTCCTTGAATGGGTTCAACAAGAAATGCAGCTACGTTTTCGTCTTTCAATTCTCTTTCTAATGCTTCGATATCGTTGTAGGGAATGGTAACAAATCCGGGCGTATAAGGTCCGAAACCTTTGTATGCTTCAGGGTCGGTTGACATAGAAATAATGGTAATGGTTCTGCCGTGAAAATTATTTTCGCAAACAACAATTTTAGCTTTGTTTTCCGGAATACCTTTTTTTACATAAGCCCATTTTCTGGCTAATTTAAGGGCTGTTTCGTCAGCCTCGGCACCGGTATTCATCGGCAACACTTTGTCATAACCGAAATATTCACTGACATACTGTTCAAATTCGCCCAATACATTATTATAAAAGGCTCTGGAAGTTAAAGTCAAAGTTTGCGCTTGTTTTGTCATTGCACCGATAATTTTTGGATGACAATGTCCTTGATTAACTGCGGAGTAAGCGGATAAAAAATCAAAATATTTTTTCCCGTCAACATCCCAAACATAAATACCTTCGCCTTTTTCCAAAACAACTGGCAGCGGATGATAATTATGCGCACCATACTTTGATTCTCTGTCCATATATTCTTTAGAAGTCATAACTGTTTTTTTAAGATTAATAGAAAATTTTCCTCGCAAAATAAAATAAAAAATATCACAGCTTCCTCATTTTTTTGTCGTAATTTTTTCCTGTGAAAAAACTTTTTTTTATTTATATTTTATATCCTGCTGATAATAAATGATATGGAGGTAGAAGCCCATGAGGGTATTAGACTGTGCTTAGCATGCATAATTCCGTTTTTTTTATTAAATTTGCAAACTACATTTGAATTATAAATAAAAAACAGAAAAGATATGTCAAAAAGAACCATAGTAACATTGCCCGGAGACGGAATCGGAAAACCCGTTCTTGATGAAACATTAAGAGTCTTAAATGCGGCAGGATTTGATGCCGAATATGTAGAAGGAGACATTGGTTGGGAATTTTGGAGAAAAGAAGGAAATCCGCTTCCGCAAAGAACCATTGATTTGCTGGAAAAACATAAAATAGCTTTATTCGGAGCCATCACCTCCAAACCCAAAGACGAAGCTTTTGAAGAGCTGGCTCCCGAACTTAAAGATAAAGGCTTGGTATATTCCAGTCCCATTGTCGGATTGCGTCAGCATTTTAATCTTGAAATTTGCGCACGTCCTTGTAAAACCTACAAAGGCAACCCCCTAAACTTTATTCGCAGGGGTGCCGAAAATAAAATTGAAGAACCCATGGTTGATGTGGTAATATTCAGACAAAATACGGAAGGTTTGTACGGCGGCGTAGAATGGAGCAATCCTCAAAAAAATGTATATGATGCTTTAATGACACACCCCAAATTTGTAAAAAACTTTGGAAACGTGCCAAAAGAAGAAATTTCTGTATCTACACGAATTTTTTCGAAAAAAAGAACCGAAAATATCTTGCGAGCCGCTTTTGACTATGCAAAGAAATTCGGTTATAAATCCGTAACTTTGGCAGAAAAGCCCAATGTAATCCGAGAAACATCGGGAATGATGTATAAAATGGCTTTACAGATTCAAAAAAATGATTATCCGGATATTGAGTTATGGAACACAAATATTGATGCACAAATGATGTGGCTTACAAAAAATCCCGAAAATTACGGCGTTATCGTTGCCGGCAACATGTTCGGTGATATTGTATCCGACGGCTTTGCCGGATTAATCGGCGGTTTAGGATTTGCATGCAGTGCGCAATGGTCTTTAGACGGAGTTGCCGTTTTTGAACCTACACACGGTTCGGCGCCAAAATATGCCGATTACGAAACATCAATCGTAAATCCCATGGCGATGATTGAGTCGGCTTGCATGATGCTGGATTTTATTGACGAAAAAGAGATTGCCGTAAAAATAAGAAAAGCCGTTGCGGAAGTTATTGCCGAGGGAAAAGTAAAAACCTACGACATGATGAAAATGCGTGGCAGGGCTGATGTAATAAAAAAAGGTGCGGCATCAACAAAAGAAATGGCTGATGCGGTAATTGCCAAATTATAATTGTTTTACGTTATTTGCGTCAAGCAAGTTCAAACTTGAAACCCGAATTGTGTGCCGGAAATTTTCCGATGCGCCTTTCGGGTTTAAACTAATAGGCTATATTATTGTTTTGAAAGTTAATCCGAATTTCGAGACTTTTAAAAAAGTAAAACCAAGAAGCTAACTTTACTTTGCAAAGAGCGCAATAGCAAATTCCCCCTTGGAGAAGAGAGGGGGATTGATTTTATGAATTTTAATTAGGAATTGACAATTTATAAACATGGACAAACATTTAAAAATACTGACCACAAAGTATCTTGAAAAATACAAAAAAAAATTGTCAGATACACCCGATAAGCTATTGCGTAATATGGAAAAGAAAAAAAACCAAGTTGATTATTTTCAATTTTATAGTTCTGTTTCTTCTGTTTATTCTTCTAAAATTGAAGGCGAAGACATAGATTTTGATAGTTTTTTTAAACATAAATTTATGAATATTAAATTCAAGCCCGATTACACAAAAAAGGCAGACGATTTATATTCTGCTTATGAATTTATTTTAAAAAATAAACTCTCGGGACAAAATATTATAAATGTTCATAAGATTATTTGTAACAATCTTTTGCCAAAAGACCAACAAGGATTTATTCGAAATAATCCAATGTTTGTTCTTAATAATAACGATGAAATTGAATATGTTGCATCAGAACCGGCAATCGTAAAATCTGAATTAAATAGATTATTTGAGGATGTTGAATACTTAATGTTCAGGCAATTAAATAGTTATGAGGTATTTTATTTTGCATCACTGATACACCTTGTTTTTGTTAAAATACACCCTTTGCAAGACGGAAACGGAAGGACTGCAAGATTGTTAGAAAAATGGTTTTTAATTGAAAAACTGGGACGCGAAGCAATCAATATTCCGTCCGAAAAGCACTATTACACTAATCTGAAAGATTATTACAATAACATAAAAAAGATTGGCTTAGAATATGATAAACTTAATTATGATAACTGCATTGATTTTTTATTAATGTTGCCTAATTCGATGAAAAACAAAAATTATTAAAGACCTAAGAAGCACATATTTCTTAGGTCTCATGTTAAAAAAGACCGTTCAAAAAAATGAACAAGGTAAAAACAAAAAAAACACCAAAAATTCAATTAAAACAAATTCCCATAAAACAAGCCTCAGCAGAAGCCCAAAAGCCTTTTATAGCCAAAGCCGATAAAATGCTTGCATTGCACAAAAACTTACAAGAAAAAACCGGCAAATTTATAAAACGCATAAAATCGAACTTAGAAATAGAAAAAATCTCAAAGAATCTACAACAATTTTATAATTTTGACTTCAAAACTTTTGTCAAAGAACTAAAAAAGCAAAAAGTAAAACTTTCGCTGAGCGAACAAGACGAATGGGAGGATTATTTTGAGCAGTACAAAACAGAAATAAACAATATACAAAAACAAATAAATCAGACCGATAAGGAAATCGATAGGATGATCTATGAATTGTACGAACTTTCGCTGCAAGAGATTAAAATTGTGGAAGAGGCGGTAAAATGAAAGAGCAAACATTGTTTGCTCAATCTGAAAAAGGGCAGACACTGTCTGCCAAATTTAAATCGGATAAATTTGCAAAATATAACAAACCCGGCTCAGAGTGTTGCGTATTTTAAAGGTTCGTGTTTCAAAACTGCCGGGATATATATGCTTAACCCGTTGTGCATCATTGTAAAATAAATGTAGAGGGAATTAAAATGAAAAAAGAAAGACCAATTTTAGACAAGGATATTTCACTAAAAGATTTTAACGATTTTTATTGGCTGAAAAAAGAGCTTGTTCAATTTTGTCGAACAATAGGCATTTCAAGTACAGGAGGGAAGATTGAAATATCTAATAGGATTCGCACTTATTTATTGACCGGTGAAATTGTTAAGCAAGTAAAACATACACATAAGACTAAATCAAAGTTTGATTGGGCGAATGAGGTCTTGACAAAAAACACTGTGATTACAGACAGCTATAAAAACGGCGAAAATGTGAGGAATTTTTTTAGTCAAGAAATTGGGGCTCATTTTAGGTTCAATGTCATTTTTATGAAATGGATGAAAGAAAATATCGGAAAAACGCTTGGTGATGCAATCATAGAATGGAAACGAATTGAAGCCTTGAAAAAAGATCGCAATTATGTTAGTGAAATAAGCCCTCAATTTGAGTACAACAGATATATGAGAGCATTTTTGAAAGATAATCCGAACTTATCAAGTAAAGATGCCATGAAATTTTGGAAATTAAAAAGTTCAAAAAGAGGTTCAAATGAATATGATAAAAAGGATTTGGATTTGACCTGAAAAACGAACGCACAACACAGGTATATAGGTTATGGCAGCAAACATGCCTATTTTGCCTATTTTCACATCTCTTTTTCCATGTTTTGCTTGAAAAGATTAAATTTGCAAAATATAACAAATCCGGTTCACGGCGTTGTTTACTTTGAACGTTTATGTTTCAAAACCGTCCCGGCATATAAGTTAAACTTATGCAACTATTTTCGATAAACAAATCTTATTGGAAAATAAGCCATAAATTATAAATATAAAGATATGAAACGCCCATGACTAAGAATTTTAGACACACAACGAAATGATTATAGGGACGGAAGTCGGAAGTTGCGACAAACTTAGCGTTCTTTGCGGTTAAACCAAGCCAACGGCTACAAAATAATAAACATATGAAACGCCCATGAGAATTATTAATTATGAATTAAAAATGAAAATCAAAAGATAAATCACTGATAAAAATCAATTTATAATTACTTACGTGAGGGCTACGCCGTTCATAATTTACAATTAAAATATATGACCTTTGAAAATTATAAATAATAAACATATGAAAAAAATAATATTCGTAACATTCAACATCTTGTTTTTTACAGTTTTTGTAAATGCACAACCCTGGATAAAATCATTGCCGAACAAAGCCAAAGGTGAGTTGAGTTTTTATGACTATCAAAAAGCATTTAATGCTTATTGGGCACCTTATCATGTAAAATACGGAAAATATATCGATAAAGAGGGAAAAGTTCGTAAAGCTTCGGGTTGGAAACAATTTAAACGCTGGGAATGGGATATGGAAGGGCAAATCAATGCTGAAACCGGTAAAATGCCCGAAAAAGATGCGGCAGCAAGCTACCGTAAATGGCTGAAAAACAATCCGAATAAAAATTCTAAAACGGCAAATTGGCAATCTTTGGGACCGGACTTTTCATACGGAGGCTATGCCGGTATAGGAAGAGTAAACACCATTGCTTTTCATCCCACCGACAATGCAAGCTACTGGATTGCCGCACCGGCGGGCGGTCTTTGGCATACAAGCAACGACGGTGCAACATGGACTTGCCTGACTGACAACAATCCGGTTCTGGGTATTAGCGACATTGTTATTCCATCCGACTATGCAAGCAGCGGAACAATTTATATAGCCACCGGCGACAGAGACCACTGGGACAATCGTTCGGTTGGTGTTTTAAAATCCGAAGACAACGGAAATACATGGAACGCTACCGGGATTTCATTTACTTTGCAAGAAGAAAAGATGACTTCGCGTTTGCTTTTAGACCCTAATGATGACCAAACGATTTTGGCTGCAACTTCCGAAGGCGTTTTTAAAACCACCGATGGCGGAACAAATTGGAATACCTCATTAAGCAACAGAGACTTTATTGATATGGAATATAAACCGGGCGATTTCTCCGTTTTATATGGTTCAACCGATGAAGGTACCATATACACCTCGTCGGATGCCGGAGGCACCTGGACAGAAGCCTTAAACGTGCCGGCTACCAGAATTGAGTTGGCGGTTAGCCCGGCTAACCCGAATGTTGTATATGCCATTGCCGGTGCTTCGGATAACGGTTTATACGGAATATACAAATCCGATAACAGCGGACAAACATTCCAACAAGTTTTTGACGGTACGCAAAGCGGAAATAATCTGCTGGGATGGTCTGACGGAGACGACAACGGAGGACAAGCTTGGTACGATTTAAGTATTGCCGTATCACCGACTAATGAGAATTTAGTATTGATAGGCGGCGTAAACACTTGGCGTTCAATAAACGGCGGAACAGACTGGGATATGGTAAACCATTGGATAGGGAGCTATGGCAAGCAAGCTGTTCATGCCGACAAACATATGCTGAAATATCGTGCAAACGGCGATTTGTTTGAGTGCAACGACGGCGGGATATACATCTCAGAATCTAATGGTGATAATGACAGTTGGCTTGACCGAACAGACGGAATTGTTAACAGCCAAATGTATAAAGTAGGTGTTTCGCAAACAAGCCCCAATGATTATATTGCCGGATTGCAAGACAACGGAACAAAATGTTACAATAATTCTCAATGGGATGATGTCATCGGCGGAGACGGTATGAACTGCCTGATAGATTATACCGATGAACATATTCAATACGGTTCTTTATATTATGGAAATATATACAAAACTACAAATAAATGGATGTCGGATTTCCCGATAACACCCGATGATTTAAGCGGTGCATGGGTTACGCCCTACATGTTAGATCCCAATAACCATGAAAGATTATATGTAGGCTTTGCCGATTTATGGCGAACCGACAACGGAGGGGTAGATTGGATACAAGTTTCAAACATCGGTTTTTATGATAATATTCGTTCTTTAGCCATAGCACCGTCTAACTCAGAGGTAATATACATTGCCGGACTAAATTCGGTTTGGCGAACCACCGACGGCGGACAGAATTGGGAAGATATTACTGCCGGCTTACCCGGCGACAGAAAACTTGATATTGCCGTAAAAGATAACGACCCCAACAAAGTATGGGTAACCCTGGGAGATTATAACAGCGACAATATTTATGAGTCGTCGGACGGCGGCAACACGTGGACAAATATTTCGGATGGACTACCTGAACTGCCGGTTTATTCGGTTGTTTACAATAAATTGGAAACTACCGAAGATAATTTATATGTCGGAACCCAAGTAGGTGTTTATTTCAAAAAAGGCGACGATCCTTGGGTAGCCTATAACAACGGATTACCTAATGTGAGAATAGGCGAAATTGAGATTTATTACGACATGCAAAATCCCCCGCAATCTCAGTTGTTTGCTGCAACATTCGGACGCGGTTTATGGAAAAGCCCCATCGAATTGTCCGGAGCTTTTGCTCCTGCAGTAAGCACGGGCGAGGCTCAAAACATAGAGGCTTATTCGGCAGTTTTGAAAGGAACCGTTTTAAATAATTTCAATGAAAATATTACAGAAAACGGCATGCTCATAAGCACTCAAAATAATTTCACGCAAAGCACGCCCGGAGTAATTACGATTGCTGCCGATAATATTACACAATCAGGCGATTTTACCGTAGAAGTAACTAACCTCCAAGCCGGCACTCGATATTATTACAAAGCTTATGCCGAGAACCAAAACGGTGTTGGAACAGGCGGTATTAAAGAATTGATTACCTCCTGTATGCCTTATACGGAATTTCCCTATTCGGAAGACTTTGAAAATGGAGGCAATATGCCTATATGCTGGTCGGAACTCATACTTTCGGGCAACGAATCTTGGGAATTTACCGAAGGTAATCATGCAACCTTTGGGACTGCACATTCCGGAACTTACAATGCCCTGCTTAAAAATTCTGCCGGAAACGGAGACGAAGCATTATTAATTTTACCCGCAATGAATTTTGATAACACTTCCGATACTGCAATGGAATTATCTTTCTGGTATGCTATCCCGGATTATTATTCCAATATAGATGAACTCAAAGTGGTGTATAAAAGAGAAAGCGATGCAGAGTGGCAAAACTTAGCCGTATTTTCCGAAGATATACGAGAGTGGACACAAGCACATCTTAGTTTGCCGGCACTTTCCGGCGTTTGTAATATTGCTTTTTGGGGCAATGCAAACCTTGGTCTCGGCATAAGCATTGATGATGTGTATGTAGGAAAAACGCAGGTAGGTATCAAAAAAGCGGCAAACTTTGCGATTAATATCTATCCAAATCCCGCAAAAAAATCTGTAATCGTGCATACGGGTGCCCGTGAAACCGGTTCTGTGAAAATTCGAGATATTAATGGAAAATTGCTTTATGAAGGCATATTAAAAAATCAAGATTTAAAAATAGACCTGTCAGACTTTGCGCGAGGCACGTATTTAATAAACATCATAATTTCCGATTATATTTATTCGGAACAGTTAATTTTGAATTAATTGCTTTTTGCCCCACAGGGTATATTTGCGAATTTTAAGCCGGATTTCAAGACGCTTGCAAAAGTGTCGAATCCGGCTTTCATGATTTTTGGCAACCGGCAAATTCCCTCTTGAAGAAGAGGGTGCAGGGAGATTGATTAAAACAAAATTGTGAATGATGAATTAAAATAAAAGTATAAGGTATTGGTAGTAAGTAATTTATAATTCGCAATTTACAATTAAAACAAAACCTTATTTTCGGTTTAAACCTTAGTAGAAAAAATAATCTAAAAAAATACACCT
>PDWI01006976.1_pt1 | contig 13944 bp, 14 predicted proteins | sample 1430891 | NCBI WGS metagenome assembly PDWI01 (sample SAMN01162508, study PRJNA174530) | Oral metagenome, whole genome shotgun sequencing project. | biome: Marine environment; feature: Marine mammal; material: Swab sample of the gingival sulcus; isolation source: swab sample of gingival sulcus...
TTTTCTCGTGTCAAAAACGTTGAGGTACTTGATTTAACCGATAGCCAATCGCAACAGGTGACCCTGAGTGCCAAGGATGTGCTTGACATGACGGATAGTCATCATACGCTGCGGGTCAATGGCGGCAGTAACGACAAGGTAACACTTGACGGTTTCAACAAGGGAGAAACTGAGGCTAACTACACGCAATATACGCATTCAGGAGCGACCTTGTGGGTTGATGACGATATAACACCAACGCTTATTGCCTAGTTGGTTTTGACAGGGTAGTAATAATAACAGCTAAGCCAAAGCACACACCGGTGTTCGCCCGGCCTGATCGGTTACCGTCTTCGATGACAAGTCCGGCAACTTTTGGCGCAAGCGCCGGGCAAGTGTGGCATCAGTTGGCAATTTATTGCACTAATCAGTATGGTGACGTCAATTAATGCCCGTTACACCGTCTTGCCGTACGCATATACTGTCTGCGACGATGTGCCTTGTACCGGAAATTAGTTCACGTCACTATAGTTCAATGTTGTATTGGCTTGTAAACGCATCAAAATCGCGTCTTCTTTTTGTTGATAATAGGCTTTTCTGCGGCCCACTTCAACAAAGCCCAAACGTTGGTAGAGTTGAATGGCTTTTGCATTGTTGGCCCGCACTTCCAAATGCCAGCGTTTGATATGTTGTTGGTTTTGTTTAATCAGTTGGGAAAACAATTGATAAGCATAACCTCTGCCCTGCAGTTTTTGGTCGCAAATTAAGTGAATAATTTCTCCCTCATCGGCAACCAGACGGTAAATAATAAAAGCAATCAAATGCCCGTCTAAAAAAGCCCCCAGATGCGCATAGTGTTTGTGGCTGTCAATCAGATTGTCAACAGACCAGGCATAGGCGTTGCTACGCGTTTCAATCGCCAGTAACTCGGGCAGTTTTTCGCTGGGGATTTCGGCAAAAACAAGCACAGCAGGGGATCATTAAAGCAGGGTTTTGAGACGTTGCCATAACAATTGCTTCTCGGCCGGAATGGCTAAAAAGTAGTGCAAAGACGGTATGACGGTCAAGGGATAGCTGTGCTCACCGACTTGCAATTGATAATCTTCAGACATCAATTGGGACAGCGGTGCTTGAGTCGATAAAATAGCGTGATTCGGGATACGACCCAGCAAAAAAATGCGTTTTGGTTGCAGTGTCGTAATTTCCGCCTGTAGCACGGGTAAATGCTTTTCCAGTAGGGTTGGGCTGGGATCCTGATGCTTATACACCGACTGTTTTAACAACGGGGTGACATAAATATCTTCCCAGCTTTTACCGATGGCGGCTAACACCTCGTCAAATAATTGTTGCTCGCTGTCGCTAAACAATTTGTTCGTTTCGATATGTGCTGCGGTGGGGGGCGGGATAATCATTAGCCATTTAGGCTTGCTGCTTCCTTTGCCCGACAATGTTTTCGGACTGTTGACCCCGACATCATGATGCCGTAAATCGTTGATAGCAGCCTCGATAACGGACATGTCCGCCGGCTCAAGCGGGTTGGACACCTCGGGAAAGCGAATGTTTTTTTCCGTTGGCGGGCTTAAATCTATTTTGCCGTCAATGTAGATAGGCGCAAACGAGCGAGCTGACAGGGCGATTTTTTTGGGTATTTGTTTGCTGTTATTCACTGTTTTTTCCACCGTTGGCCTTGCCGAGGGGGCATCTTGATGTTCTTTGTCTTCGGGAACCAATGCACCGATAATGTGGGCGATTTCTTGCTGTGATGCTTGATAGTCGCTATCCAGTTCAGCGCGTGATAGCGGCGTTAAATACCACGCATCAAGCGCCAAGTCTTTGATAACTTGACGTTGATACGGGTCGAATAGTTGCTTGGGTTTAGGCATCTTCCTCGGCTTCAGGCCAAACCAAGCCGTCAAACATTGGTGCCAGTTCGCCGTCTTCGTCCAATTCCTCAACAATATCACAGCCGCCGATTAGTTCACCGTTAATAAATAATTGCGGGAATGTCGGCCAATCGGAAACCTTGGGTAAATTTTCGCGAATTTCCGGTTCTTGCAAAATATTGATGTAGGCAAAAGGCTGTCCTATGCGTTTCAAAATGCCAACCACGCGGCTGGAAAAACCGCATTGGGGAAATTGAGGGGTGCCTTTCATATACAGAATGGCCGGATATTCGCTGATTTGTTGACGAATGGTTGCTTGGATATTATCGCTCATTGTATGTGTTGTCTGTCCCGGAAAGTTTTCATTGGCTTGCTTGTTGTTTGCTTGTTGGCTTGCCTGGCAAATCCATTAACACTTTCTCTTCATTAATTAAAAAACGGATTATAACATCTTTGGGAAAGTCTGCAAAACGGGGGCGTTGATAAAACAGGTTAAATACCCCATAACGGTTGGGTAGTGTGTTTTTTACAAAAAATCAAGCGTAATCCAGTCGGGTCGCTATGGCCTGCAAGATAAGGTTTTCTTCGATATCGTCGCGGATAATCGCATGCCCTAACGCTTGTAATACAATTAATTTGAGTTTTCCGGCGGCGACTTTTTTATCGCGTTGCATGGCTTTTCGGATAACGGCAGGAGTCAAATGTTCCTTTAGACGGGTCGGGCAGTTGGCGCGTTGTAATAACTGCTCGGCAAAGGCAACATCGCTATCACTTAAAAAACCCAATAAGCGTGATAATTCCATTGCCATCATCATGCCGATAGCCACTGCCTCGCCGTGCAAATAGGTTTTGTATTCGGTTAAGGCTTCAATGGCGTGGCCAAACGTGTGTCCCAAATTCAGGGTAGCCCGCTCGCCTTTTTCTTTTTCATCGTTGGCGACAACATCGGCTTTGTGTTGGCAAGAAGTTTGAATAATTTCTGCCAATAGTTCGGGGGACAACTGCATCGCTGCATCAATAACGCTATCCAGTCGTTGTAAAAAGGCTTGGTCACGGATAAAGCCGTATTTGACCACTTCGGCCATCCCGGCGGCAATTTCCCGGGGTGGCAAGGTGTGCAAGACGTTAGTATCGATAAATACCGCCTGCGGTTGGTAAAATGCCCCGATTAAATTTTTTCCCAGAGGGTGGTTAATGCCCGTTTTACCACCAACGGAAGAATCAACCTGTGCCAACAGGGTGGTGGGAATTTGTATCAATTTAACCCCGCGCTGATAACAAGCGGCGGCAAATCCGGTCATATCGCCAACGATACCGCCACCCAAGGCAATCAACAGACAATCGCGGGAAAAGTGTTTGTCAATCAGGTGATCATAAACGCGGTTTAGCACCGTTTGATTTTTATTTTCTTCGCCCTCGGGTAAAATCACCGTTTCAATGTGTAAAGGATTACCTTGTTGTAAACTGCGAACCAGCGGCGATAAATAGCAATCGGCAACAACAGCGTTACTGACGATGCAAACCTGCTGGCTGTGGATGCTTTTTTGTAATAATTCAGCCTGTTGCAACAAACCGTCAGCAATATAGATAGGATAGCTGTTTTTCCCTAAATCAACCTTAACCGTTTTCATTGTTGTCATGATTGTACTGTCCTGTCTGCTATTTTTATAGTGCCGTGAATTAACTTTTGCTACAGCGGTGCGTCGGTGAAAGCAGTATTGTAATACGACACTATATCTATTGTGTAAACTTACGATGCGTGATTATTTCACGGTATAAGTCCACGGTTAAAAATCCGTCAGCAACCAAACCGTTGGCAGCCTGATAGGCTTGTAAAGCGCGACGGGTACCATTGCCAAAAATACCATCGACCTTACCGGCGTTAAAACCGTAGGCATTGAGGGCGGTTTGGATGATTTTCACATCGTTGGCGGTCATTTTTTTTGCATTATCCGGCCACGCTGTCTGTAATCCCGGCTTACCAATCAGACGGTCAGAGAGCAGACTAACGGCCAATGCGTAACTGTCGGAGTTATTATAACGTTTAATCACAGCGAAATTAGGATATAACAAAAATTTTGGTCCGTATTGTCCGGCCGGGACGTATAAGCGAGCGGCAATCGGGCGGTCGGGCAAATCGGTGCCGTTGATGTCTCTGACACCAAGGGCTTGCCATTGGCTCAGGCTTTTGTGTTCGGCATTGGCGTGCAGATAATCAAAACCTTGGACAAGCGTAACCTCTTGTCCCCAGGTATAGCCTGATTGCCAGCCGAATTTTAATAAATAATTGCCAATAGAGGCCAAGGCATCGCCTGTTTGCCATAGATTAACAACACCATCACCATTGTAATCAACGCCATAGCGTTGATAGCTGCTGGGGATAAACTGCGGCATACCTAAACCGCCTGCCCACGAGCCCTTGATATTAAAATCGGGAATATCACCGTGGTCAATAAGCTGTAAGGCAATTAACAATTCCTTTTCAAAAAAGGCTTTACGTCTTCCTTCATAAGCCAGTGTTGCCATTGCGCGTATAACGGGAACGTTTCCGGTATGGCTGCCATAACCGGTTTCAATGCCCCAAATGGCCGTGATAATTTGTTGCGGTACGCCGGTTTGTCGAGTAACTTTATCCAACACAGTTTGGTTAGTGCTCAATTTGGCTTGCCCGGCAGCAATACGCTCAGCCGAAACGGCAGAAGATAAGTAATCCCATAAAAATTTTTTAAACTCGGCCTGGCTTTTATCACTGCTGATGGCTTTTTCATAGGGTGTTAAGGCCAATAGTTTTGCCAATTGTGACTCAGAAATGTTATGATTGGCAGCAGTTTGGTGAAATTGTGTTTTCCAGTCGGCAAAGCTGGAGAAATTTTCCGCCCACAGCATACTGGAAAAAAGGCCAATTGCCCCCAGTAACAGTTTACGTCCAAGTGGTGTCGAGTAAAAAATAGTCATTATTTGTTACTTAAGTCATAAATAATGTTCATTATGGACAAAAAATAATGATTTTCCAATGCAATTTCATTAAATGATATAATTTTTTAGACTAAATTAAAGATAAGATAATGCAAAAAAATACTCCGCAATATGCCCATTTTGGTCAACGATTTCTTGCTATGATGATCGATAATTTTGTTTTTATTGTGTTTTTATCCCCTATATTTGTGATGTTGTTCGGTGTTAAACATTACAGCGAAGAAGAGTTTCAACAAATTATGCAAACCCAAGGTTGGGTTGGTTTATTTGATCCTAAAGAAATGCTGATTCAACAACTGATTATTCTGGCAATTACCGTATTTTTTTGGATGTATTTTGCCGGAACGCCCGGGAAAAGACTACTAAAATTACGGGTAGTTGATGCTACTACCGGTAAAAATTTAAACATTTGGCAATCTGTGCTGCGTTATTTGGGTTATATTATTTCCAGTTTTCCTATGGGGCTGGGTTTTGTTTGGATTTTACTGGATGAAAAAAATCAGGGATGGCACGACAAACTGGTTAATAGCATCGTGGTCAGAGACGCTGACTATCGGGGAGAAAACGGGCAGGCTAATCCCCATGACAATCGGGAAGATGACGATACTTTTACGGCATAAATGCAGCGTATTGATTCGGGGGAGGCCTTTTATAAAAATCTCTGCCAGACATTGCCAAGCAGGCAAATTTGCTTTATGTTATGATAATACACCTACAAAAAAGTATCCAAGTTGATTTATTTTCATTATAATATTTCACTATGATTGAATTAGTAAACGATAAATTAGTTATTCGTATTAACGATGAAGCGCTGTCTAGTCTCGCCGTTTTAAATGAAAGCGCGGCACGGGCTAAGCTGTCTACAATATGGGACACGGACCAAGCCGATTTGTTGCATTATCTGGCAGTTTTCTACGATAAAGGACACGAAAATTTTACCGATAACGACTCTTTTATCACCTTGTCTTTTTTTGATTCCGGCTATATTGTTGACAGCAATGAAAACATTGACATCAATGAAGCCAAAAAGCAAATTGAAATTGATTTGGAAATTATCAATCGTGAGTCGCAATGGAGCAAGGAAGAATCCATTTATTTTGATCAATGGTGGCCTGCGCCTAAATTCGATAAAGCCAGGCATTTACTGGAATTCGGTGTGTCGTTGAAAGATTTTAACGGCAAGGTTTTTAATCGTACCGTTAATCGCATTATTTTGACGCGCTTCGGTTATGTATCAATTAATTACAGTCTGTCGGAAAAAGATATTTTAGATAATAAGCCGCTGTCGTATTTTCAAGAAAAATTAGATGAGGTGATTGCCGTACTGGATATTGAGGCAGGTTATCGTTTTGCCGATGTTGATGAAAATAATGATATGCCGTCTCGTTCTCGGATGATTAATTTGCTATTATCTTCAGAAATTTTTTAACAACATAAATGGCTTATTGTTGTCAACCCTTCAAAGCACCGGTTTTGCCCTAATGATTAGGGCGAAAGTCTGCTATAATCACCGCCATGCTCTATAAAAGTTAAAGGTTAAAAAACCAATTGTAAAAACCAATCGATTACACGGAGAAATGCTATGAATACAAAAAATACCAGCCCGCATATTATTATCGCCGGGGCAGGACTGGGTGGATTGGCAGTTGCTCATCGACTGCGCCGAGCCTTGCCGGGTGCGGTAATTACCTTGATTGACGGCAAAAAAGAACACAATTACCAGCCGGGATATACCTTACTCGCCAGTGGTGTGTGGAAGAACACCCAAGCGGTTAAATACCGCAATGCCGATTTTATTCCCAACGGTGTTAAGTGGATTGCTGAAGCGGTGGCCGAATTTGATCCCGATAACAATAGTGTGACAACAGAAACCGGGACAAAATTTACCTATGATTATTTGGTTGTTGCCACCGGGTTGCGCTTAGGTTATGAAAAAATTGAAGGGTTGGATATTAATGCCTTTGGACAAAAGGGATTGGGTAGCGTTTACGCCAGTCCGGAAATTGCCCAAAAAACGTGGTATGCGATGGATGCCTATCGGCAAAAAGGTGGACGGGCGGTGATGACGCTGGCACCGACTTTTATGAAGTGTGCGGGAGCACCGTTGAAGATGACCTTTATGGTACAAGACGCGCTGGAACAAACGGGGGCTTCTACGCAGCACGCCAATATTGATTTTTACGCCCCGGGCGAGGCGATTTTCAGTGTCCCGACGGTTGCCGAAAATGTCTTGCAACGCTGGGAAAAATTAAAAATTCCACCGAAAACCCATTATCACCGTCGTCTAACCGGGGTGGATATCGAAAAGCAAACCGCTTACTTTGTTGATGCCGATGGCGAGAAACACAGCGAGGACTATGATTTCTTGCACATTGTACCACCGATGTTTGCCCCCGATGCTGTCCTTAACAGTCCATTGGCTGTTGCCGACGATGTACAAAAAGGCTGGTTGGAAGTCAATAAAGAAACCTTACAACATACACGTTATGCCAATGTTTTCGGCATCGGTGATATCAACGGTACACCGCGTGGTAAAACCGCGGCAACGGTGAAAAAGAGTGCTCCGGTGGTTGCCGATAATTTAGTACGTGTGATTAACGGTCAAGAAGCCCAGCCGCTGTTTGACGGTTATACTTCTTGCCCGCTTTTGGTACGCAGGGGTTCGGCGTTATTGGTTGAATTTAACGGTGACGGCGAACTCACCCCGACCATCCCGGGTGTCAAACCGTTGACGGACAGTTATTTGGCGTGGTTTATCGAAGATGTGATGTTAAAACCCGCCTATATGGCCGTACTTAAAGGTAACGTCAATTAATTCAGTAATAGGAGATTCTCATGGAAGTCATTAAACTTGGATTTCATCTGGTGGTGGAATTTTGTAAATTGGAAACAAAATTTGTTGCAACGATGGTTGGTGCTTTTGTGCTGGCGTGGATTATCGGTTTTATCGGAGCGGATACCGATGCTTTTTGTGATGCCTTTACGGCAGCTTTTTTCGCGGCTTTTGTGGTTGGTGTGGGGGCCTTTTTCTTATTGCCTAAAACGGTTAAGTCAAAGCTTTCGGAGGTTAATTACTCTATGGATTGGCTGTTTCATCTCGCCGGCACGGTCGCTGTTGCTGTTTATGCTTTTTTTATTGTTTGGCCGCTTTTTGCTTGTTTTTTCTAGCAATTGACCGGGTAACATTTGATAAAAATCCCTTATAATTAAAAAAGTTATGGGGGATTTTTATTGCCGGCGATAAATTGATATGCTATTGCTTTCCGTTTATTACGCTCGTCTGGATAAGTGATTTTCGATAGCATTGCAGTGGGATAGCGGTTTTCTAAGCATATAAATTGTGGCAATTAAGGTTGGACAAAAAATCATAATTCATATAAAATCTAGCCTATAAAATTTTTTATATAATTTATTTTCATAACAACAGGAGAAATCAATGAAAAAAACATTACTCGTAACCTTAATGACTGCGGCTGCAGTCTTTTCGGCACAAGCCGCCGATACCGTTAAAATTGCTTTGGCGGGGCCAACGACAGGTCCGGTAACACAATACGGCACCATGCAAAACATCGGTGCCAAAATGGCGATAGAAAAGATAAATGCTGCCGGCGGGATGAACGGTAAGCAGTTGGAAGCTGTTATTTATGATGATGCCTGTGAGCCAAAACAAGCCGTTACTGTGGCCAACAAAATTGTCAACGACGGCATACGTTTTGTCATTGGACATTTATGTTCGTCATCCACTATTCCGGCTGCGAAAATTTATGATGAAGAGGGTATCGTCATGATTACCCCGGCATCAACCAGCCCGGAATTATCGGAAAAAGGCTATGTCAGCACTTTCCGCACCATTGGCCTGGACAGCCAAACGACTCCTATTGCAGCCAAATATATCGCTGAAAAAGCCAAACCGAAGAAGCTGGCCATTTTGCATGATAAGCAACAATACGGTCAAGGCCTTGCCGAGGGCGTCAGAGATAATTTGAAAAAAGCCGGCTTCCCGGTTGCTTTTTACGAAGGTGTTAACAAGGGGCAAACCGACTTTTCCGCTTTGATTACCAAGATGAAAAAAGAAGGTATTGATTTTGTTTATTGGGGCGGTTACCACCCGGAATTCAGTAAAATTGTCCGCCAGGGTGCCGATCAGGGTTTCACCCCGCAATATATGGGTTCCGACGGTATTGCCAATGGCGATGTCTTTGCCATCGCCGGGGACGCGGCCAAAGATATTTTAATCACCGTGCCAACCGACTTCAGCAGCCGACCTGAAAATGCCGATTTGGTTAAGGCCTTTAAAGACAAAAAAGAAGACCCGACCGGGCCTTTTGTTATGCCGGCTTATTCGGCGGTTAAAGTGATTGTTGATACGGCCAATGAATTAAAAACCGAAGATTCGGAAAAAATTGCCGAAGCATTACACAGCGGTAAAGCGTATAAAACACCTATCGGAGAGATTTCTTTCCAAAAAAACGGTGACTTAAAAGCCTTCCCGTTCGCTGTTTACAAAATGAACAAAGACAGCAAGGAATTGGTTGAATAAATCATCTTGATTTTTGGGGCAAGTGACAATTTTTGTTGCTTGCCCCTAACTTATTTATAAACAAAGAAAAAGACTATGCAAGCATTATTACAAGACCTACCACAACAAATCATCAACGGGATGACTTTAGGCAGTATTTATGCCCTGATTGCCATCGGTTATACGATGGTTTACGGCATTATCGGACTGATTAACTTCGCCCACGGTGAAGTCTATATGATTGGTTCTTTTGTCGGTATTACCACTATTGTTGGCTTATCAACTTTGGGCATTACCGCAGTACCGATACTGTTATTTTTAGCTTTCGTGGTGGCAGTTATTATCACCAGCGGCTACGGTTATGCCATTGAACACGTGGCCTATAAACCGCTGCGAACCAGTCCCCGATTGGTACCGTTAATTTCGGCTATCGGTATGTCCATATTTTTGCAAAATTTTGTTGCCAATGGTCAAAGTAACAAGGATATCGCCCTACAACCGTTAATTATTGACCGATGGACATTTGGCACTGATGGTGATACAACGATTTCAGCCTTGCAAGTAATTATTTTTGCCGTAACGGTTATTTCGATGGTTGCTTTGAATTTGTTTATCCAAAAATCAAAAACCGGCAAGGCAATGCGAGCTTGCGCCGAAGACATCGGGATGGCCAAATTACTGGGCATTAATGCCGATAAAGTCATTGCCTTAACGTTTGTCTTGGGGGCGGCTCTGGCTGCCGTTGCCGGGGTATTGGTGACTTTATACATCGGCGTGGTTAACCCCTTTGTCGGCTTTATCGCCGGATTGAAAGCTTTTACCGCAGCGGTGTTGGGCGGTATCGGTTCCATCCCCGGGGCGATGCTTGGTGGTTTTATTTTAGGACTTGCCGAGAGTTTTACCTCGGCTTATCTGGATACGGCTTACCAGGACGTGGTGGCCTTTTCTTTGTTGGTTTTGGTCTTGTTATTCCGCCCGACCGGGATTTTAGGCAAACCTGATGTGGAGAAAGTCTAATGGTCACCGGTAAATTGGCAAAAAATAATTTCAGTTACGCTGTTTCGTCAGCTTTATTAACTTTTTTATTAACGCTACCGATTTTGGGTGTTAAATTGGTACAAGATGCCAGCGGGTTACACATCAGCGGCACTTGGATGCATTCGGTTTATGCCGCTTTGGCCGTGTTTGTCGGACAGTTCGTGGTACAGAGTTTACGCCCGCTGGCCAAACGTGCCGGTGGGGCGATAGAGCCACAGTGGCAACTGGGTTACCAATTGGAGAATAACCGCAATTGGGTGCTGGGTATTTTGATTATTATTGGTCTTATTTTACCTTTTGTCAGTGGCCGCGGTGCCATTGATGTGGCGACTTTGGCGATGATTTACGTGTTATTGGGCCTGGGGCTTAATATCGTCGTGGGTTATGCCGGGCTGCTGGATTTGGGCTACGTCGGTTTTTATGCGGTTGGGGCTTATACGTATGCCATTTTATCCACCCAATTTGGCTGGGGCTTTTGGAGCAGCTTACCGGTGGCGGCTTGTTTAGCCGGCGGTGTTGGTATTTTACTGGGTTTTCCGGTGTTGCGTCTGCGTGGAGACTATTTGGCCATCGTGACCTTAGGATTCGGGGAAATTATTCGGCTGTTACTGAATAACCTGGATAAATATACCGGCGGCCCAAACGGGATCGATGACATTCCCGCACCCGGTTTATTTCATATCGTTTTTACGCGGCGGGCAGGCGAGGGCGAAACCCCGTTTCATCAATTTTTTGATGTCGGTTACAGCTCTGAATACCGTTTGATTTTCGTTTATTTTATTATTTTCGCCTTAATCTTGCTGACCTTGTTTTTTGTTAACCGTTTATTAAGAATGCCGGTTGGGCGCGCTTGGGAAGCCTTGCGCGAAGACGAAATTGCTTGTCGTTCCCTGGGGCTTAATCCAACCATTGTCAAGTTATCGGCGTTTGCCTTAGGGGCCTTTTTTGCCGGTATTTCCGGCGCGTTTTTTGCCGCCAAACAAGGTTTTATCAATCCGGAGTCATTTACCTTTATTGAATCGGCAATTGTTCTGGCGATTGTCGTGCTGGGCGGTATGGGCTCGCAAGTCGGGGTTATTTTAGCTGCCATTGCTTTGACGGTGATTCCCGAACTGGCCCGGGATTTTTCCGAATATCGAATGATTATTTTCGGGGCGGTGATGGTGTTGATGATGATTTGGCGGCCGCAAGGTTTAGTGCCGGCGCAGCGGCCAAAAATGAAACTGCCGGAAAGCGAGTGATAAGACGATGACCAAGCAAACAATTCTTAAGGTTGAAGACCTGAAAATGCAATTCGGCGGTTTAGTGGCTGTCGATAGCGTCAATTTTTCTTTACAGCAAGGGCAAATTGCCGCGATTATCGGCCCGAATGGAGCCGGGAAAACCACGATTTTCAACTGTATCAGCGGTTTTTACAAACCGACGGCAGGTAAAGTGCATTTAGCCGGGGAAAATATTACCGGCAAGCCCAGCCACGTCATTGCCCAAAAGGGACTGACACGAACTTTTCAAAATATCCGCCTGTTTAAGGATATGACGGTACTGGAAAACTTGCTGATTGCCCAACACAGCCGCCTCAATCGCGGTTATTTAAGCGGCTTACTACATTTACCGTCCTTTCGTCGGTCGGAAACCGACGCCTTGGGTAAGGCCCTAAAATGGTTGAATGTCTTTGACTTAACGGCTTTTGCTAATCGTGAGGCGGGGAATTTGTCTTACGGGCAGCAACGTTATTTGGAAATGGCACGCTGTATGATTTTACAACCCAAGGTACTGATTTTAGATGAGCCGGCAGCAGGCTTAAACCCGCAAGAAACCAAGAATTTAATTGATTTGATTAGAAAATTACGTGATGATTATGATGTCAGCGTGTTATTGATTGAACACGATATGAATTTGATTATGAATATTTCCGAAAATATTTTGGTGGTGGAATACGGTCGCCCGATTGCCGAGGGGACGCCCGATGAAATTCGAGCCAACGAGGCGGTTATCAAAGCCTATTTGGGAGAATAATAATGTTAGAAATTAAAAGACTGCATACTCATTATGGGCATATTGAAGCGTTAAAAGGCATTGATTTACACATTGATAAAGGTGAAATTGTTACCCTTATCGGGGCTAACGGGGCGGGTAAATCGACACTGTTAAATACCATTTGTGGTGACCCGCGTTTAAGCCGCGGGCATATCACTTACAACGGTGTGGATATTAGTCATTTACCACAGCATAGTATCGCCAAAATGGGTATCGCTTTGGTACCCGAAGGGCGACGCATTTTTTCCGGGCTAACTATTGAGGAAAATTTAGAGTTAGGTGGTTTTTTACGTACCGCAACCGAAGTCAAACAAGGTATTGAGCACGTCTATGAATTATTTCCCCGTTTAAAAGAACGCCGCAGCCAACGGGCAGGAACCCTGTCGGGCGGGGAACAACAAATGCTGGCTATTGGTCGCGGATTAATGAGTAAACCTGATTTGCTGTTATTAGACGAGCCGTCATTAGGGCTTGCCCCGATCATTATCCAACAAATTTTTGATATTATCAGTGGCATTAGGGAAGAGGGCATTACCATTTTTCTGGTTGAACAAAATGCTAACAAAGCCCTGCAAATCGCTGACCGCGGCTATATTATGGAAACCGGGAAAATTACCCAAAGCGACAGTGGCAAAAAATTACTCACTTCGGATAAAATTAAAACCGCTTATTTGGGCGGGTGATGGTCATTGACAGAGCCTGAGACACATTCAGTGTGTCTCTATGCGGTGTGTTGATTAGTCCGAGCTACCTAGATTGTGCCATAATAAGCATAGCATTTCGCTTACAACCTGATAGAGGTAAGACAATGAAAAATCAAATTAAATCTCTGGCATTGGTTGGCTTTGGCTTGGCTTTCTTGGCTGATGCGGCAACGCTGAATTTACGCATTATCGAAACCACGGATTTACACGCCAATATGATGGATTACAATTATTACCGCGATAAACCGTCGGCAAAAATCGGTTTGGTGCGGGCGGCAACCCTGATTAAAGAAGCCGAGCAACAAGCAACCAACAGCGTTTTAGTCGATAACGGTGATTTAATCCAAGGCAGCCCGATGGGGGATTTTATCGCCCAAAAGGGCTTAAATAAAGGCGATGTTCACCCGGTCTATAAAGCGATGAATAGGCTCGATTATCAAGTGGGTAATATCGGTAACCACGAGTTTAATTATGGCTTAGCGTTTTTAAAAGAAGCCATTAATGATGCCGATTTTCCTTATATTTCCGCCAATGTTTTTGATGCTAAAACAGGCGAACATTACTTTACTCCTTACTTGATTAAAGATTACACCTTTAAAGATGAGAGTAACAAGGAGCAAAAACTAAAAATTGGCTATATCGGTTTTGTCCCGCCACAGATTATGACGTGGGATAAGAAAAATTTAACCGGCAAAGTCATTACCAAGGGTATTAAAGAAACCGCAGAGAAATTAGTCCCTGAAATGCAGGCCAAGGGTGCCGATATGATTGTTGCCATTCCGCATTCGGGCTTATCATCAAAACCTTA
>PDWI01006977.1_pt1 | contig 13943 bp, 10 predicted proteins | sample 1430891 | NCBI WGS metagenome assembly PDWI01 (sample SAMN01162508, study PRJNA174530) | Oral metagenome, whole genome shotgun sequencing project. | biome: Marine environment; feature: Marine mammal; material: Swab sample of the gingival sulcus; isolation source: swab sample of gingival sulcus...
TGGCACAAAAAATGTACATAACGTCCCATTTGCCAGTAAGGGTGTGTTTGGCTCACACGCAACTCGTGGCGAATAATATCATCGGGAAATTGTTGATAATGCTCACGATTGCGAATAATGTCGTAAAAAATACGAATACCACTGCGACTCACAACCGATAACCCCTGTTGATTTAACTGTTGTTCGACCTGATTGGGAAAGGCAGGACGGTGTGGGCTTAATTTGACGCGTTGTCTCACTTGGTAATTTTTATCAATATAATCAAAATTACCATAAACCAACTGTGCCATTTCCCGTGCCCACGCATTATAAAACATCAATGATAAATAACCGTTAGGTTTAATTAATTGAGACAATTTGTTTAATAATTCATCTTGGTTAGCTACCCACTCAAGTACGGCGTGACACATTACCACGTCATAGGTTTTATCGGTATCGGTTAAGGATTGAATACTCACTTGCTGACAATCACTATCGGGAAAATTTTGCAATCTTTTTTGCGTTTCACGCACCATCACTTGCGAGCTATCACAAGCAAAAACCTGATGACCCTGTTTTGCAAACCATTCACTCATCAATCCCATTCCGCAACCGGCATCTAGCACCGATAACGGTTTTTCGCTATCCGCTATCGGTTGTAAATCACGTTGTAAAATCAACAAACGTAGTTTACCTTTATCACTACCATAGATATTTTTTTGCAAGTGTAGTGCCCGGTCATCAAAGGATTGGTCTGTATGAGGAATACGTGTTTTTTTAGCTGACATTTTCTTTTAAGCTAATGTCGGATACCGGAGTAAATGTTCCCCACTTTTTACAGCCCGGACAACACCAGTTAAGTTGATTGCCACGAAAACCACAATCTCGACAGCGATATTTTAGGGCAACCGAAAGAATTTTATCGACACTTTCATTGAGCAAATGAATATCATCATTATCGTCAACATCACTAAATTTTAAATAAGCCTGCACCGATAACATATTTGGTTTTTTTTGTAATTGATTTTTCAGAAACGCTCGGGCAGCTTGCTGACCTTCCACACCAGCAATTAATTGATTAAGACGTAACACTAATATTGGATTATCGTAGCGATTTGCTAACCGTGTAAGCTCATTTTTCCATTCATCCAACTGATTAAGCGCAGTATAACAAGCGGACAAATCATCTAAAATCTCCGGTAAAAAGGCAGGATTTTGTTTTTCCACTTCATTAAAGTAGCCGATAGCAGTAACCAATTGATTTTGTTGTTGCGCTAATCGTCCCAATTTAATTGTCGCTCTGACACAATGTTTATCGCATTGTAAGGCTTGTTGCAGTTCACTGTGTGCCGTTTTTTCATCTTTACTTTCAAGTGCGGTTTTAGCTAATTCACAATGAAAATGGGCGGCATGCTGCTGAATGGGATCACGCCCAAACGGATCGAGCTCTCTGATAATGTCTAATGCCTGCTGCCAAAAACCTTGTTCAGCATATAAATTGATCAGTTTGCGACGAGCGATATCCCGCATATCGGGCTGATTACTTTCTCGCACTCGCTGAAAATAATCTTCCGCATGATTCATTATTCCCGCCGATAAATAATCTTCGGCTAGTGCCAAAGACAATTTTTGTTGCGTTTGCTCAGAAAGTTGTCCTTTTTCGGATAAATTCGAATGAATGTGTAAGGCTCGGTCAATTTCACCCCGATGACGAAATAAGTTACCCAAAGTAATCTGATTTTCTATGGTGGAATCATCTAAATGGGCAATACGAAAAAATATATCAATCGCTTTATCGGTTTCGTTTTCCAGCAGATAACTTAGTCCCTTGAAATAATCGTCTTCCTTTTGATTATTGTCGGTCTTTTTATCGGAACGCGCTAACCACCAACCACTAAAGGCCGCTAGTGGTAACAACAATACCAATAATTCATTCATAGAATCAACCGTTAATTAATTCTTTTTTTCTTCGTGAAATTGTTTAGCAATCTCATCACGTTGGCGTTGCTTTAACAGCTCATCAATTTTCTTTTGCAAACTTTTGGCTTTTAATTTCCATACCCAACCGGTAAAAGCAAAGAAAGGCAGTGCAATTAACACACCGAAAATAAACGAACCGAAAATCAACCACGATAATGGTAATTTATACTGCCCGACAAGATAATTAACCACAACCTCTTGCGAATTATTAAACGACAAAGGCAAAGTCACCGCCAAAACAACTAAAACCAAAATAATAAATAATATTTTTTTCATAACTACTCTTTGTTAATAAATTATTAGAGCCATTATACACAACGAGCTACGCGGTGTTCACATAAATGTTGTCACATTAACGCTCCCGTAAGGCTTGTTTCATACGAGTAATTGGCTTGATAAGGTATTGGAAAATCGTTTTTTCCCCGGTCTTAATATCCACCGATGCCCCCATACCCGGCAAAATCGTCAATGGTTTACCATTACGGTCTGTCAACGTATTATTATCGGTTTTGACTAATACTCGATAATAAGCTTCACCTTGGTTGAGATTTAGGTTACTAGCACGTTTCTCATCACGCAATGTACTTGGACTGAGCAAAATCACTTTACCGTCCAACCCACCATAAATGGCATAATCATAGGCTGTTAATTTCACCACAGCATCCATACCGATACTGACATAACCGATATCCCTAGGACTAATATAGGCTTCAATAATCAATTCATCATCAAAGGGAACGATTTCCATAATGTCTTGCCCAGCGCTCACTACACCACCGATAGTGTTAATCCGAATATTTTTGACTATGCCTTTTAGCGGCGCACGAATATAAGCTCGTTCAACCGGATCGGCACGAACTGCCATATTCTCTCTGGCTTGAGCAAGCTCCGACTGCATTTTAACCAACTCGTCATTGGCTTGTGTGACATAGTTATTTTGTCGTTCTATAATTTGTAATTGTAATTCACTAGATTGACGCTTCATTCTCAGCAATTCTACTTCTGACATCGCCCCTTTGGCAACCATCGGTGCTGTAATGCGAATTTCTCTATCTAACAGTGCTTTACTTCTTTGTAAGCTTTTTAATGATTGCTGCAATGATTTTCGTTTTGCCACATAAAACGAACGCTCCCGTTCTTTAACTTTATTTGATAAGTTTTCTGGGAAAACTAACTTATGTCCGTAAGCTTCCGCTTTTAAACGAGCGGTCACTGCTTCTAAATGCTCTACTTTGGCCTGACTTTCTCTTAAAACAGCGGAACTTCTCGTATCGTCTAAACGTAACAATACTTGTCCTTTTTCAACAATATCCCCTTCTTTTACCAGCATTTCTCTTAAAATACCAGGATCTAAACTTTGAATAATTTGTTCACGACTGCTGGGAATAACGCTGCCCTGACCACGAGTAACCTCTTCAACATTACTATTGTATGCCCAAACCAATAATACCACTAAAAAGACGGCTAAAATCAAAACACTCCAATACATGCCCCGATGCTTTTCATTTTGCATCGCTGCGTTTAAGTCATTTAATAAATTTAAGTCCTTTTGACTTAGTTTTTTTTGTTGTTTTCTTCTCATCGATTAACTCTTCATAATTAGCTTAAATAGAAAATTATCCTGCAGCTTGCTTCTGCTCTTTTACTTTCAGCTGTGAGGCTTCTCCTGCTTTTTTCTTATCATTTTCTTTTAAATATTTGAGTACCTTATCTCTAGGCCCATCAATCATTACTTTGCCGTCATCAACAACAACTAAACGATTCACTAATTTCAACACCTGCGGTCTATGTGTCACTACAACCAATGTCTTGTCAGCAGTCCATTTTGCAATTGCCTGTAATGCTAAAGTCTCTGTATTTTGATCCAAGCCTGTTGTTGGCTCATCCAATAACACCACCCGTGGGGAACGTAAAGTCATACGAGCTAGAGCCACCAATTGTTTTTGTCCACCGGATAGGCCTAAACCACCCTCACCTATCGGCATGTCGAGTCCTCGCGGATGACTTTGTATCATTTTTTGCAAACCAAATCGCGATAAAGCCTTAATTAAATCTTGGTTAGATGAAAAGCCATCCATACGTGCCAAGTCCATATTTTCACGTAGTGTACCCAAAAACAGACGTGGATTTTGCTCAAGTAACAATACTTGATTTCGCAAGAATGACGGATCAATTTGACGTAAATCAACATCGTCTAAAGTAACAGCTCCACTAGCCGTATCGTACAAACCGGCCGCCAGCTTAAGGGCAGTAGATTTACCACTACCAACACGCCCTAAAATACCAACTTTTTCCCCGGGCTGAATTTTTAGGTTGAAATCTTTTAAGGCAGGTGCGCCCTCTTCACTATAGTTAAAACCAACCTTATCAAAATTCAAACTACCTTTTACATGGTTAAAAGTAACATATTTTCTATCACTATCGCGCTCAGTTCTTCTATCGATAATACCACTAACTCCTTTAAAGGCTAACAAAGCCTGTTGAAAACGGGTTGCTAGTCCCGCAATTTGCCCCAGAGGAGACAGTGCGCGACCGGACAGAATCACCGATGCAATCAACGCCCCCATAGTAATGCGGTTATCAGGATTTTCTGAATGAATTAAAAATGTCCCCAGTAACACCAAAAAGATGGTGTTCAGCTGTTGCATAGAAACAGCAAAAAAAACAATGAAGTTACTGACATTTTTCACCTTCATTGAAGAGGCAGCTGATTTTGCCGTAAAATCTTCCCAACGTTTTTGAGCCCAACTATAAGCATTATTGGTTTTTAGCGTCTCCACCCCGTCAATGGCTTCCACCGCCAACCCTTGTCGCTGTGAAGACTCTCGCATAGACTCGTTAATATACTTCGACATCGGTGGCTGCACTAAAAAGCCCATAATAATCACTATAGGAATCACTATCGCAGGCACAATCACCAAATAACCACCAATCATCCAAATAACAAATAAAAACAATACCAAAAATGGTAAGTCAACCAACGTCAGCAAACTGGCACTAGTCATAAAATCTCGAACCGATTCAAAATCACGTAAATTACTCGCATAAGAACCGGACGAAACCGGACGTTCCTGCAGTTTCATCCCCATCACACGTCTAAATAAAGCCGCACTGATAATTAAGTCGGCTTTTTTCCCGGCAATATCGGTTAGGTGACCACGAATAATTTTTGTAATAAATTCAAATCCAATCGCAATCATAACACCAATACTTAGCACCCACAAAGTATTATAATTTTTCGTCGGAATCACCCGGTCATAAACATTCATAACGTAAAGTGAACTAACTAATGCTAAGAAGTTAATAAGTATGGATGCAATAGCAATCTGATAATAATATTTTCTGAAACGCCAAATAACTTTAAAAAACCAATGCTTGGGCAAGGTATATTCTGGTAATTCAGAGCGCGCATCCTGCTTACCCTTGGCTTTAATAAACCAACAATAGCCGACATATGTTTTATCCAATACTTCTTCTTGGACGCTATGAGATAAACCATCAACCTGCTGAACCGTGTAAACACGACCCTCTTCGGTTTCTTTAATATCAGTGATGACTGCCGCCTCTTCATTTCTTAAAATCACTACAACGGGAACAGTCAATGAAGGAATATCTGCCAACTCTCGCTTTGATAAAGTATTTTCAAAGCCTTCACTACGCAAAAACTCTGATAAAGCTTGAAAAGAACCCCCTCTATTCTCATCCCGACCAACACTTGACATCAGTGTTGCTACCGATAAATGTGATCCCAATAGTTGCGTGACCTGCGAAATACTTTCAATGATTAATTTCATAAAACCAATAAATTATAAGTGTTAATAAATATCGTGTTATCTTGTTGATATACCGTTAAACAACCACCCAGTGACTAATTTTCTTCAACAAAGTGTTCAGTTGAATCAACCTCGTCAATTAAATTAATGGGGCGACGTTTAGCACTTGGTGACATCATCACATTCTCAGCAGCAGGTTTAGTAACAACTTGAACTTTACTTTTTACACGTGCTGATAACGTCTTATCTTTTGTTACCATCTTGACAATTTTTTCTTTCTTAACAACAGATTGTTGTTTGGTTGCATCAACAGTATTTTGAGCATCTGCCAATTTACTCAAAGTAGTAAGTTTCACCGGCATAGGCTCTTTAACAGCTTTTTTGCTCAACTTATCTGATTGTACAGCTGGCTTTTTGCCATAAGTAACATTACTAACACCAGCTTTTGACAATAATCCACCGGCAGCCTCTTTTTTAATCGGTACTTTTGTCATTTTTTGCTCTTGATGAACTGGCATTTTTACTGCTAATAGTTCTTGATTAGAGCCCATTAATTGAGTTGACTTAGCCGATTTTGACTTGGCAACAATTTTCTCAGCAGTTGGTATCGGTTTAAGCCCCTGAGGCTGCACCTCAAACTTATGGTTAAGTACAACAATATCATTTTTTGGCTGTGCCTTAATTGACTTAACAAATTTACCAGAAGATGAAGTCTCAGATTTCTCTTTATCATCACCAAAGCCCATTTTATTAAACAACCTAGCGAAGAAACCTTTTTTCTCTTTTTTCGCTTTGGATGTTCTAGGCACATCAATCTTATCATTTTCTGCAATTGCTAATGGGTTCGTTATCGATTCTTTAACTTTTGATTCCCTCACCGCCAATTTTTCATCAGCTTTTCGCTCTTCCTTATCATCATTACCGAATCCAAGTTTATTAAACAACCCGGCAAAGAAACCTTTTTCTTTTTTCGTAGCTGTCTTTTTGCCAGATTCTTCTACCGTATCAAATGGCTCATCAAGGCTAACTAGCTCTAGTTTTTCACTATCCGCCATACCACTATCAATAATATTTTTAGTAACTTCTTCCTTCGCTTTATTTTTAGCCTGCTTAGCAGCCTTTTTTGTAACCACTGGTTCAGGTTTCAACAAGGTCTTGGGCAGCTCTTCATTGAGTACATCTTCATCCGATAGCCCTTGCGGTTTTAGTGGTTTTTCTATTTCATCCAGTTTTTTCACCATTTGTATTTTTTCACGCTCTGGTACAGCACTACTCAAACCAACCCATTCAGCAATTTTTCCTTGTGAACGCAAATATTTCAATGCCGCCCTATTCCATTGTGTTTTGGCCGCAAGTTGCGCCAATTCTACATCGGTTAATTCTTTTTCAGCATTTAGAACTTCAATTAATGAACGTCTGGCCACACTGAATTGTAATTTATAGAAATCAACCACTTTACTGGTTGCTTTGGCTTGTGAAGCCAATGTTTTCAACTGCACTTCACTCCGCTTCATATCTAACAAAGCCAAACGTGATGACTCCTCAATATCACGAATAACACGCTGCAAACGGCTTTCTGCTGCCATTTTCAAGCTGGATTTTTCTTTGACGGTGTAATTGGTTGAACGATTAAAGACATCCCAAGAAAAACGCAAACCAATTTGCTGATCTTTAGGCGTAGCGTAACCAACCAAATCAATACTTGGTTTCTGTTTGGCTTTTTCCGCCTCAATGTCTTTAATCTTACTATCTAGTTCGGCCTGTTGAGCCAAAAATGTTGGGCTTCTGTCTTCTTCACTAAGGGTGTACCGATTTTTCAACACTTTTTGTGTTAATCCGGTAAAAGGGTTTTGTAGAGAGTTTGCCGAAATGGATTTTCCGGTATATTTAGACAGGCTACTTAACGAAGAATCCAGCAGGCGCTGGGTATCATTAATTTGTTGATTTACTAGTATCTTACGTGCTTTTGCTTGCACGTACTCTGATCTTCGCCCAGCATCATTGCCAACAATAATACCGATATTATCCAAAATTCTTTGGTGGCGTTTCAGACTTTTCTTCAATAGTCGAATACCTTGTTTGGCATCATAAGCCGTCAAATATAAATCACCAATGGTATAACCCAGCTCTTCTCTAGATTCTTCGTATTTGTGTTGATAATACTGTTGTCCAAACCGATTTTTTGCAATTTCTGCGTCAATCGCTCCAAAAGCGTATAAATTCAAGGAAACCTCAAGCCCCGGTGTAATGGCTGAATTATCATAATTACTTTTATTTTTATGCCGTTCTGCAAGCCTACTATCACCAGTTAACCTCACCTTGGGATAATGTAGTGAACGTGACTGTTCAACACGATTATACGCCCCTTCTGTATCCGCTTGAGCCTCCAATAAGACAGGATCACGCACCAAAGAATATCTAAGAATATCTTTTAATGACTCAGCGTTAGCCGGCACAGCAAGAAATGATAGCCCCAAAGCTACTGTGGTAAGAATGTATTGACAACGATTACTTTGCATAAACTTTATAATTTCCACATAATTTTATAACTCAGGGTATTCTACACTAAATTAACCTGATTAAAAATAAACTTTTTTCATTTATAAAAATCACCTGATTAACCTGTTTTATTATCGCCTTAACCACCTTGCTGCATCAACCGCATAATAGGTAAGAATAGCATCACAGCCGGCACGTTTAAAGCCAATTAAACTCTCTATTACCACCTTTTCTTCATCTAACCAGCCGTTTTGGGTGGCAGCTTTTAGCATGGCATATTCACCACTGACCTGATAAGCAAAAATTGGTACTTGTAATGTCGTTTTTACCCGATGAATAATGTCTAAATACGGCATACCGGGTTTAACCATAAATAAATCCGCCCCTTCATTGATGTCCATAGCCACCTCATGCAGGGCTTCATCGGTATTAGCCGGGTGCATTTGATAGGTAAACTTATCGGCATTGCCTAAATTTGCCGCAGAGCCTACCGCATCACGGAAAGGCCCATAAAAGGCTGAAGCATATTTTGCTGAATACGATAAAATCAAGGTATTAGGAAAACCATTTTCTTCCAACGCTACACGAATTTCACCGATACGACCATCCATCATATCTGACGGCGCAACAATATCCGCCCCCGCTTTGGCGTGCGACAAAGCCTGTTTAACCAACACATCAACAGTCACATCATTTAGAATATAGCCTGATTCATCAATAATGCCGTCCTGACCCGACAGCGTATAAGGGTCCAATGCCACATCGGTAATTACACCGATATGCGGCACAGCCAATTTAATCGCTCGCACGGCACGGGGAACCAACCCGCAGTCATTGTAAGCCTCCTCTGCTAGTGTAGATTTTTTTTCTTGTGAAACCACAGGAAACAAGGCTACTGCCGGAATACCCAAAGCATCGGCTTCTTTAACATATTCAACCAACAGATCAATAGAACGACGCAATACGCCCGGCATCGATGGTACTACTTCGGTCTTATTTTCCCCTTCCAAAATAAAAACGGGCAAGATAAAATCTTTTGAGGATAGAGTGCTTTCCGCTACCAAATCACGACAAAAAGCAGCACGACGTACACGACGTTTACGGGTATAAGGATATTGTCCTATATTCATTATAATAGTTACCTTGAATTGTAGATTGACGATAATTGTCGTATTATACTCTTTTGAACAAATATTTTAAGTAATGAAATGATGAATAATCGAATAATTTATTTTATCCTTGGTTTACTCAGTCTATCGTGTGTGCGTGGTGAGGAATTTATTTTGCCACCTAAGGGCATTAATGTGGTCGGTGAATCCTTTTTGGTTGAAGCTAAAAAGTCAGAAACCTTAACCGATATCGCCCGTGAATATGGGGTTGGCTATAATGAAATTGTCAAAGCCAACCCCGATGTAGATGTTTGGTATCCGGGAGACAAAACCCCGGTTGTCATTCCGACCCGATATATTTTACCCGATACGCCACGTAGCGGTATCGTACTCAATCTACCTGAGATGCGAATTTACTACTATCCAAAACCTAAAAAGGGCGAAGCACCGAAAGTCATTACGTATCCGGTAGGCATTGGACGACAAGACTGGGAAACACCGCGCGGTCAAACCTATATCGCCGAAAAAAAACGTCATCCTACGTGGACGCCACCCGCCTCTATCCGTGCCGAGCACGCTGCCCAAGGCGACCCGCTACCCGCTGTTGTGCCGGCAGGACCGGATAATCCATTGGGTACCCGAGCAATGCGTTTGGGTTTGCGCAGCTATTTAATCCACGGCACAAACAAACCTTACGGTGTCGGTATGCGCGTATCACATGGTTGCATCAGAATGCGCCGCGAAGACGTTGAGACCTTATTTGAAATAGTTCCACGTGGCGAAACCGTCCGCATTATTAATCAACCTTTAAAAATCGGGCGATTTGCCGGTACCCTGTTTATGGAGTTTCACAGTCCATTGGAAGAAGACGGCTTATCCTTTTTGGATAACTTAAACAACGCTCTGATAACCGCGCATCAAAAACTGAATTTCCAAGTGGAAGGTTTATCAGAAGCTACGGTTGAAGCAATTGTTAAAGAAGAAAGTGGATTACCCGTCCCCGTCAGCCGCTAATATCTTAATTAAATTTCAATCAATTGCCCTACTATTTTATTAAAAATAGTAGGGCAATTTTTATTCAACATCGTTCACAATTTTACACCTACACAGAATAAATATATTTAATATTATATAAGATTTTACCTAAGTTAATAAAAAGTAATATCTTTGCTTGTATTTATTAATTTTTAAATATAAGATATAAAAATTGGGAATTTCAAAACAACCATTGAATTACCTGATAAATATCTCACAACAACTATTTAAATATTTTTTAATCAAAGAGGTAGATATGGAAAATAAAAACAATAACGCCTATTGGAAAGCCAATATTCGTTTAATCATACAATTACTCATTGTTTGGTTTATCGTGTCGTTTGGCGCCGGTATTATCTTTGTCGATTTTTTAGACCAATTTCACATCGGTGGTTACCCGTTGGGATTTTTCTTTGCTGAACAAGGCTCATTTTGGATTTTTGTCCTACTCATCATAGTTTACTCATACAAAATGAATCAATTAGACAAGCAATTTGATGTAGAAGAATAAGGAGAAATACAATGGAATTACAAACTTTAACCTATTTATTTGTCGGCTTGTCTTTTGTCTTATACATCAGCATTGCCGTTTGGTCACGCGCCGGTTCAACCAAAGAATTTTACGTCGCAGGCGGTGGTGTACCGCCAATTGCCAACGGTATGGCAACGGGTGCCGACTGGATGTCAGCGGCATCCTTTATTTCGATGGCGGGAATGCTATCTTTTTTAGGGCGTGACGGTTCGATGTTCCTGATGGGTTGGACGGGCGGATTCGTGTTGCTTGCCCTCTTGATTGCACCCTATCTACGTAAGTTTGGGCGTTTCACCGTGCCGGAATTTATCGGTGACAGATATTATTCCGACTTTGCCCGAGTCGTCGCCGTTGTCTGTTTGATTGTCGTTTCCTTTACTTACGTTATCGGTCAGATGCGTGGCGTAGGTATCGTTTTCTCTCGATTTTTACAGGTGGAAATTGAAACAGGTATCTTTATCGGTATGTTGATCGTCTTTACCTATGCCGTTTTTGGCGGAATGAAGGGCATTACTTATACACAGGTGGCTCAATATTGTATTATGATTTTTGCCTACACCGTGCCGGCCATTTTCTTATCCATTCAATTAACGGGACAGTTCTTACCCTTTGTCGGTGCGGGCAGCACCCTCGAGGGTACTAATACCTATTTATTACAGGCATTAGACAACTCTCTGATGGAACTCGGTTTTAATGAATTTACCGAGGGCAATCGATTTAGATTGGATGTTTTCGCTATTGCAGCCGTACTGATGTGTGGTACGGCAGGATTACCTCACGTTATCGTAAGATTTTTCACTGTGCCTAAGGTTAAAGAAGCACGCACCTCAGCCGCTTGGGCATTGTTCTTTATTGTCATCCTATATTCTTCTGCCAGTGCTTTGGGGGCCTTTGGTCGCTACAACATTATCGAAACCGTTAATACATCGGAAAATACGGGAACCGCGTACGAAGAAATGCCAAAATGGTTTAAAAACTGGGAGAACTCCGGTTTAATCTCTTGGTATGACCACAACGGTGACGGCAAAGTGCAATATGCCGCCGGTAACTCTTTGGCGGCTAAAAAACCGGTCTTTGTCGGCGAAAATACCGATCCAAAATCGCGTGGCGAATTCGGTCAAAGACTGATTAAAAACCCAAGTGAAGGCAAATTTGACGCAAGTAAGCAACCGTTTGCCAACGAGTTATTTGTCGATAGAGATATTATGGTACTTGCCAACCCGGAAATTGCCAAGTTGCCGGACTGGGTCATCGCACTCCTCGCCGCAGGAGCGATGGCAGCAGCTTTATCAACTGCCGCCGGTTTACTATTGGTTATCTCAACAGCCGTTTCTCACGACTTATTGAAAAAAACGCTTGCGCCTAACATCAGTGAGCGTGGAGAATTGCTATCGGCAAGGCTCGCTGCGGCTTTGGCTATCGGTGTCGCCGGCTACTTCGGACTAAATCCACCGGGATATGTAGCCGCCTTGGTCGCTTTGGCATTTGGTTTAGCCTCATCAAGTTTCTTCCCTGCCATTACTTTGGGCGTTTTCAGTAAAAAGATGAACCGAGCCGGTGCCATTAGCGGTATGATTGTCGGTATTACCTTTACCTTGAGCTATATCGTCACCTTTAAAATGGGTTGGGTTAGCAGCGATTACTACCTATTTGGCATTAGCCCGGAAGGTATCGGTCTGATTGGTATGTTACTCAACTTTGCTACGGCATTTGTGGTCAATAAAATCACAGGGGATGCACCTGAAGAAATTCAAGCAATGGTCGAAGACATTCGTATCCCAAAACGTAAAGAAGGTGATACCGGTGAAGTTCATATCCATTAATTGATAACTTTCCTTAAATAAAAAATGCGTTGCTTAAATCATTTAAGCAACGCATTTTTTATTTAATCATAGTATCTAACATCATTTTTGCTATACTAGGAACGTAGTTATCGGTACAAGTAAAAAATAATGACAGCAACAATTAGTTTTGAATTTTTTCCCCCTAAAAATCAGGAAAGAATGCAACGCCTATTAACGACTTATCAAGAGTTATCAGTATTAAATCCTGAATTTAGCTCAATCACTTATGGTGCTATCGGTAGTCACAGACAACGCACGGTTGGTTGCATTGAAACATTAATTAAGCATTACCCAACGGATACTTTCTACCCTCATCTTGTCACCACCGATACCGATGAGGAAACACTACAATCATTGCTTTCACATTATCAACAATTGGGAATTAACGGTATTGTTGCCTTGCGTGGTGATATGGTTGACAACCCTACACATACAGATTTTTTACCGAATGCTTCTGCATTAGTAAAACATATTCGCAAACATTACCCAAAACAAAAAATTTATGTGGCTGCTTATCCCGAAATTCACCCGTTAGCCACCTCTGTACGAACCGATATTGATATATTAAAAGAAAAAGCCGATAATGGGGCAAACGCTGCTATTACTCAATTTTTTTATAATCCAAATAGCTATTTGCAACTGGTCAATGAGTTGGAAAGAAAAGGCTGTCAGCTACCGATAATCCCAGGCATTATGCCGATAGTCAATGCCAAAGAATTAATTCGATTTGCCGATGAATGTGGTGCCGATATGCCCCGTTGGATAAAGCAACGCCTTATCACTTATCAAAATGACCCTGCCAGCTTAGACAGTTTTTGCACCGATGTTGTTAGTCAGCTTTGCCAGCAACTACTAGATTATCAAGTACCTAGCCTACACTTTTATTCAATGAGCCAAGCCAAACCGATTTTAGCTATTGCCAAGCGATTACAGTGGATATGAACTTAAAATTTATCGGCTATCGGTTTATTTGTTTTTGATTTAATGCTATTCTTATCGCCAATTGAGCAAAAACAATAACAACTATGAAAAATACCCTGCGAATTGCGACCCGAAACAGTCCACTAGCGATGTGGCAAGCGGAATTTGTCCGTGATGAATTACTTCGTTATCACAAAAATTTATCGGTTGAAATTATCGGTATGAAAACCAAAGGCGATAAGTTACTGGATAGTCCACTTGCCAAAATCGG
>PDWI01006978.1_pt1 | contig 13941 bp, 14 predicted proteins | sample 1430891 | NCBI WGS metagenome assembly PDWI01 (sample SAMN01162508, study PRJNA174530) | Oral metagenome, whole genome shotgun sequencing project. | biome: Marine environment; feature: Marine mammal; material: Swab sample of the gingival sulcus; isolation source: swab sample of gingival sulcus...
GCATCGCCATCGACATGCACATCAACTTTGGTTAGCTCAATACGCTCGGTCATGGGCAAACTTTGGCGGAAAATTTCGCCACCACCGATGACCCATACCGTATTTAAGTCAAGCTGTATGGCTTGCTGTTTGCCGACTTCAATCGCTTTATCAAGGCTATTTACTATGATGATTTTGCCTTGCTGAATCCACTCGGCAAATTTTGGATTATTTGCCCTCATTTTGTCACTATAATCAGCTTGACGAGTGATAATGATATTGACACGTTTGGGCAGTGGATGAGAACGCATGGACTCAAACGTCTTACGCCCCATTATCATCACCCCATTAAATGGACTGTCTGCCATGCCGGCTAATGTACCGTCAGCATTATGAGTGGTTTCATGCTTAAAGTGTTGTAAGTCTTTAGGCAAATGCCACGGCAAGTCGTTATTTTTACCGATACAACGATTTTTGCTAATAGCGACGATTTGAGCGATTTGGATAGGTTTTGTCATGTTTTTTTCTCTGTTTATGAGCAAATTAAGTATTATGGGCAGGTAAGTCGTATGGGTAATATGTAGCTAATATTCTTTTTTGATAGTACGCCATTTTCTGTATATGGATACATGATGGGGATTTGTCTTAAAGGGCGATGTGTGTATTTGGGAGCCATTACATTATCGCTAGAATTTCTTAAAAGCTTTATCTGCTTAGCCCTACCATCACCAGATACAGTAACTTTATAGGTTAAATTTATGGAAACTCCTTTGTCAGAAGCATAACATATCTTATTCATATATAATCTGGCTTTTCTTGCAAATCTTCTGTTAAAGTCTGGTCTTATTTGTCTGCCTTGTTTAAATTGAATGGGCAAGGTGAAAGTGGCTTTAAAAGATTTTTCTGTGGGCAAGGATATGTTCTTAAAATCGTCGGATGTGAGTTCGGATGGAAGAGTGGAGTTTTGTATAATTTCATCTATTTGTGCCTCGATAAGGTCATCATAAATATACCTTAACTTTGGACTATACGATTTATTTTGAGCAATTTGTAAAGCACGTTTGTTATAAGCAATTAGCGTTGGATGCGGATTGTCTAGTTCAACTTGCACATCGGGATCATCTACTCCAGTAGTATGTGCAGTGACATACCAAATATAATTATGAGTATCAATATTTGTGGTTTCTATATATTTATTGAGCTTGATAGTGTCTTTTGCTAGTGCATTGTTGGTAAATAATGATGCTGATAAAGCTAAGATAACGCATAGTTTTTGCATAAAATTCCTTGTTTACAATGACTTATTTACAGTAGCTAGGTTCAATTACACCGCCACTTTTGCTTTAATGGTTGCATGTGATTGATAATCCAACACTTTAATATCCTCATAATCAAAGGCAAAAATATCATTAACCTTTGGATTGAGCCACAATTTTGGCAAGTCATAAGGTGTGCGTGATAATTGCTCTTCCACTTGCTCAAAATGATTGTTATAAATATGACAATCGCCACCTGTCCAAATAAACTCGCCAACTCCCAAGCCACACACTTGAGCCACCATGTGCGTTAGTAGGGCATAACTGGCGATATTAAAAGGCACGCCCAAAAATAAGTCGGCACTGCGTTGGTATAATTGACAAGATAACTTAGATTGTCCGTTTTCATCTTCTGCCACAAAAAACTGAAACAGCGTATGGCAAGGCGGTAGGGCAACTTGATTGGCTTCGGCAGGGTTCCAACCAGAGACGATTAAACGACGAGAATTAGGATTGTTTTTAATGGTGTCAATCAGCTCTTGAATTTGGTCAACACCATCGTTGTTATAGCTGCCATCAGCTTTTTTGCTTGCGCCATAATTACGCCATTGATGCCCATAAACCGTTCCTAAATCGCCTTCAGGTCGGTTAAATTTAGCGGTTTGTTCAGCGGTTGCCCATTCGTTCCAAATGCGTACGCCATTGTCTTGCAAATATTTGACATGGGTATCGCCCTTTAAAAACCATAGCAACTCATAAATAATGGATTTTAAATGCACTTTTTTGGTGGTGATTAGCGGAAAGCCATCGTTTAAATTAAAACGTAATTGAGCTCCAAAATGGCTTTTTGTGCCTGTGCCTGTGCGGTCGCCTTTTTGGGTGCCGTGGTCTTTAACATAGCGGATAAGGTCTAAGTAGGCTTGTTCGTTTTTTGTGGAGATATAAAAATTTGTCATGGTTGTTTTCCTTAATATTTCCTTTCACCCCAGTCATAAATCCCACGCCGATAAGCGATAATCAGCAAAATAATGCCACCAATAATCATAGGCAGGGTTAAAATTTGTCCTTTGGTCATCCAACCAAATAAAATAAAACCTTGATCAGCATCAGGCTGACGGAAAAACTCAATGGTAAATCGACCTAAGCCATAACCAAGTAAAAATAAAGCGGTGACTGCCATGCGAGGGCGGGGTTTTGATGAGAACCACCATAATAATATAAACAATAATAAACCTTCTGCCATTGCTTCATATAATTGTGAGGGATGGCGAGGTAGTAAATATTGCCCACCCACCTGTTTTGCTAACGTTTGTAAGGTTGGATTAGACTGGAGTAGTTGGGTATCGGCAAGTGCTGCTTGGGGGAAGTAAGTTAACCAGCTGTAGCTAGCGTCAGACACACGCCCCCAAAGCTCGCCATTCATATAGTTGCCAATGCGTCCAAATAACAGACCAGTTGGCACACAAGGCACAACAAAGTCCCAAACCGTAAAGGCAGATTTTTTATGTTTATAGCCAAAGTACATCATGGCAACCATAACGCCTAAAAAACCACCATGGAATGACATACCACCTTCCCACACTCTAAATAAATAAGCAGGATTGTTTAAAAACTCGCCAAACTGATAAAAGAGTACATAGCCAATACGCCCACCAAGGATAACACCTAACGCACCATAAAATACCAAATCAGATACCATATCTGATGTCCAGTCGTCTCGTTTGCTACTTCGGTATTTTGCCAATCCGTAAGCGGCAGCAAACGCTAATAGATACATGAAGCCATACCAATGTACTTGGATGGGTCCTGCTGAAAGCATAACAGGGTCAAATTGAGGATGAATCATTGCCATAATATGTTATCTTGTATAGTTTATATTAAAAAATTAGATTCATGATACCAAAAAACATAGTAAACGTGTTATTTGCTTAACTGATTTTTAAGATTGATTTTTTAATTGAGTTTGTAAAAACAAGCAGGGAAAATATGTGTATTGTCGCCATTGCTTGGCAATTATTTGAAAAAATGCCATTAATTGTACTTTCAAATCGAGATGAATTTTTAGATCGTCCAACTTTGCAAGCACATCAATGGGCAGATTTACCCATTTTTGCAGGTAGAGATGAAAAAAGTGGCGGCACTTGGCTTGGTTACCACCAAAGCCAAACTGGCAATCAAAATGGGCGTTGGGCAACCATATTAAATTTTAGAGAGGTGGCTTATCCTATTGCCAATCAGCCTTCACGCGGTCAATTAGTCACTGATTTTTTAACGAGTGATTTATCGCCTATGGCGTTTGCTAAGCAGATTAAACTAAACGAATATGCTGGTTTTAATTTGGTGTTAGGGGATACCAATCCAAAAAGCAAACAAGCCGTGTTCGTGAATAATCGAGGCGTTTCTGCCATGGCTTTACACAATGGTTTGCATGTTTTTTCTAATGGGCAACCAGATGCAGCTTGGTTTAAATGTGAGCGTTTACGTACGCAAGTTTATCAGGAGATATTGCCGTTAATTGCTCAAAATATAACGACTGATAAATGGCAAAAAATTGCTTTTGAGGTGTTGTCTGACTCAGTTAAGTCGCCAAAAGATAAAATAGCAGATACAGGATTGCCAACAGAGGTTGAACAGGCATTATCTTCTATTTTTATTGAACATAACAGGCTTAACAACTATGGTACACGCAGCCAGAGTGTCTTAACGAGTAGCCAACAAGACAATGGTAAATTAGTATTTTTAATCAATGAGTTGAGTTGCTTAGAAGATAAAACACATCTAAGCGTTTAATTGTGAACTTTTATGTTGAGTTGGTTATACCAGCAAATGATTGATTTGCATCTCATTTGGGATAATTAACTCTTTTTGTAGTGGTACATTGCGAGCAAGCTCTAATAGTGCACGGCGATAAACACTCCGTTTAAAATGCACTACTTGATTGAGCGGATACCAATAACTTACCCACTCCCAATGGTCAAACTCTGGTTTGCCCGTATCAAAGCGGATAAACTGAGTATTCGGCTCATCTAGCTGTAGCAAAAACCATTTTTGTTTTTGCCCAATACACATGGGGTATTGCCCTTGGCGGATAAAACGTTTTGGCAAACGATAACGTAGCCAGCCATTTGTGACTGCTAAAGGAGTCACGTGATGTGGTTGAAGTCCAACCTCTTCAAATAACTCTCGATACATTGCATCAATTGGCTTTTCTCCACGGTCAATCCCACCTTGGGGGAATTGCCAAGAGTTGTGACCAATACGTTTTGTCCATAAAACTTGTCCACGTGTATTTGCCAAGATGATACCGACATTGGCACGAAAGCCGTCTGTATCTATCATGACTAAAACCTTAAAAATTTTGAAAAAAAGCGCAATCAAAGGCTGTTATTGGGCAAATAGTTGGTTTATTATTTTGTTATAGAAAATTTGCATACATAATAGCCGTTTTGATAAGCTTTGAGCCAAACTGGCATTGACAACAGCAGACTTTACAGCAAACTAAAAGTATCGAAATTTTACTTTTTTGTTTGATTGCCGTGTTAATGTCAGTTTAACGCTATATCATTATGTCTATTAAACCAAGAATTATCACAGATGTACAATGATATTTTTGAATGGGTAGGTAATCAACCATAACAAACCAAAAAAATAGGTTATGATAGGCTGTTAAATCAACGATAAATGAGGATAATAAAATGGCAGAAATGCGTGCAACCGTAAGCTGGCAAGATGATGTAAACTTTGTTGGTAAGTCGCCCTCTGGGCATGATTTGCCAATGGATGCTGATAAACAAAAAGGCGCAAGCCCAATGGAGTTAATATTGCTTGGCTTAGGTGGTTGTGCAAGCTATGATGTGGTGACTATTTTAAAAAAAAGTCGTCAAGAGTTAACGGACGTGCGGTGTGAACTTGTTGCCAATCGTGCCGATGCTGTGCCAGCAGTTTATACTGACATTCACTTGCATTTTGTTGTAACTGGCAAAGCAATTAAAGAAAAGCAGGTTGCTAAAGCGGTCGAGTTATCGGCAGAAAAATATTGTTCGGCAAGTCGTATGCTGGAAAATGGAGGGGTTAAAATAACCCATGATTTTAAAATTATTGAGGCAGAATAATACGTGATGTTTTCTATAATTCCTAACACAGCATCAACGGCAATTTTGTTAATGGCGTTGGCTTGTTTGTTGCCTTTTATTTTTACGATTACTGCTAAAATTGCGGCTGGTTTTAAAAAATCTGATAATCGTAACCCACGTGAGGTTATGGCGAGGCAAACAGGACTAGCGGCAAGGGCAGATGCGGTGCAACAAAACAGTTTTGAGTCACTGCCAATGTTTTTAGTCGCGATGGTGGTTGCTATGCTGTTTTTTGTGCCACAGCAAATTGTTAACTATATTGCGGTTTTGTATGTGGGGCTTAGGCTAGCCTATGGCTTTGCTTATGTGCTTAATTGGGCAACTTTGCGTTCGGTTTTATGGTTGCTTTCTATGGCGTGTATTATGATGTTGTTTTATTTAGCGGCTAAGTTGGCGTTGTAATGTATTGCTTTTTCAACGTCAGTATCATGCCTAAAAATAAGGGCGTTAATTGTTTGTACCCTTTATTCTTAACTTGATAGTAATAAACCGATAATTTTATTCAACTCTTTTTCACGTTTAACTTTATCCCAAACCTCGATAGCTTCATCGTATCCTTTGGTTAGCATACCTAACCATTGTTTGTAGCGACCAATTAATACGGTGTTGTTTTTTGCTTGTCCGTATAAAAAATTAATTTGATGGGGGATAAGTTCGGACCATGTTAAAGTGGGTGCAGGCAAGTGGTTATCATTATGGCAAATTTTGGCAATTAAATCAGGGCGAGTCACTGCACCGCGTCCAAGCATAAGATGTGGCGTATTGGCTTGTATCATGCAATCATGAGCTTGTTCGGTTGTCCAAATCTCGCCATTGGCAATGATGGGTATTGGCAAGTCAGTAAATTTGGTAATTTTATCCCAATAAGCAGGGGGTTTGTAGCCTTGAGTTTTGGTGCGAGCATGAATAGTTAGCCAGTTGGCACCACTGTCGCCAATCGCGTTGCGAATGTCGTCTATATTATCCATATTTTCATAACCCAAGCGTATTTTTACTGATACGGGGACATGGCTAGGTACGGCACTACGCACGGCAGAGATGATGTTACGCATTAGGGTGGGCTCGTTTAGTAGGATAGAACCACCTTTGTGGTTGTTGACAGTTTTGGCTGGGCAACCAAAATTAATATCGATCGCTGGCGAGCCAAGTTCACATGCTTTTATGGCGTTTTCTGCCATTAACTTTGGATTACTGCCCAATAATTGAATATGGATGGGTGTACCTGCTTTAGTTTTACTATTGGTACGTAGTTCTGGTACATATTTGTAAAAAACATGGTCTGGTAAAACGGTTTGAGTAATGCGGATAAACTCACTAACAGACCAGTTATATCCCCTTTTTTTTTGTGTCATATCAGCGTTTAAATCAACGGCAATTTGAGTTAATACTTCTCGCATTAGTGGGTCTGTTAAGCCTTCCATAGGTGCGAGTAAACGGACAGGTTTGGCGAACCACTGCTTGGTTACTTGTGTTGCTGATAAAGGCTTAATATGAGGGTTTTGCATGGTAGATGATACAATGTTTCCTATATTTTCCTATAGTTAATAGTTAGGAGGTGGTTAGGTAATTATAGCGGATAAACTCGATTATTTTTATAAAGTTTAGCCTAATTGTGGTTTTGATTTTTTGCTTATTAACGCATTATAAAATTTAATAAATCTTAGAATAAAAATGAGATCATGTTTATTTTCTTATTAAATCTAAGCTAACAATGCCCATCGCGATGACGACCATCAAGGTGCCAATAATGTCGGATACGGTTAATTGCACGCCAAATAATAGTACTGACAAAAAAGTGGCAAAAATTGGGTTAAGTAAATGAAAGGCTGAAGCATAGCCAGGACCAAACCACTCAATTACTTTAAACCACATTATCATTGCAATCATAGACACAAATATCATCTGGTATATTAAAGAGATAAAAAATTCAGGAACAAATATCACCGCTGACCAACGTGTCAGATCCACAAAAGGTAATAATATGATAGAGCCAATCATATTTTGTAGAGCAACCAGATATAATTTATCTGTGGTTTTTTTAGCGAAAAATTGAAAATATAGTGTGCCTACTGATACGGCAATAACAGCCAATAATAGCCAACTGACACCAGTTATTATTTCATTGGATTGGTTTGGATGACGTAGTTGTGCGACCCATATCGAGATACCACCGATGCGAGCAGAAAGCACCAAAAACACCCCTAAGAACCCCATTGTAATGGCAATCCACAAAAGTTTTGACCAGGTTTTTGCAACCCAAGAGACAACAAAAGATGTTACAAATGGGGTAGTCGATACTAGTAAAACTGCTAATTCAGGAGAAACATATTGCATCCCTGTATAAGATAACCCCAAATAAAAAACATAATTACATAAACCCAAAATGCAGGCATCTCGCCAAAGGTAAGGATTTTTAAATTCATTTAAATTGAGGGGCTGCTTTTTTAAGTGGCGATAAGCAAAGCTAGCTATGAGCAATACCAACCCAGCTAAGCCAAGGCGTAGGCTAATAAAATTGAGAGGTAAGAGGTATTTTATTGAGTATTTGCCAGCAATAAAGGCGGATGACCAAAAGAAGCTAAACAAAATCCCAAGTGCAATCCTTTGCATAAGGGTTTCCAAAACTTAGATGAGCTTTAAAACAGTGATAAACTTTAAACAGTATAGTCAATTAAATATATTTGTGCTATGGCAGAAGGCTTTATAATTAATTAGACGTTTTTTTTAAAACAAAAAACGATGATTAAAGGGTAAGAAAATACTTAGTACTTAGCTTGAACACAATAGCTGTAAGGTAAATACTGTCAATGTAGGGCTATCAATTAGGATTATCTTTATTACATAGGTTTTTTATCAGGGACAGATATTATGAATCTTACTATTTTTAAAGATCAATTAAATCAACAAATATTGAGTTTGTTACCAGAACAATGGCATGGCTTAGTATCCTCTGTGTTACCACAATATTGGCAAGAATGGGTTTTGCCATTAATGGGATTGCCTTTTTTGGTGTTATTTGTATTTGAATGGTTTCATCAAAAATCAAAAGGCAAAGACAAAAACTTTGGCATAAAAAGAGCCATTACTAATTTTAGCCTTGGTGGTACCTATTTGGTATGTGAGATAATTGCTCAAGCATTAGTAGTGTTACCCATTTGTACGTGGCTGTATCATTTCCGCTTTTTTGATATTCCTGTTAATTGGATAACTGCCGTACCAATTTTTGTGGCAGTAGAGTTTTGTTATTATTGGTTTCATCGAGCATCACACCGCATTACTTGGTTTTGGTCTGCCCATGTTGTGCATCATGGAGACGACAAAATGAACCTATCAACAGCCATGCGTCAAAGTTTGTTGTATTCGGTAGTGGGGTGGTGGTTATTTTTTACACCATTGATGTTATTAGGCGTGCATCCTGTTTGGGTCTTCTTTTTTTATGCGTTAAACTTAATTTATCAGTATTTTATTCACACAGAAGTAGTGGGTAAGTTGCCAGCTTGGGTAGAATACATTTTTGATACACCCTCAAATCATAGAGCACATCATGGTACTAATCCAGAATATATTGACAAAAATTATGGTGGCGTGTTGATAATTTTTGACCGACTATTTGGTACTTATGTAGAAGAAGATTTAATAAACAATCCTGTACGTTATGGGGCGGTGGGAGAAAAAACAACAGATAATATTCCTAGGGCAATTTTTACCGTTTTTTTAAGAATGTGGCGACAGTTTTTTAGTGAAAAAGGGATAAAGAACAAACTTGCCGCATTGTTTAGCCCACCAGAAAAGCAAAAATTACACCGTTAAGTCTTCTAGTTAAATCTTCTATATGAAACCTCTTATATTAAATTTTCTATAGAGTTATTTAGACCAAAAATCTTTTAATAGCAATGATTTATAGGTATTTTGTTAAAAAAATTGTTCTGTTGTGCATAACAAGGTATGATTAAGGAGTGCTTTTATCCGAAAGACGGAGACAGCACCCTAATTTTTTTCATACAGAGGATTTCTGTTATGTCCAATATATCAAAAGGCAACACCGCCTTACCTATTCGTTTACTTATTAGTTGTGTCTTTTTGCCAGTATTTTTGGCATTAGTTGCAATTTTTACCACAACATTACCCACACAAATGCAAAGCAAGTTTTTTATGGGCGTGCCTGTTATCTTGTGGTTTTGGTTAGCAGTGTCATTTTTTGTTTGTTTAATAACCATTATTTTTGCGGTAAAAATGAGCCGTATCACTCATGACCTAAACTTTGATAAAACTGATAGTGAACGCAGAGGTGGCAGTCATGACTAACACTTCGTTACTATTAATATTATTGGTTATTTATTTGCTATTTTTAGCAGGCACAGCTTGGCGATTGTCAATCAATTCAAAAATAAACAATACAAGCACTAATAGCCATTATTTGTTTGGGAGTGGTTTTGGCTTTTTGTTATCATTTTTTGGTATCGCTGCCAGTTTATTTAGTACCTTTACCTTAGAAGGTATGCCAGCATTTTTTAAAAATCATGGCATTGCCTCGTGGGTATTTTTGGGCATAACGGATGTGTGTTTGGCAGCGTTACTGTTGTATTTTGGTTTAAAAATGCGACATTTTGCTCGTAAACTAGCAGTCAACAACAGCAACAGTAGTACGGCAAAAAATTTAACCGAATGGTTGAAGCAAAGTGGACTCCCTAAGTGGGTGGTACTATTTTTTGTTGCCAGTGTGACAGTGTTTATGATTCCTTATATTACCATCCAAATTAAAGGTACGGCAGTGATGTTACAGACGGCAATACCGTTAGGTGAAACACATCTGCTGTGGTCGATTATGATGGTTGTATTAATGATGACCTATTCGTGGTTTGGGGGTATTAAGGCAATTTTTGTGACTGATATGGTTCAAGGGTTGGTATTATTGTTTACAGTGTGGGCGATTGCATTTTTTGCTATTTCAGCCAGTGGTGGCATCGGAAATTTATTTGCACAAGTTGCAACAATCGAACCTGCCTTGCTGTCTGCCCCTGGTCCTAAAGGTGTGCTTAATTGGCAGTTTTTATTGATAGGCTTTATATCCATTGTGCTAATGCCTTATGTACAACCACAATTGTTTACACGGGTATTGGTAGCAAAAAGCGATAGGGCTTTTGCTCGCTCGACCATGGCACTGGCAGTATTTGCAATTTTGGTCATTTTACCAACCTTGTTTATTGGCCTGCGTAGTGTGTTGGTTGCTCAAAGTGTGCCAGAAGGACATTTTTTGCTAAACTTGATTAGTAGTGATGCACCCATGTTCTTTTATGCTTTGTTTATTGTTGGGGTTTTAGCAGCGGCAATGTCTACAGCCGATAGTCAGTTGATGGCAATCGGTACGGAGTGGAGCTCAGCAATGACTGAGCAAGATATCCAAAAACATCCGGCTGCAAAAGTATTGGTTAAAAGTATCGGCGCAGGGGTTGCTTTGGTTGCATTGGCATTGGCTCAAACCTCGTTTAAGTCTTTGGTATTGTTTTCAATTAACTCGTTTATTGGTACATCTTTACTATTGCCGATTGTATTGGCAACCGCTGTTCGTTCTCAGAGGCATCGCTGGTTGTTGATTGCCTCATCGGTGGTTGCAGTGGCAATATTTTTGCCAGTAGTACTGGGGATTTTACCTAAGATGTTAATGGGTTTACGTATTGAGTTGATTTTGTATGCAATACAAGGCTGTTTGTTGGCTTGGGTTTGGTTGTCAAAAAATAATCGTGGAGAAATAAGCTATGTCGCTTGAAATAAAAGAACAAGAGTTAAAACAACAAGGAAAAATTAAACGACTAACTAATCGTACCTTTAAGTTTGATGAGCGTGTGGGTGAGGGTTGGTTTTCGGCAGTGTATTTTTTAAAAACGGCTCAATTAGCTAAAAAACACTTTCCTAAACAACGTGTACTCATGCAGTTTTTTCAAAAAAAAGAGGCGATACTTTGCGGGATTGATGAGGCGATTGCGTTAATTCATCAATTTGCTCATCAGCCTGAAAGCTTAACCATTAAAGCCTTACACGATGGCGACCACATTGCCCCTTATGAAACCGTCCTCACTATTGAAGGCGAATATGATAAATTTGGCTTTTTAGAAGGTTTAATCGACGGCATTTTGGCAAGGCGTTCATCGGTGGCGACCAATGTCTATCAAGTCACCCAATCGGCAGGCAAGAAACACGTCATCTTTATGGGTGATAGAGATGACCATTTTTCGCAACAGGCGGGTGATGGCTATTCGGCATATATTGGCGGCTCGACCGCTCAAGCCACCCATGCGATGAATGATTGGTGGGGTGAGCAAGGTATGGGAACTATGCCTCATGCGTTAATTCAGCTATTTGGTGGTGATTTAATTGGTGCTTGCTACGCCTATAAAGATGAATTTCCCAAAGATAATTTAGTGGCATTGGTGGATTATCATAATGATGTCATTGGCGATTCTTTGGCGGTGGCTCGTGAATTTGGGCGTGATTTGTATGGCGTGCGTGTCGATACCTCAAAAAATATGATTGATCAATACTTTTTGGATAATCCACACGAATTAGGACGTTTTGACCCTCGTGGCGTTAATAAGCGTTTAATTCAAGTATTGCGTGAAAAGTTAGATGCAGAAGGGTTTAATTTTGTAAAAATTATTGTCAGTGGTGGTTTTAGTGCCGAAAAAATCGCAAGCTTTGAACAAGATAATATCCCTGTTGATGCTTATGGTGTGGGTTCATCACTGATAAAAGTTACTTTAGGTTTTACTGGTGATTGTGTGTTGCTAGATGGAAAGCCACAAGCGAAAGTAGGACGAAAATATAGCCCAAATGAGCGGTTGGAGTTGGTTGAGTGTAAGGAGACAAAATCATGAATATAGAAAAATACAGCGATTATCTCGTACAATGGCTAGAAGAGCAACGCAGCGAACAATACAAAATGACAGGCTATGTGATTGGCATTAGTGGCGGAATTGATTCTGCCGTTGTCGCCCATTTACTTGCCAAAACTAATGCTCCTGTGCATGGGTTGATTTTACCAAGTGCCACCACTTCACAAAGCGATATTGAACATGCAAAGTTGGTGGCGGAGAATGTAGGTATTGACTATACCATTGCTCCAATTGCCCCAACTTATGATACTTTTATAGAAACCATGCAACCGCTTTTTAATAACGAAGCAGAGCGTCAAAATGTGATTGCGGGTAATGTGCAGGCACGTATGCGAATGATTGCCCTATATGCTTACGCTCAAAGCCATAAAGCGGTGGTTGTTGGTACAGATAACATGGCAGAATGGCACATGGGTTATTTTACTAAGTTTGGTGATGGTGGTGTTGATGTTGTGCCTTTGGTGCAGTTAACTAAAGGACAAGTTTATGAGATGGCAAAGCATTTGGGCGTACCACAGGCAATACTTGATAAAGCACCAAGTGCAGGCTTGTGGATTGGGCAAACTGATGAAGATGAAATGGGTGTCAGTTATGCCGAGATTGATGCCTATTTAGAAAGTGGTTTAAATAGTGACGCTGTTAATGATAAAGCCATGGAACGGATAAATTTTTGGCATAACCGCTCGCATCATAAGCGAATGTTAGCACCTGCACCTAAATCAATGGCTGAACTGTAAAAACGTTTTAAGCTATGAACCGTTGGAGATTTTACGCCCTATATTTTCAGATTAGTATTGACCTTTGTTTAATGGTTATACTTTTGTTTTATCACTTGCGCTCCAATTGTTTATAGCCATTGTTGTGGTGTCGTTATTTTTAGTTTCCAAATACTCTGTTTAAAAATCCTTTTTTTCTTTTTTCAGATGATTTAGGTTCAGACAATGAACAACCAGAAAGCCAAAATTGCCCGTGAACAACTCCATCTTTTTTCGGTTCTGAATTCACGAAATATCTAAGGTCTGCAATTACATCAATTTCTCCACCAAGATTATCAAACAACATCCAATAGAATTCTTGACCTGTAAACAAATTTTTTCTTTTTGCCGATTCTCTTATTATTCCTGCAAATAATCCAAATGCTTCTGGTGGGTTTGGGTCTTCTCCTTCGCCTGGATTAAAAAGTCCACTTGGAACAAATGATTGTGAAGCCCATTTAGGTTCTCCTTCTTGTCCGTTTAAAAATTCATCTTCTGATTCGTAATAATCAAACTCTTGTGCAAATGCAGATAACTGTATCTCTACAGTTTGCGGAAATTCAATTTCTTCATATCTTTTGTGATCAGGAACATCAAAAACAAAAGGATAAGAACCACTTTCAGGATTATCTTTTTCCAAAGGGTCAGCCCAAGAATGAAAAGCTCCGTCTAAGATGCTTTCTTGTCTGTCAATAGATGCTGTGAGAGATACTTTTCTTTTACTCTTTCCTTCAAAGTGTGGGTTTGCACCAATAAGTTCATTTTTACTATTCATTTGAATCCATAACTGCGCTCCAGATTCATCCGAAAATTTAAAGTAACTTCCTTGTTTGGTTTTTATTCGAGAGGACTTTTCGTATGCTCTTTCAACTAAAGAGTAAAAGTCTTCCTCATTTTGAATATCAAAACCTATGTTCGATAGATTGCT
>PDWI01006979.1_pt1 | contig 13939 bp, 6 predicted proteins | sample 1430891 | NCBI WGS metagenome assembly PDWI01 (sample SAMN01162508, study PRJNA174530) | Oral metagenome, whole genome shotgun sequencing project. | biome: Marine environment; feature: Marine mammal; material: Swab sample of the gingival sulcus; isolation source: swab sample of gingival sulcus...
TTTGCCGGAATTATTGTGGGAATTGTTGCATTACCACTGGCAATAGCCTTTGCTGTTGCATCGGGAGTATCGCCCGAAAAAGGATTAATTACCGCTGTTATTGCCGGATTTATTATCTCTTTCTTGGGAGGAAGCCGAGTACAGATAGGAGGTCCTACGGGTGCATTTATTGTAATTGTTTTTGGTATTGTTTCGCAATACGGTTTAGAGGGATTAATGATTTCTACCTTTTTGGCAGGTATCTTTTTAATTCTTTTTGGCGTATTAAAAATGGGTACGGTACTTAAATTTATTCCCCATCCGCTTATTGTGGGATTTACTTCAGGAATTGCCTTAGTTATTTTTTCTACCCAGATAAAAGATGCCTTAGGCTTGCAAATAGCACAAGTTCCCTCGGAATTTATTGCAAAATGGAGTTGCTATTTTACCAATCTTAGTGTAATCAACCCTTACGCCGTGGGTATTTGTATAGGAACTATTTTAATTAGTCTTTATGCCGGAAAAATAATACCTAAAATTCCCGGTTCATTTATTGCAATTATCGCAGCTACTGTAGTTGTAAAAGTTTTTTCACTGCCTGTAAATACCATTGAATCGGTTTATGGTGAAATCCCAAATTCCATTAGTTTTGCCATGCCAAGTATCGATTGGAGTAATTTGCCTAACTATTTTCAACCAGCCATTACCATTGCTATTCTGGGGGCTATTGAATCTCTATTATCGGCAGTTGTTGCCGACGGTATGATTAGTGGAAATCATCGTTCTAATACCGAACTAATAGCACAGGGGATAGCCAATATCTTCTCTCCTATTTTTGGAGGAATACCAGCCACAGGAGCCATTGCACGAACAGCTACCAATGTGAAAAATGGCGGAAGAACACCAATTGCCGGTATGATACACGCTATTACTTTATTACTTATCATGTTGCTATTTGGAGCATGGGCAAAATTAATTCCCATGTCGTGTCTGGCAGGAATTTTAATTGTAGTTTCCTACAATATGAGCGAATGGCGAAGTTTTAGAGGCATACTAAGAGGTTCGCAGTTCGATATAGTTGTTTTACTAACCACTTTCCTTTTAACCGTATTGGTTGATTTAACCGTTGCCATAGAAATTGGTATCGTTTTGGCATCGTTAATATTTATGTATCGTATGTCAAAAATAAATGGTGTACTTCCGGTAGAACGCGAATCTGATGAAATTCAGAATTACAATAATATATCTGACGATATTGAAATTTATGAAATTAGTGGTCCCTTCTTCTTTGCGGCAGCCAAACAATATCAAGAAAAATTGGGTGCGTTAAAAATATCAACAAAAGTATTAATTATAAGAATGCGACACGTTCCTTTTATCGATGCTACAGGATTACGAAACTTCGAGGAAACCATAAAATTACTTCATGCCAGAAATACAGAAATAATTCTGTCGGGAGTAGCTCCGGAAGTAAAAAAAGATATTCAAAAGAGTAATATTATGCAATATATTTCAGAGAAGAAAATTTTTGATAACTTTGACTCGGCTTTGGCTAGAGCTGAAAAAACCATACAACAAATAAATTAACAGAATATACTTTGGTAATTTGGCAATTAAACAATGTGAAAATTAGACCGAAAACCGAACCGAAGTCGAAAGTCCGAAGGACTAAAACCTAACACCCAAAACCTAAAACATGAAAATAACAAATATAAAAATACTATTTCTTCTTATATCCTTAGGATTTACTTACAATATATCAAATGCAAAAGAGTATAAAAAAGAGATAGAAAAAGAATTTACATGCAATAATTCTACCTCTTTAAACATTAATAATAAATTTGGAAATATTCATATTAAAAACTGGGATAAAAACAACATTGCCATAAAGGTTATTCTATATTTAGATACTCACAGCGAAGGTAAAGCCAATTCTCTATTTGAAAATTTTGAAATAAAAACCTATAAATCGAAAAATAGCGTAAATGCCAGAACTCAAATATCTCCAAAATTTAAAACTTCCCAAAAGTTTAAAATCGATTACGAAATAACAATGCCCAAATATATTGCCGTAAATTTAACCAATAAATTCGGCGATATACTTATTGATACTTTAAAGGCTTCTGCAAATATTACGTTAAGCTATGGAAATTTAAAAGGAGGCGATTTCTTGTATTCGGAATTTACTGAAAACTCTATTCAGCTTTCCTATGCAAAAGCAAACATTGCTCAATGTAATCGTACCAAGCTAAAAATGAAATATTCTAAGATAGATATTACCAAATGTACCGATTTAGTTATAGAGAGCGAAAACACAAAGCTAAATATATTGGAAAACAATACGGTAGCATTTATTAGTTCTAAAAACGATGCCGTAAATATTCAAAACATTCATCTATTGAAAGTAGATAAAGGTCAATCGTCTTATTTCAACATTGAAAATATCTATCATAAATTAAATATGAATTTGCAATATGGAACATTTAATATCAGTAATGTACACCCAACGTTTAGTGCAATAAATATAAAGAATGAACATGCAACAGGGAAAATTACCATGACAGAAAATTCAGCATATACCTTAAATGCTCAAATGCAACATTGTAATATTCATTATCCCGAGAAGACACATATTATTGAAAACACCACACAAGACTTTGCTATTCTGCTAAAGGCTACTGTCGGAAATCCTGAAGCCGGCAAAGGAACAATTAACTTAGAAAGTAAATATGGTGACATCAGTGTGTTTTAAAAGAATACAATAGGCTCTACCATATTTAGCTTAAAATCTAGTATTATTGAATTTCTACAAAATTTTTCTTTGATTAAAAAAAACACATAAATTAAACCTATCACCTCCACATTTTAAACAGCATTTCAAATTTATGACATATCAAATCAAAATTGGTATAAACCATTTAGGAAAGCAAACCATTTTGATTATATTGGGAAAATAGAAAACACAACCAATATAAAAGGAGAAAATATGAAAGAAAAGAAAGCACAACAACCAATGTCATGGTTTACATTTCAAACAATGAGAATAATTATGAATATCAGAAAAAGATTCAGAAATATTCAAGAAGAAATCAATCTGGCAGGAATTGAAAAGGGTTTTCATGTTCTTGATTTTGGCTGTGGGCTTGGGTTTAATACAATTCCTGCAGCAAAAGCAGTGGGGCAAACAGGGCGGGTCTTTGCTCTTGATTTAAACAAACAAGCAATACAAATCGTAAAAAAGAAAATCTCAAAAAACAATCTCCATAACATTATTATTATCCATTCCGATTGTAATACCGGCTTGCAAGATAAGAGTATCGATTTGGTTTTTCTACATAATACATTACCTCTTATCAAAAATAAAACAGAAGTATTAAAAGAAATAACAAGAGTAATAAAAACAGGAGGAAAATTATCCTATATGAGTCGTATAGGCTCTAAACTTTACGGAAAAAACACAATTGACAATTGTAGATTAAAAGAAATTTTAAGCACCGATTTTGTTCTAAAAATAGAGAAAAAAGGACACCTTATTTTTGAACGTCTCTCCTAATCTTAAAAAATGGCATTATGTCTTAGTTATATGTAAACGTCTAATAATCTAATAAAGAATAATATTCTTTTTTTTGTATAGTATAAACTTTTTGGACACCCTTTGGTGTTTTATACCATTTGTAACCCAAATTTACTCAATTAAAAAGTCCTATTTTCCTCTCTACTTCAAAATAAAAACTCTCCGTAGCTAATGCTATGCCTCGTTTTTCTTTTTCGCATAAAGAAAAATATATCCATTTTCTTTTGGGTAACTTCAGATTACAACTGGTATTATTTACTTTGAAGGGCTTTTAATACTACATTTTTCGATTTTCTATAATCCAGTTTCGAGCATTTACAAAAGCCTCAATCCAAGGAGAAACCTCGTCATCGGGTCTGTCGTTTTTATAATTTGCCCAGTTCCAAGGATAAATGGCACGTTCTAAGTGTGGCATCATAGCCAAGTGGCGACCATCTTTCGATACGATTGCTGCCGTAGCAAATGGCGAACCATTTGGATTGGCCGGGTAGTTATCGTAGCTGTATCTCATTGGAATATGGTATTGATTTTCGTCGTAAGGCAGATTGAATTTTCCTTCGCCGTGAGCTATCCATACACCTAAACGAGAACCTGCTAACGAACCTAACATCACGGAGTTGTTTTCGGGAATATCCACATTAACAAAACCCGATTCGAACTTATGAGAGTTGTTATGTACCAATTTAGGATGCTGGTCATGTTCCGGATAAATTAAATTCAATTCTGAAATTAACTGACAACCGTTACAAACCCCTAAACTAAGCGTATCTTTTCGTGCATAGAACTTTTCGAGAGCCGATTTTGCTTTATCGTTGTAAAGAAATGCTCCTGCCCAACCTTTTGCCGAACCAAGTACGTCGGAATTGGAGAAACCGCCCACAAAAACAATCATATTTACATCCGATAAATCTTCGCGACCTGCAATTAAATCGGTCATATGAATATCTTTCACGTCCATACCTGCAAGGTGCATCATCCAAGCCATTTCTCTATCGCCGTTTACACCTTTTTCACGTATAATTGCCGCCTTTACACCGGTTGTGTTTTTTCGATCTTTATTGATGTTGTATTGAGCCAATTTCCCTGTAAAGTTATCGGGAAATTGATATTTTAATTCATTGGTTTTGTAATTATTAAATCGCTCTAAAGCCAATTCGTTACCGCTCTGTTTTCTATCTAACAGATACGACGTTTTAAACCATAAATCGCGAAGCGTAGGAATATGGAACTGATGTGTAATGCCGTTTTGAGCAATCTTTAATTCAGCATTATCGGTTGGTGTTCCAAGTACTTGATAATTAATTTTATTATCGGTTAAAACTGTTTCTACCTTTTTTAAATCGGTTACCTGAACAATTACTCCCGGATTTTCGCTAAACAGAATTTTAACTGTATCTTTTTCTTTAAAACCATCTAATAGAATAGCTGCTCCAACATTATTTTCGGCAAAACACATTTCCAAAAGAGTGGTTATCATACCACCGGCGGAAATATCGTGTCCTGCTACAATTTGTTTCGATTTTATCAGCTCTTGAATCGTTTCAAAAGCTGTTGCAAAATAAGCTGCATCGGTTACATCGGGGACAGTATTGCCAATTTTATTTTGTGTTTGAGCAAAACTGCTTCCGCCCAATTGGAAATCGTCTTTGGAGAAATCGATATAAATCAAATGTGTATTTTCTATGGATTTAATCACCGGAGTTATCATATTTTGCAAATCGGATATTTCTCCAACGGTAGAAACAATAACCGTTCCCGGAGCTGAAACCACATCGCCGTTGCTATATTTTTGTGTCATTGAAAGGGAATCTTTTCCGGTAGGAATATTAATGCCCAATGCTATGGAGAAATCACTAATGGCTTGTACTGCCTGATACAATCGAGCGTCTTCGCCGCTGTTTTTACAAGGCCACATCCAGTTTGCCGATAGCGAAACGCCTTTTATACCTTGCTCGATAGGAGCCCAAACTAAATTGGTAAGTGCTTCGGCAACTGCCAATCTACTTCCTTTTTCCGAATTAATTAATGCCGCCACAGGAGCGTGTCCTATGGAAGTTGCAATTCCTTTTCTTCCCTGAAAATCGATGGCAACAGCACCTAAATTATTTAATGGTAACTGCAATGCTCCAACACATTGCTGCATAGCAATTTTTCCGGTTACCGAGCGATCAACTTTATTGGTAAGCCAATCTTTGCAAGCTACCGCCTCTATTTGCAATACGTTTTCAATGTAAGTTTGTAAATCGGCAATATTATAAGGAACAGCTTCGTATTTATTAACAATAGTTTTATCTTTCAGAATAGTTTTTGGCGGTTTGCCAAACATTTCCGACAAAGCCAAGTCTATAGGATTTTTTCCTGTTTTTTTATCTTCAAAAGTAAAACGCATATCGCCGGTTGTCTCCCCTATTTCGTAGATAGGAGCTCGTTCTCGTTTGGCAATTCTGGTTAGCCACTCCACATTATCTTTATCTATAACCAATCCCATTCGCTCCTGCGATTCGTTACCTACAATCTCTTTTGCCGAAAGAGTTGGATCACCCACAGGCAGTGCATTTAAGTCGATTTTGCCTCCGGTTTCCTCCACCAATTCCGACAGGCAGTTAAGGTGTCCGCCTGCTCCGTGGTCGTGAATGGAAACAATGGGATTGTTGTCGCTTTCCGCCATGGCACGAATGGCGTTGCAAACACGTTTCTGCATTTCAGGATTGGAACGTTGTACCGCATTTAATTCTATGGCATTGTTGTATTCGCCGGTTGCCACCGATGAAACAGCACTTCCTCCCATTCCTATTCGGTAGTTGTCGCCGCCCAGAAGTATTACTTTATCGCCTTTTTTCGGCGTATCTTTTTGTGCTTGCTCCAAACGTCCGTAGCCGACACCTCCGGCTTGCATAATTACTTTATCGTAGCCTTGTTTTTTTTCGTTTTCGAAATGTTCAAAAGTCAAAACCGAACCGCAAATCAACGGTTGTCCGAATTTATTTCCGAAATCGCTGGCTCCGTTCGATGCCTTAATCAATATTTCTTCGGGAGTTTGATATAACCATTTACGAGCAGCGTTAGCATCTTCCCACTTTCGAGAAGCATCTAAACGAGGATAAGCGGTCATATAAACAGCTGTTCCTGCCATTGGAATGGCAGCTTTTCCTCCTGCAATACGGTCTCTAATTTCGCCGCCGGTTCCTGTTGCCGCTCCGTTAAAAGGCTCAACGGTAGTGGGGAAATTATGCGTTTCCGCTTTTAGCGACATTACGGTATCGATTGGTTTTGTATAAAAATAATCGGCTTTATCGTGCGAATAAGGAGCAAACTGCTCGGCTTTAGGTCCTTGAAGGAAGGCACAATTGTCTTTATATGCCGATACTATTCTGTTATGATTTTGTTTTGAAGTTTCTTTTATCAATTGAAACAATGATTGTTCTTTCTCTTTATCGTCGATGATAAATGTGCCGTTAAATATTTTATGACGACAATGTTCCGAATTTACCTGCGAAAACCCAAATACCTCGGAATCGGTAAGTTTGCGTCCAATTTTTGTTGCCACATCATTTAAGTATGCTACTTCTTCGGCACTTAGAGCCAATCCCTCTTGTTGATTGTAGGCTTCAATATCGTCGATATATACAATAGCTTCGGGCTGTTTGTCGATGGTAAAAATATCTTGGTCGATATAGTTATAAAACGCCTGTAACATAGGGTCATATACTGCTTTATCTTTTGTAACAGCAGTAAACTGTTCTATACGCTGAATATTTGATATTCCCATATTTTGGGTGATTTCAACAGCATTGGTACTCCAGGGCGTAATCATCTCTTTTCGCGGACCTATTACTTGCAAATTAATGCTTTCGCTATTTACCAATTGAGCATTTCCAAATAACCATGACAACTTGTTAATATCAAGTCCTGATAATTCTTTTGTTGATTTTACAACGTAGTAAGTTTTGTCTTTTTTAAAGAATACAATCATTGCAGTTCTATTTAATTTATAAAAAGGTTGATTGACGTGCAAATATAAATAACTATTGGGAAAAAACGCTATCTAATATGGAATTTAATTTCTTTTTAAAGAAAATCTGTTTGGATAATTAGACAATGTGGTAATTAGTTAATGTGGCAATTAGACAATGAACTAATGTGACAATTCAATTAACTATTGATAATATTAAACGGAAGACGAAAAACCGTTATAGACCCCAAAGGTTTCGAAAACCTTTGGGGTCTGGTGAATAGGTCTAATTCTATTTAATTTGTTGCATTCCTTTTCCTTTTACTGCTCCAATTAACTTTAGGGCTTTTTCCAAAGGATAATAATTGTGATACATACTTACGCTGTTATTCACTGTTGCTACTTGGTTCATTCCCATTGCTTGGCGGAAAGTATTGGCTGCCGAGTTGGGGTCGTGTTGCATGGATTCGCTATAAGTAGCATTAATAAATCCTTCGAGATAAGGTTTATCGATAGCTTTAGCCAAAGCAGGAGCCGTAGCAGCATCTAAATCGACATTACCTTCGGCACTGGTAAGGCTTTCTACATCTTCGAACATATCGGTGCGAATACGCATAAACAGTCCGCCGGAACTTGGCAATGTTAAATCGGCTTGCTTATTCAAGAAAAAGATATTGTTATCTAATTTTAGTTTTCGGCTTGCTTCTCTTTTGCCAACTCTTGTTTTGTCGATACCCGAAAAACAGCTACCGCCAATAATATTATCGTGAATATTATAATGTACCCCTGTCATACAGCGGAAACCGTAGCCCATATCTTCGAAAGACTTGGTTCTGCTCCAAGCAAATAAAACCGTATTGTGGGCAAATTCCACTTCCGATTTTATGGGCAAATGGCTGGCAGATGTACCAAAAATTTCAACGGCAGCCATACGCGAATTAACAAACAAATTATTTTCAATTTTTACCTGTGTGTTTCTAATTCCCATTTGAATACCAAATTGGCTGGCATTGGCAAATATGCAGTTGGTAATGGTTAGATTGCCTCGCTCTATTTTTCCCGCCATAATAGGTCGCAATACCGACACTACACTTTGCACTCCGTGGTTACCGCCTCGGTTGGGAGGAGACATATATCTGCCGCTTTCTACTCCTTCGGGTTGTCCGCGTTGGGCATCGTCTTTATGAATGCTGTAAGCAGTTTGCCAACCTCTATCGAATATAAAACCGTCGATTACTACCGTAGCATCTTTAAAAGAAAGTTCGAATAACGCACGATTGCCCGAAGTGCCGTTTTGCTCGGGACGAGGCTGAATCATACTCTGATATTTTAGCGGATTTCTATCTGAGAAATCGGCACTATATCCACCTATAATGCTTATGCCTTTGCCTTTAAAGTCGATATAACCTATTTTCATTAATCCCAAATAATTTCCTTCTGCTACGCGGATAATATCGCCGTTGGCTGCTTTATTAATTGCTTTTTGCAGATTTTTTAGCGGCGATGCTTTAGAACCGTCGTTTCTATTGCTGCCTTTGCCAATGGATACATACCACTCTTTAGCGTTGGTTGAAGTAGCAGCAGCCGATGTTTTTTTAGACTTATGGGCTGTTGTCTTTGTTTTTAAATTACCTAATTTAAACTGTGCTTGTACAGGAGCTACCATTGCTATTAGCAGTAGCATTACCATTGTTTTTAAAATTTTGGTTGTTTTCATTTTTCTAACTTTTTTAGTTTATAATTTATTTGTTTTTTAGACCCCAAAGGTTTTGAAAACCTTTGGGGTCTGGTTTTTTTAAAACCTTTTTTTTGTTTTTTAGACCCCAATTTTTTTTAGACCCCAAAGGTCTCCAAGACCTTTGGGGTCTGGTTATTTTTTGGGGTCTGTTTTAGTCTGAAATATCTTTTTTACAGTTTACACAGAAAATAAAATTTTCTTTACTGTCGAATAATTCAATCACCTCCTCTCTTTCCAATAGAGTAGGTTTATCGGATACTAAAGCGTTATAAGAAGAATATTTATAATCTTTTGGCGTAGATACAAAGCGATGATAAACAGGATTTAGATTGATATAAATAATTACTTCTCGCAAATATTCTTCAGAGTCAATTTTTACCCTTCTGAATTTGCGTTGAAATAAACTTCCTGAACGGTTGTATTTTTTATTAATGGCTTTGGCATAAGCGTTAAAAAGATTTGAAAAACTTCTTGAAATAATATCTTCGTTAATATCTTTTATTCGAACCAATAAATGAAAATGATTTTTTAATAAACAGTAAGAAAAAATAGCCGCAATAGGTGTTATATATTTGGTTAGAAGCTCTATAAAATAGTCGTAGTTTTCTTGCTCTATAAATATATCACACTTGTTGTTTCCCCTATTAAATATATGGTAATAGGTGTTTGCAGTTAGTTTTTCGTATTTCATTTTTTTTGTTTTTAGACCCCAATTTCTTTTAGACCCCAAAGGTCTCCAAGACCTTTGGGGTCTGGGGTAAATTTGTTTGTTAGACCCCAAAGGTTTCCAAAACCTTTGGGGTCTGGTTAAATTTAGGGTCTGTTGATAATTTAGCTTACTTCTTCTTCTTCGTTTTGGTTATCGGCTTTTCGTTTGTTTAGGGTTTCACGCCATTGTTCAATAGAAATATTGGCTTTTGTAACCAATTGGGTTAAACTTTCCGATGGTTGCAATATTCCTAAAGCATCGGTCATTTTACGAAGTTCTTTAAACAGGACATCGCTATCTTTACGAATTACTCTAAGGTTTAAATCGGGACGTTCGGCGTATTCGTCGCGACGCGAAGTGTAGGTTGCCTGAAACTGATTATTGGCATTTTCTAACCAGCCTATCCATTTTCCTAATCCAATATTGTTGGCGAAAGCGGTGTATTTTTCGCTTTTTAAATCGTTTAGCAGATTTTCTATTTCGGCAGTTTCTTTCTGAAAATTGTGTTTGGCAAAATTACCATAGGTTTGCAACACAATTTGAATTTCGTTGGCTGCCTTTTTTTGGTCTTGGTCTTCTGAAAATAGTTCAGCTTGTACGCATAGGGTTAAACCTCGAAAAATGTTGTCTCTTTTTTGGTCGAGTTCGTTAAGTTTAGCGGTGCGACTGCTTTTAACGATTTCTTTTTGAGCCAATGCTTCTAATTCTACTTGCGAGGTAAATTGGTTGGTAAGCTGAGCGAGTAGTTCTATATTTGCCTCTTTTAGCAGTGCTAAAAGGTCGCTCATAAATGCCAAATGTTCGGCATTTTGCAAACGTATTAAATTTAATGTTTTCATGGCGAATATATTAATAAGTTAAAAATTACTTAAATATAATATTTATTTTTAACGTATTGTAATGATTTAACGTTTTTTTTAGACCCCAAAGGTTTTTTCAATTAGCAATTAGTAATTTTCAATTTATAATAAAAAGTCTTCAAATAAAAAGACCCCAAAGGTCTCCAAGACCTTTGGGGTCTGGGTTAAATTTTTGGGGTCTGGTTAAATTTGGGGTCTGCAAGGGTGTTTCCAAGCGGAAAGGTGTTTGCTAACGTTGCAGCAAGAGTGTTTCCAAGCGGAAAGGTGCTTGCTAATGTTGCAGCAAGGGTGTTTCCAAGCGGAAAGGTGTTTGCTAACGTTGCAGCAAGGGTGTTTCCAAGCGGAAAGGTGTTTGCTAACGTTGCAGCAAGGGTGTTTCCAAGCGGAAAGGTGCTTGCTAAATTTTTAGACCTTTTTTCTTTTTAGATTTTTTTTCCTTTTTTTTAGACCCCAAAGGTTTTTAAAACCTTTGGGGTCTGGGTTACTTAACTTAAAAATTAATCACTAATTATTTTATAGACCAAAATTATTGCCAATTGCTTACGGGCATTCTGTACCGTCGTTACGCCATTCTGCCGTGGCGTCTTTTTTCCACTTTTCACCTACACCTGTTTGGTTATCAGGGTTAAAGCCTTTATCTACTTTGATACAGGTAAGGTTTTCACAATCTCTAGCATCGAAGGCAGCTTGATCACCAGTATAAAAGGTTTTAAAGTTTTTATTATTACCATTGGCTACGTTGAGGGTTTTTAGATTGTAACTATCATGACAGTCCAAATAGGTTAACTTCGTATTCTGATGTACATCTAAGTCTGTTAATTGATAATTACCACCGCAAGACAATATTGTTAATTCCTTATTTTCACGTAAATCTAAGGTTTCCAATTTATTCTCATTGCAAAGCAATTTTTTTAATGCTGTATTTGTATTTAAGTCTAAGGTTTTTAATTTATTAAAATGGCAAAGCAAATATTTTAATGCCGTATTTTCATGTACATCTAAGTATCGTAATTTATTATACGAGCAATTCAAATTGGTTACTTTCCCATAAAGGGTAACGGTTATTGCACCAAGGGTGTATTCTCCGTTACCAAATGTAACCTCTTCGCCAGCCTCCCTATTGCCGTCGTTATTAAGGTCTATCCATACGCCGGCTTGGTCGGCAGTGGCTGCATTTATTATTAATTTTATTTTCTCGCCTACGGCTTTGTTAGTGGTCATTACCATTTTATAAACCGTAGGGTCGTACTCGTCACACGATTGGTCGGTGTTATTCCAATAGGCGGTGTTGTCTTTTTTCCACGCTTTTTTGCCGGTTTGTGCGTCGGGGTTAAAACCTAAATCTACTTTTATACAAGTAAGTTTTGGACAAAACCGTGCATCAAAGGCAGGGTCATCACTATCATGAGGGTATTCAAAGTTGCTATTATTACCATTGGCTACATCTATTTGGGTTAGTTCTTTATTGTGTATACAATTTAAATAGCTTAATACCTCGTTACCACTTACATTTAATTTGGATAGTTGATTAGAACTACAATCCAAACGTTCTAATGCCTTGTTTTGGGTTACATCTAATTGTGTAAGTTCATTATGATCGCAATACAAAAGAGTTAATTGCTTATTGTTCGTTACGATTAATTGTTCGATTTTATTATATGAACAACGCAACTTTGTTAATTTCTTGTTATTACTAACATCTAATTGGGTTAATTTATTAAAAATACAAGTTAATTTTTTTAATTCCTTATTTTTAGTTATATCTAATTGGGTTAAGTCACTAGAAGGGCAACTTAAATTTGTTACCTTACCATAAATGGTAATGGTTGGTTGTTGAATTTTATAACCTTGTCCCTGATAAAAGTCGGTATATTCTTCGCCGTCATCTTTTATTTGGTTATCGTTTAAATCTACCCAAAGATTAGGGCGGTCGGCAGTTTCTGCATCTAAAAATAGGTATACTTTTTCGCCTACGGCTTTGTTGGTAGTAAAGGTCATTCTTTCGGCGGGCAGCGGTGTTTTAACGGTAACATCGCAAGTAGCTGTTTTATTGCCGTCGGTAGTTTTTACGGTAATGGTTGCTGTACCTTTTTTCTTGGCGGTTACCAAACCTGTATTGCTAACGGTTGCAACGGTTGTGTTGCTGCTGCTCCAAGTAACTGTTTTGTCGGTAGCGTTTTCGGGCGATACGGTAGCTTTTAGCTGTTCGGTTTCGCCTTCGGTTTTGGTAATTTCCGTTTTATCTAATGAAACGCCTGTAACGTTTATTATATCAGGGCAGTCGGTGCCATCGTTATGCCAGCTGGCGGTAGCGTCTTTACTCCATTCTTTGTTACCGGTTTGTGCATCGGGGTTAAAGCCTTTATCTACTTTTATACAGGTAAGTTGTGGACAAACTTCTGCAGCAAAAGCATAGGTAGCCTCCCCTTTAGCATCAAAATTTGGATTATTTCCATTGGCAACATTTAGCTGTTTTAAATTTGGATTAAAACTACAATTCAAGAAATGTAATACTTCATTTTTAGTCACATCTAATTGGGTTAATTGATTTTCATTGCACCACAAATATTCTAATGCCTTATTTTCACCTACATCTAATTGGGTTAATTTGCAACTATTGCAATTCAATCTTGTTAATGCTGTATTTTTTGTTACATCTAATTGAGTTAATACATTATTATTGCACATCAATTCTTCTAATGCTGTATTTTTTGTTACATCTAATTGGCTTAATTGATTATTAATGCAATCCAACACTCTTAGCTGTGTATTTTGACTTAAATACAAGGTTTTTAATTGATTATTATAGCACCTCAACTGTTGTAATGCTTCATTTTCACTAATATTTAATTGTGTAAGTTTATTATTACCACAATTCAAATAGGTTACTTTCCCATAAATGGTAATGGTTTTTGCTTTAAGGGTGTAATCCTTAGAGGAATTAAATGTAACCTCCTCGCCGGCTTCCCTCTTGCCATCGTTATCAAGGTCTATCCAAACATAGGGTTGGTCGGCAAGGTCTGCATCCATGTATAATTTTATTGTCTCGCCTACGGCTTTTTCGGTGGTTAAAACCATTTTTTCGTTAACAATAGGTGTTTTAACGGTAACATCGCAAGTAGCAGTT
>PDWI01006980.1_pt1 | contig 13935 bp, 11 predicted proteins | sample 1430891 | NCBI WGS metagenome assembly PDWI01 (sample SAMN01162508, study PRJNA174530) | Oral metagenome, whole genome shotgun sequencing project. | biome: Marine environment; feature: Marine mammal; material: Swab sample of the gingival sulcus; isolation source: swab sample of gingival sulcus...
GATAAAAAATATAAAGTGAAACAAAGAATATTCCAATTACAAGCAGTAGCCCTGCTGAGATTATGGCTGTCAGTATATCTTGCTTGTTCTTAGTGGCTAGTGCGTTATAAAATCCGATTTTTATTGGAACTCCTGTCGCTGAATTCTTATAGCTGAAATTTGAAAGATGTATTACCAAAGTAACTTCTGTTTTTTGCTCAGTTGGCATTATAACAAAGGCTGATTCCCAGTTGAATTTTTCATACTCGCGAGAGCTGGCAATTTGACCACTTTTGTAAATTTCTTTACCATTTACGTAGATCATACATGCTGATGACATATTGGGCACTTTAATTGCATATACTCCACTAGGGGAAAGGTTTATTATCTTAACTGCATAGGTAGCGTAGCCCTGTGCCGGTAACGGTGGGTATCCTTCAGTATTATAACTAAACCAAGGAATATTCATGTTTTCATAGCGTCTATATTTTGAAAAGTCTTCTTTGGGGTCTACGAAGGTATTTGGTATAAAGCACCATTTTCCTTCCAAGTCAGTAATTTCATTAGCTGCTAGATTTTCTATATTGTAGACACCATCCACTATATAATCACTTTTAGAAGGGGGATTAGCTTCGCATGAGAAAATTAAAAATGTTAAAATAATTCCTACTATAACTTTTTTCATATGCTATAATTGTATTCCTTCCATATTATATTGAATTAAAGTAAGCTATATCAATTCCTATTATATACCATTTTAGCCTTGAAAACAATATATTAATCCCAAAATTTTCAAAATTTGCAGTCTTCTTGCATAAATATTCAAATTGTGTTAGAGTCGGCATATTGCCGGGGTGCTTTTAGCTGAGAACATACCCGCAAGAGGACGCTCCGCATGGATGTCCTAAACCTGATCCGGTTAATGCCGGCGGAGGGAGCATATGAAAAATTTACGCTCTATTATTTTATTTTCTTTATTTTTAGTTGTTGGTGTTGTTTCACTATTTGCAGGTGGAGCACAAGAAAGTGCCGGAACTCCTCAAGTTCCTCAGATTGATGACAAGAAGCTTGTTGTTTATGCAGGTAAAACCTTTATTAAGTATGGACCTGCAAAAGACATTGCTAAAATGTTTAAAGCAAAAACAGGCATAGATGTTGAATATGTTATCGTAAAAGAGGAACCCTTAGATAAGGCTATTTTTGAACGTGATCAAACACGAGCTGATATCATCTTCAGCGATAACTTCAAAATTGAGCGAGCCAGAAAGTCAAGCGCTTTACGACCTTATCATCCTAAGGGAATTGAAAGCAAAATCAATAAAGATGCTATAATTGGTGATGACTGGATTTTAATACCTTTTGAGTTCAATTATGTTGCATTTATGTTTGATACAAAGTCAAAAATAAAAGCTCCTAAAAGATTAAGCGATTTAACAAAACCTGAATATAAGGGCAAGGTTATAATTTCAGATCCTGAGTTAAGTACAACAGGTTCAGCTTTGCCACTTTGGATTAATTCAGTTTACAAAGATAAATCTAAGAACTTTGCAAGTAAGTTTAAGGATAGCATTTTCAGAATGACTCCGGGTTGGTATGATGGCTATTCTCTATTTTTAAGTGGAGAAGCTCCTATCGCACTTGCTTATACAAGTAGCTTAGCTTACCATGTTTTGAATGATAAGACAGAAAGATTTCAGCCTTTAGTTTTTGAAGAGGGTCACATTCTTCAGACTATGGCTTGGGGAATTTCAGCATATTCAAAGAGAGTTAAAAATGCAGAAGCTTTTATAGATTTCTTCCTTACTGAAGAAGTTCAAAAGATTTTGCCTAACACAGACTACATGAATCCTGTTCTAAAAGGTGTAAAACTTCCTTCATCTTATGATAAAGTTCCTGTTCCAAAAAAAGTTTTAAAAACACCATCTGCAGGAATAAGCAGAATTATCAAATCTTTTAAGAATGAATTACAAAAATAATCCTCACAGATTATTGGCCACAGGTAGAAATTATATATTGATGCCTGTGGCAGGTCTTCTCTTTTCTTTAGTTGTTCTTTCCTTTCTAATTCCATTAATTACAGGTTTTGTTCCATTAGTTTCAAATAAATTTGATTTTTCATATTTAATGGATGACCTTCCTCAAAATAAAACAGAAACATTTTTTAGAATAGGAAGAATAGCATTGTTTACAATTTCACAGGCTTTTTTATCTGCTTTAATTGCCACGGCAATAGGGCTTGTAACAGCGTGCTTTTGTGCAAATAAAAACTTTTTTGGAAGAAAGCTTTTACTTGCAACATCAAGTATTCCCTTATGTATGCCCGCAGTTATAATTGCTTTGTCTTTTGTAATTTTTTATGGCAATAATGGAATTATAAATACAATTTTAAAAAAACTTTTTAATAGCAATGAACCGATTATAAGCTTTCTTTATTCAATGTGGGGCGTTATAATTGTTCATAGTTTTTATAATTTTCCTATAGCAATGCGAACTATATCACAAGTCTGGGAAAGGATAGGTGATGATGAAAAAAATGCAGCAAAACTTTTAGGAGCAAGTAAGTTTAGAATTTTTAGAACCATAACTTTTCCTGCTTTAATAAATTCTATTCTTGCTTCTTTTTTACTTATTTTTCTTTTTTGTTTTTTTAGTTTTATTATAATTTTATTTTTTGGTGGATTAAAAATAACAACCCTTGAAGTTGAACTTTACAAGACAGCACGGGCGAGTTTAAATATGAGTCTTGCCTCAAAAATTGCATTGCTTGAAATGAGTATAGCAATTATTTTAATTTTATTTTATTCTACTGTGCAAAAAAAACTTGAAAACAAAAATGAAAAAATTAAAATGAATAAAACTAGAACAAAAATTAAAGGTGTAAAAGAAAGGTTTGCTTTTATTTTTACAATGATTCTTATTTTTTTATTTTTGATCATTCCTGTTATTTCAATTTTTTTGCATTCCACTTATAATTTGAATTACACTTCACTTTGGAATAAGTTTTTTCAGTTTAAAGCTTGGGCTAATATTTTAAGTTCAAGTGTATTTTGGAATTCTTTTTTAACCACTGTCAGAGTTGGACTTTTAACAGCGAGTCTTAGTTTAATTTCTGCATTGTTTTTTAGTTTTATTTATGTTTTTTATAAACCGAGAAAAATATATGCAATTCTTCCGTACATACCATTGGCTGTTTCATCAGTGATGCTTGGCTTTGGTTGGATGCTTTTAAGTCCAACTTCTTCTGAGCTTATTCTAATTTTTGCACAGAGTTCATTAGCCTTGCCATTTGCTACAACACAAATTCAGACTTCGCTTTCTCGTATACCAAAGAGCGTATTAAGTGCATCGCTATTGTTTTCAAAAAATAAAAGTGATGCGTTTTTTAGAGTTTTACTTCCTCTGTGTAAGCGTGGCGCTTTTTCTGCCTTTGCCTTTGTCTTTGCAATTAGTGCCGGAGATGCTTCATTGCCTATTGTTTTAAACATACCACAATTTGAAAACTTAGCCTTGCTTTTATTTGATTATGCAGGAGCCTATCAATTTGCAGAGTCCTCTGCGGTCGCTGTAGTTTTGGCTATAATAACAGGCTTTGTATTTTTTGTTCAGGAAGAGCGAAGTCCAAAAATAAGGAGAGATAAAAATGGAAAATAAGAATCAAGCTTTTTTACAAGTTATAGATATAAAAAAAAGATTTGACAAAAAAGAAATCTCAGCCTCTTTTAATTTAGAAAAAAATAAGGCGCTTGCTCTTTTAGGGCCTTCAGGTTGTGGTAAGACAACTGTACTAAAAATAATTGCAGGTCTTCTTGAAGCTGATTCAGGGAAAATAATTTTAGATGGCAAAGATATAACAAAAATGCCGGCAGGGGAAAGAGCGATCGGAATGGTCTTTCAAGATTATGCCTTGTTTCCGCATTTGAGCGTGGAAGACAATATTTCTTACGCCTTAGTTTCGCGTGGCATGAATAAGAAAAAGGCTCGAACAGAAATAAAAAATTTGATTGAACTTTTTAACCTTCGAGGCCTTGAAAAGCGTAAACCAACTTTGTTATCGGGTGGAGAAAAACAGAGAGTATCTCTTGCCAGAAGTCTTGCTGCAAAGCCTGAGCTTATTCTATTTGACGAGCCTCTTTCAGCCTTGGATGCAGACCTTCGCATAAAGTTGCGCAAGGAACTCCGTCAGCGTCAGCAAGAACTTGGCTACACTGCGATTTATGTGACGCATGATAAAGATGAAGCAGAAGAACTAGCCGACGATATAATTCAATTTTAAGAAAATTTTTAAAAGTTAATTTTGCAATATTTTCCAAAAACCTTTGACTAAAATATAAAAAAAAGCTATAATGCTCGGATGCACGAATCAAAACCCCTAATAATTCAAGGTGATAAAACTATTTTATTGGATGTACATGATCCACAGGCTCAGGATGCTCGTTTTGCTCTTATTCCTTTTGCAGAACTTGAGAAGTCTCCTGAACACTTGCATACTTACAGACTTACGAACCTGTCTCTTTGGAATGCAGCCAGCATTGGACTTACTGCCGATGAGATATTGGAAACTCTAACAAAGTTTTCTCGCTTCGCTGTGCCTAATTCAGTTTTGGCATGGATGAAAGAAAGCATTGGTCGCTATGGAAAAATAAAATTGCTTCCTTATAAAGATGAAAATTTTTTGCTTCTTAAACCTGAAACTGAATTAATTTATAAGCAATTAAAATGCAGTAAGCCTTTGAAAAAGTATCTTTTTGAGGAAAGGGATGAAGATAATTCTTTTTTGATTGAACTCTTGAATAGGGGAACCGTAAAGCATGTTTTGATAAAACAAGGTTGGCCTGTACAAGATGAAGTGCCCTTGCGTGACGGAACTCCTTTTGAAATCAACTTGCGTGAGAAACTTGATAATAATAAAAACTTTGAGATACGCGATTACCAAAAAGATGCAGCCGCTTCCTTTATTGGAAATAAACAGGCTGGTACAGGCTTTGGAACTATAGTTCTGCCTTGTGGTTCGGGAAAAACTATAGTTGGAATTAGCGCAATGGCAATGCTGAAAACTCAAACTTTAATTCTAACCCCCAATGTTGCGTCGGTGCATCAATGGCGTCGTGAGATTTTAGAAAAGACTTCCGTTAGTGAAGATGATATCGGAATTTATACAGGCGAAGAAAAAGTTATAAAGCCAATTACCATTGCAACTTATCAAGTGCTTACTTGGCGACCCGATAAAATTTCACCATTTCCACATTTTAAAATTTTTAAAGAAAATGATTGGGGCTTGCTTATTTATGATGAAGTGCATTTGTTGCCGGCTCCGGTGTTTAGAATTACAGCAGAACTTCAAGTTATCCGTCGTCTGGGCTTGACTGCAACTCTTGTGCGTGAAGACGGATGCGAAGATGCAGTCTTCAGTTTGGTTGGCCCTAAGCGCTTTGATGTGCCGTGGAAAGAACTGGAGCAAAAGGGTTGGATAGCAACGGCTCACTGTTCTGAGATTAGAGTAAATATTGATGAGTCAAAAGAAATGGAATATGCAGTTGGCTCGACTAGAGAGAAACACAGAATTGCCAGTGAGAACCCTGCAAAAATGAAAGTTGTAAAAAAGATTATTGAAAAACATAAAGGCGAGCAGATTCTCATTATTGGTCAGTATATAAGCCAGTTAGAAAAAATTTCTAAAGAAGTAAATGCTCCGATTATAACCGGCAAGATGAAAAATAAAGACCGAGAGCTTTTATACAATGCTTTTAGAAAGGGTGAGATAAATATTCTTGTTGTTTCAAAAGTCGCTAACTTTGCAATCGACTTGCCAGATGCTTCTGTTGCAATTCAGGTTTCAGGAACCTTTGGCAGTAGGCAGGAAGAGGCTCAACGTTTGGGAAGAATTTTGCGTCCGAAAGAATGCGATTCTCATTTTTATACGGTTGTTACTCGCTACAGTATCGAAGAAGAATTTGCTGAAAAACGTCAAAAATTTCTCGCTGAGCAAGGCTATGATTATTCTTTAATATTGGATTTTCTTGAAACTTAAGTAAAATTCTACTACCAAAAAAATTAATTTTATGTTATAATAAAAAAATGAAAGCAGAATTTGAAAGTCGATTACAAAAAATAGAAAAAACTTTAAATTCAGTATTGCCTGAAGATATTACAGAGCTTTGGATGCGAGAATCTTTCTCCGACTTATCGGCCTCTGTAAGCTCGCAAAATTTTTCTAATTTGCTTGAGCCTTGCCGAGAGTTAATGCTTAGAGGCGGAAAGCGCTGGCGACCACTTTTATGTGTTTTGTCTTGTGAGGCTTTGAGTCCGTCTAAAGTTGATGAGGCTTATGAGCTTTGTCCTCTTATTGAATTTTGCCATACAGCAAGTTTGATTCATGATGACATAGAAGATAATTCTGATGAAAGACGGGGCGGGACTGCTATTCATTTAAAGTACGGAATTGATATTGCAATAAACGCAGGTTCTTGGCTTTACTTTCAAGCTATGACAGCAATTCAGAATTTTGTGAAGAATAAGGAAGTGGCTCAGCAACTTTCGTCTTTGCTTTATAAAATTTATGCTTGCAATCTGCGCCGTTTACATTTAGGTCAAGCTATGGATATAACTTGGCATAACGCGCCGGAATATATTCCAACTAAAGATGAATATCTTGCAATGATTAATCTTAAAACCGGTTCGCTTGCCAGAATGGCGGGAGAATTGGGCGCTATAGCCGCCGGGAAGAATGAAAGTGATGCGATAAAATATGGAGACTTAATGGCTAAGATTGGTTTGAGCTTTCAGATTTTAGATGATGTTAAAAACATTTCAGAGGGTATAAAAGGAAAGAAGTGTGGCGATGATATCGTTGAGGGGAAAAAAAGTTTGCCTGTAATTTTGTACTTGCAGGAAAAACCTGAAAACAAAGCAAAGCTACTTTCACTTTTTGAGCAGGCAAAAGAAGAGGGTGCGAGTTCTGTTGCTGTAAAAACTTGCATTGAGATGATTAACTCTTCTAATGCACTAAATGAAGCGAAAAAAATCGCTGATGAAATTATGAATGATTCTCTTGCAAAAATAAAGGATGCGTATCCTGAAAATAATGCAAGGGCTTTGATGTTTGACTTATTCAATATGATTTTGTAATTTAATTTTAAGAATAAGTAAAACTATTTTAGTAAAAGGAAAAATATGAGAAAGAAGAATTCTTTTCCTGTTGAAAATGCTAAGTTCTTAAATGACATGGGTGTTGAAATGGGAATTGCAGGTTTACATGAAGAAGCCATAGCTTGTCTAAAAAAAGGTCTACGTCTTGAACCTGAGAATAGCCGTCTTTGGCTTAATCTAGGTCTTAGTTTTTATGCCTTGAATGAGTCGGACGATTGTATTTATGCCTTAACTCAATCACTGAAGACTGATGCAGAACAGGCTGATGCTTGGGACTTGCTCGGTTTGGTTTTTCACGAAAAGGGTAATTATAAAGAATCAAAGAAAGCCTTTAACCAAGCTTTAAGATTTGAACCTGAAAATGGTAGGATTTGGAATAATTACGGAACACTTTTATTTTCTCAAAAAAAATATAAGGATGCACGACAGGCTTTTGAGTCAGCCGTAGCTTTGAATCCAAGTTTAGGCGATGCAGTTTTCAACTTGCGCGACACCTACACTGAATTAGGAGAAACGGAGCTTGCTGAAAAGTGTTCTGATGTTTTAAAAGAAATGGACTATGAAGAATAGTTTTGTTTAAAGATTACAAGGATTAATAAATGAAGATTTTATATATCTCAGAAATTACAGGAAAGGCAGGTATTTGGCTTGTTAAGAAAAAGCTGAAAGACTTAAAAAAAGAATATGAACCTGACTTTGTTATAGCTAATGCAAATTCGGCAACAGCTTCCGGTGGTCTTGGACGTCAGCATTCAGGCTATCTAAAAAAACTTGGAATTGATTGTCTAACTGCAGGGGACTTTATTTTTCAAAAACCTGATATGGTTGAAGCCATTGATAAAACCGGCTATGTTTTACGTCCCTATAATTTAACTACGGAAGCTCCCGGTCGAGGTTGGCGATTTTTATACACTAAAGACGGAAAAGAAAGGTTGGCTGTTGTTTCAATACTTGGCAGAATGGGTTCACATCGTATAATGGCTGAAAACCCATACACCTATGCCGATGAGCTTGTCACTAAATTGAAAGAAGAAACTAATTTCATCTTTGTTGACTTCTCGGCTTATGCTACAGGCGAAAAACAAGCCTTTTCTTATATGCTTGATGGTAAGGTTTCTGCAGTAGTTGGTTCCGGTTCAAAGGTACAGACTGCCGACGACTGCATACTTGAAAACGGCACAGCTTACATTACAGATGCAGGAAGAACGGGAAGCCTTAACTCCGTCGGCGGTTACGGCATTGAGGAAAAAATCCGTGAGTACAAAAGTTGCTTACCCGACTATGGCAGAGAAGCCTGGGACAGACCCTGCATCCAAGGCCTAAGCATCACTCTAGACAATAATGGCAAAGCCACAAAAATAGAACGCATCTTCCAAGAAGTAGAACGAAGAGAGTAAAACGATTTTACTGTTTAAGCTCTAAAACTTCTTTTGCTCCAATTTCATCACCAATGTTAAGAAAAATTTTATAAGCATGGTCAAAATTTTGCTTTGCTTTAACTGAATTTTTGTCTTTGTATATTTCACCCAGTCCGCGATATGCACAGGCTTTAGCAACTTCATCATTTGTTTTTATTGCATGATTAAGTGATGTTTCCATAAATAATTTTGCCTGTTCTATATTGCCCAATTTAAAATTAATATAGCCTTTTTCATATTCGTTTACTGCGAGTTTCAAAATATCATCAGAAAAATATTCATTTATAATTTTACTTTCTTTTTCGATATACTGATAAGCTTTATGGTATTTGGAATCTAATCTTTCTGTCATTGCAAATTGATGATAGGCTATATGTAATTTTTCTTTATCGTTTGTAGTCATAGCTATATCTAAATATCTTTGATAATTTTCTCTAGCTTTATCAAATTCTTTCAGCTCACATAAGACATATCCAAGGCTATTTAGATATGTAAATTTATCTTCAATGTTTAGCTTTTCAAAATTAATTGATAAGATATATTCTTTAGCTTCATCAACTTTGTTGTCATCAAGTAAAATAAAGGCTTTTGAAAAATCAATTTTCATATTTATTTATAACAAGATATTAGTTTTTATGCAAGTCGGCCTGAGCTAGGATACTCTAAGATATGGAATAAGCTTATAACTAAAAAGTTCAAGTTTACAAAACACACTTATACTAGAAGTCCTGGATTCCTAAGGGCGGCGCTGAGCCCTTATGCCAACGGAGTTCAGCTGTTAAACATTAAATACGGTCTTTTTTCTTTGTTTTTGATTTTACACTTTATTGCACTGCCTTTTTTTGGGGCGTCGAAAAGTAGCATGTCTGTTAGTGGATTTACGAATTCATCTTCAACTAGGCGAGCTGCGTTTCTTGCTCCGAATTCGGCTGAGTAGCCTTTTTCTGCAAGTAGTTCAATTACATCTTCAGAAAATTCTAAGCTTAATTCTTTTTCATGTAAGAATTGCTTGATTTTTTCAACTTCTTTTTTTACGATTAAACTCATTGCCGGAATTGTAAGTCCGCCGAATTTTATAATTGCATCAAGCCTGTTTCTGAATTCAGGACTAAAAGTTTTTTCCACAGCTTCATCTATTGCTGATTGTGAGATTCTTTGATCGCCAAAGCCAATTATGGGTTTGCCTATGTTGGCGGAACCTGCATTGCTTGTCATAATCAAGATTACATTTGAGAATGAAGCTTTTCGTCCTTGGTTGTCTGTAAGACTTGCGTAATCCATAATCTGCAAGAGAATGTTGTAAATATCTGAATGAGCTTTTTCAATTTCGTCTAAAAGCAAGACTGAATTAGGTTGCTTTCTAATTGCACTTGTTAAAAGTCCGCCCTCTTCATAGCCAACATAGCCCGGTGGCGAACCGATTAAGCGACTTACTGTGTGCTTTTCTTGGTATTCGCTCATATCAAAGCGGTGTAGGGGAATGCCAAGTTCTTCGGCTAGAGTTTTTGCCAGCTCTGTTTTTCCTACGCCTGTAGGTCCGACGAATAAGAAGTTTGCAACAGGTTTGTCCTTGCTTCTAAAGCCGGCTCGTGAGCGTTTAACTGCTTGGCAAACACCTTGGACGGCTTCGTCTTGTCCAAATATTTTCTTTGAGATTAGCTCTTTAAAACATTTAAGTTTTTCAGTTTCATCTGTTGAAATATTTTGTTCAGGTATTTTTGCCATTTTTGCTACAATCTTATCAATGTCTTTCAAAGATATTTCAGAAATTGTATTTTCTTCTTTTTTTTCTTTGTCCAATTTGATTTTTAAGAATGAGCCCGCTTCATCAATTAAGTCAATGGCCTTATCCGGAAGAAATCTTTCTTTGATGTGTAGAGCTGACAAGTGAACGGCTTTTTCTATAACTTCATCACTGTATTTAACCTTGTGAAAGTCTTCATAGCTTTGTCGTAAGCCTTTTAGGATTTTAACAGCTTCACTTTCACTTGGCTCTTCAATATCAATTTTTTGAAAACGTCTTGCGAGTGCTTTGTCTTTTATAAAATATTTGTTGTATTCATCATAGGTTGTTGCTCCAATACATCTCAGTTTTCCGTTGCTTAATATTGGTTTAAGCAAGTCGGGTGCTTCCAAACCACCGCCTCCTCCACCGGAGTTTGCGTCCATGATGGTATGAATCTCGTCAATAAATAAGATGGCGTTCTTTTCTTTTTGAATTTCTACTGTTAATCGTTTTAGTCTTTCTTCAAAGTCACCACGGAATTTTGCACCGGCTAATAAGTCTGACATTCTTAAAGCGTAGATTTTTGAATTTTTCAAGAAACTGGGCACTTCGCCTTTGATAATCTTTTGAGCCAAGCCCTCAGTTATAGCGGTTTTTCCAACGCCACTTTCGCCTACATGAATAGGGTTATTCTTTTGCTTTCTACATAGAATTTGGATTGTTCTTTCAATTTCTTCTTCTCTCCCAATAACAGGAGTAAGTTCGCCTCTTCTGGCTTGCTCAATTAGGTCTACTGTGTATTTTTTTAAGAATTTTTTATTATCTTTTTGTTCGTGGGGTGCTGTGTGATGTCTTGAGCTACTTGCATGTATTGAAGAATTTCTATCTGCATTATTTATGCCAAATGAAGCTCCTCCATTCTGAGCACCTGACTGATTTTGAGCGTTTTCAAGTTCTTGAGCCTTTTCTCGCTCTTTTTCTATAGCTTTGAAGATGTTGATGTCTTCTTCGCTTCTTGCTTCTTGAACATAGGAGTTTTTTGTATCGCCTGTGTCATAGAATTCGGAAGTACTGCTGAATTGCAACAATTTTAGTCTGTCAATTCCACTTTTTCTCATAAAAAATGAGCAGTGATTTCTATTTTCATCAATCATACTGACAAAAATATCATTTATGCCCAAATATTCCTTTTCGGCTGCTATACAATGCTTTGCGGCTGCTTCAAAAACGCTCTGTAAGCCGGCACTGTGTATTGGGTCATATTTTTCCTTTTTATCTTCTTCTTTTTCTGTATTATTTTCAGGTTTTTGCGGAATTGAATTCTGAAGATAGTTTTCGAGGATATTATAGATATAATTCAAATCCGAACCACATAGGGCAAAAAGTTCCAAAACCTTAGGATTTGCTATACTTGCGAACAGTAAATGTTCCGGGGTGATAAATTCGTGTTGTCGGTTTACAGCATCTTCTATTGCATCTTGAAATACTTTCTGCAATATTATACTAATTCTTAAGCTCATTCTTCTTCCACCTTGCATTGTAATGGGAAGCCATTCTCTTTTGCCACTGTCAAAACCTGCAAACACTTCGTCATAGCTATGTCATAAACGAAGATTCCGGCTATAGCTTCTCCCGTTTTATGCACCTTAAACATTAAGTCTGCAGCTTTTTCGTGACTCATATGAAAAACTTGAACCAAGACAAATACGACAAAATCCATAGGAGTATAGTCGTCGTTTATTAAAATAACCTTGTATTTTCCCGGTTCTTTAAATTTTTCTGAGATAATAGTTCCTTTTGATACTTGTTTTTTCTGTTCCATAATATTGTAAGTATAATTTACTGCATTCTTGGGAAAAAATCAAGTCTTTTTGAAATATAGCTGTAATTCTTATGTGTTTTGTAAGTTTTTGAGTTTAGAATTCTAGGATTTTCTTTAATTCGTCTTGCATTTCTTTTTGTTTGCCGGCAATTTTTATTCCTTCGATGGCAGGGTCAAATCTTGGGTTGATTTTTAAAAGTTCTTCCCAAATTTCTATGGCATCTGTGTAATTTTTTTCTGTATAGGCTTTTAGACCCTCAATATACATGGATTTTACCTTGTCTTTTCTTTCTTTTCTGCCGTCATCACCTAGGGAAATCTTTGCTGATATGCTTATTTTGTTTAAAGCGGTACTTTGATTTGCCAAGTCAAGACTGTAATTTGCGTTTATGTGTATGTTTTTTAAGTTTACTTCTCCGCCTATGTTGAAGTGGGGATTTCCTCCTCGGATTCCGACTCCGCTTAGCAAATTGAAATACTTTGTTATCTTAAACATCATACCCAGGCTTCCGTAGGGCTTACCTGAGCCTTTAATATTTGTGAGGTTGATGTTTTCCTTTAAATCTAAGGTGAATAAGAATATTTCTGCCGGTCTGTAGGCGATACCTAAGCTTATATATGCCGGTGGTGAGTTTCCTTTTATAGGTGGGCCGAAGTTTTTGAAGGCAAGTCCAAAGCTGAAATTTGGCTCATCTGAATAGAATTTTTTCCATAGATTTGCCCTGATTATTATGCCTAAGTCTACGACTGCTGTGAAGCCAGTCTGCATTTTAGCGTTATTTTTGTGATCTGCAGAACTGCTTCCACTTGAGTCTTGTCCCTCAAAGGGTGGAAAGGTCATTAGACCCAGCTTGAAATTGGCGCCTAGGGCTATACCTTTAAAATCGTATCCCGCTAAGAAGTTGTAAGATACATTTCCTACTAAAAATGATTCAGTGTAAAAACCTGAGGATTTTTTTTCGCCATTGGGACCATATTCAGTAAATGGAATGTAGAAAGTGCGCAGTGAGGCTCCCCAGCCAAGGTCTTTCTTTCTTTGGCTGTAGTTTACGGTTTCAAGTTTTGCATCTGCTATCCAGTTGTTGTGAAAACAGATTATTTCTGTGTTGTCCATAATTGCGCTTCCGGCAGGGTTTGCGTCAAAAAAACTTGCATCGTTTGATAGGGCTGTAAATGCGTAGCCCAGTCCGGCAAAGCGACCGCCCGAAGGGATAAGCAAGGAACGGAAAGCTGATTCTCCTTCATTTTCCTGTGAGAAGATATCAAATGCCTTTGAAATTTGATTATATGTATTAGATATATCTATTGCAAAACATTCAAATTTTGCAAAAAAGAGGAAAATAAAAATAAAAAGCACTTGAATAAATTTTCTCATCATTATACCATATTATCTAATATATTATATAATATTTTCGGCTTTTTTTCATTAGTTTTAGAGATTTTTGTAAAAAAAAGTGTTAATATATCCGAAAATAGATATAGGAAAAGGCTAGTTATGTCTTTGAGTCCTATATTATAAAAAATGTAGAATGTTGGGATTTGATTTGAAAAGAAGAAGGCTTTGCTTAATTATTATTATTTTTCTCTTGTCGTTTATGGCATATGCTAAGGGTTCGGCTGATACGGACTACTTGGATGCGTATGATTTCTTAGATAAGAATCAGAATGATGATGCGCTTTCTGCTGTTATCAAGACTATGGAAAAGAGTCCTGAATCTTCAGAATTGGGTATTGACTTGGCTCGTGATGCTATGCGTAGACAAGCTAAGTTTAGTGACAAGTTTGATGAATTAATGGCTTTGCTTTATAACGACCCTGAGAATAATGAGCAAAAATTAGCTATC
>PDWI01006981.1_pt1 | contig 13935 bp, 9 predicted proteins | sample 1430891 | NCBI WGS metagenome assembly PDWI01 (sample SAMN01162508, study PRJNA174530) | Oral metagenome, whole genome shotgun sequencing project. | biome: Marine environment; feature: Marine mammal; material: Swab sample of the gingival sulcus; isolation source: swab sample of gingival sulcus...
GTCTATTGCCACATTATTTATATCGAAATTACCAATCACACACATATTCATTTCGGAACTTGAAATATTTATGCGTTTAACCTTTCCTTTCACACTTAACTCAACAGTTTTATCATCAATAGCGTCAAGTTCCTTTTTCAACTTAATCAATGCTGCAAAAACCTGATATAATCTTAAACGTTTTTTGTCCTTATAATAATGCCATTTTATTGGCTTAGGCGCAACACGCTCAGGATTATCAATGCTAATATCATAGCCCAATTCTTCAAATTGCCACAACATTTTAGGACCCTGAATAATAAAAAAGAATGCTGCTGCCAATTCTACACGCTTCAAAGCAGTAGCAGTATCTTTGATGTTATAATAAGAAGTAGCTCTGCCATATTTCAAAAGTTTAAACATCATTCGCTCTTCATCGTGGCTTTCCATATAACTGATTAACAAAGGATTATCCCAATTACGAGTTTTGTAATATCCCCACGATAAATCCGACTTGTCGCCGGAGTTATAGCCCATTGCAGCCTCAATATATTTGCCATTCATATTTCCCCAAAGCATTAAACCTTGCTTAGCAAGTTCCTTTTCTTCGGAATTATCGGTAAGATGCTCGCAAATAACATAAGCATTAGGATTAATTTTGATAATTTGGTCATACATTCGCTCCAAAATAATAACTCTACTTTTATCGTAAGCCCAGCCATCGCCTTTTTTATTAGTAAAACCTTTGGTAAAATCAAACCTAAAACCATCTACTTTATATTGCTCAATCCAATATTTATTAATTCTATCCACAAGAGCCTGTGTATATTTGCTTTCGTGATTAAAATCGTAGCCCCAACTATACGCATCATTCGGCGACACTTGATTATACCACAAATTGTCGGCAGTTGGCTGATTTTTATCCTTATCAAAATACATTTGCACAAAAGGCGACTGCCCGAAGGAATGATTTAAAACCATGTCGATAATCACAGCAATTCCATTTTGATGGCAAACATCAATCAATTCTTTCAATTTTTCTTTTGTTCCGTAAGCCTTGTCGGGAGCAAAATAAAATGCAGGATTATATCCCCAACTGCTATTGCCGTCAAACTCATTAAGCGGCATAAACTCAATGGCATTTACACCCAATTTTTTAAAATACGGAATAGTGTCGATAATGGTCTGATAATCAGCTTTTGCCGCAAAATCGCGAACCAATAATTCATAAATTACCAAATCTTCTTTCTTTGGAGCATCAAATTTTTTCACTTTCCAATCAAAAGGTTTTTGGGCAGTTTGAAAAACCGATAAAATATGTTTGTCCATACCTTTCGGGAATTTTATTAAATCTGGATAAATATCATTGCTGATTTTATGGTCGTTCCATGGGTCGCTAATTTTGTCGGCATAAGGGTCGGCAATTATCAAATTCTCGTCAATCAAATATTGAAAAAAATATTCCTTTGATTTTTCCAAACCTGTAATTGTGTACCAATATCTTACCTCCGAATTATAAGGGTCGATATTAGTTCTATACATTGGAATAGATTGCCAATTATTGAAACTGCCTTGCAAATACACCGATTTTTTGTAAGGCGCGTGCAAAACCAAAGTAACCGTATTGTCGTCGATATAGTTTATTCCATCAACAACATTGGCAGGTAATTCCCTCACCTCTGACTTGGCACGAACGGTATATGAAAAATTATCGCTCACGGTTTTTCCGTCTTTGCCGGCGGTTACTACAATTTTATGGCTGCCTATTTTTTGTGTTAAAACATTATATACAAATGAATTAGGCGATTCTATTTCGGTGTGTTTTACTTCTCCGTCAATTGCAACCGTAGTTTTTTCAGAGCTAACCGCATTTATTTCTAGCTTGAAACTGCTTGAAGCATCTACAAAATATGGCTGTTTCGTAGGACTCGAAATTTGAACCGCTAAACCCGATTTATATACCTTTATAAATAGGTCTTTGGTTTGTTTTTTACCATCAGAAGTGCGCAAAACCATACAAATTTCAGTAATTTTTTCATTTTCTGACACGCCATAAAAATCGGCTATTGACGGCTCCATTTTCAATTCATAAAAATCATCGTTTGTACGCACAAGTTTTGGTTGATTATTGCTTCCCCATGTTCCAATAACCTTTTGCCAACGATTACCTGAAATAGTAACGCCCGTATGAGCATAAACATCGCCCGTATAGCCTGCCAACGGACTATTTTTAGCATTAAAAAAAAGTGTTAGTTTTGCATTTTGCGTGGGCAATGCAGGTTTGCTACTTATTTGCGATTTTATCGAAAACGATAAAAAAAGCACAAAAACTAATAAAAATAAATGTTTCATCTTGATAATGTGTTAATGTAACAATATGGTAATGTTTTAGTTATTCAACTTTTAATTTTTAATTCTCAATTTTTCAAATGAATATCCATTAAGCAATTGGCTTGATTCTAATCGTTTTTTTCCCTCCAATTGCAATACTTTTATCTTTAAAAAAGCATTATTTAGAGCAATATAAATATTATGTTTATCTGTAATGATTGTTTTCAACTCTTCCGTATGTTCTTTGTTTATAATTTCTGTTTCAAAAATCTTTACGGTCATTTCTTTGCCTGTTTCGCTATTTGTCATAACCGTCCACGCTCCGGGATAGGGACTTAATCCACGTATAAAATTATAAATTGTTTTAACATCTTTCGACCAATCAATTTTGCAATCTTGCTTAAAAATTTTAGGTGCAGGTTTCAATTCTCCTATTTTTTCCACAAAACTTTCTTGCGATTTAGTTTCTAAATTGCCTTTTGCAACTATTTCGATGGTATTTTTTATTAATTCGGCTCCTATTTCTTGCATTTTATCGTGTAAGTCGCCGGCAGAATCAGTATTTGATATTTCAATTTCTTTTTGCAAAATAATATTGCCTGTATCAATTTCTTTATCAATAAAAAATGTGGTAACTCCCGTAGTTTTTTCGCCATTTATCACTGCCCAATTTATTGGCGCAGCACCTCTGTATTGTGGTAATAATGAAGTATGGAGGTTGAATGTTCCCAACTTTGGCATTTTCCATATTACTTCGGGTAACATTCTGAAAGCCAACACTATTTGCAAATCGGCTTCTAAGGCACGCATTTCTGCCACAAATTCCTCATTTTTTAATTTTTCGGGTTGTAAAAGCTTTAAATTTTGTTCAACAGCATATTTTTTTACTGCCGATTGATGCAATTTGCGCCCTCGTCCTGCCGGCTTATCAGGTGTTGTTACTACTGCCACTACATTATAATCAGCCTCTATCAATGTTTTAAGAGCATACGCCGCAATTTCGGGTGTACCCATAAATATTATTTTCAAATCTTTTGCTATCATTCTTTTGGTTTTAAATGCCTTTTATAAATAACTTTTTCTATTTTATAAAAAGTAGTAAAAAGTCATCAAATTAATAGAAATTTTTGGGCGAATTTATTAAAAAACATACAAAATGTATAATTTTGTCAATATTATTTTGTATTTAATTTATATAAAATATTTATAATAAGATATTTAAATATAAACTCATTTAAACTTTTTTCCTAACTTCTGTCATGTTTTTGCGCATAATTTTACATTTTTTAAGTGCCTTTGGCTTGTAGCTTTTTTTTCTTTCGACAAGATAATTTAACTATAAAAAAACGAAGTCTTTTTACAAAAGTTAATCCCAAAGGCTAACGGCTTAAAATCTAAAAATCAAAGCAATAATGTTTTTTAATCATTCAAAAAAAGTTTAAATCACTTCGATTGTAAAATATTGTAAAAAATAAAATTATGAACCGCTTATCGTTATTAAAAAAAATGTTGCCCGGATTATTACCATTATTCGTCTTCATAATAATCGACAGTGTTTGGGGAACAGAAGTAGGGATTATTTTTGCCATTGTGTTTGGCATAGCCGAGTTGCTGTTTATTTATTTAAAGGAAAAAAGAATCGACAAATTCGTAATAGGCGACACACTATTATTAGTGGTTTTGGGCGCAGTTTCAATTTTGTTGGAAAACGAAATTTTCTTTTTATTAAAACCGGCATTATTAGAAGCAATATTTTGCATTATAATTGGAATTTCGGCATTTTCGCCGCAAAATATAATGCTAAAAATGAGCCAACGATATGTGAAAGGAATAGAATTAAATGAACTGGCTGTAAAACAATTTACACGCAATTTGAAATATATGTTCTGGATATTTATTGTTCATATTGCGTTAATTGTTTATTCTGCATATTATATGAGCAAAGAAGCGTGGGTTTTCATTAGCGGAATACTTCTTTATATTATGTTCGGTGTGTTTTTTATTGTTCAAATTATAGTAAATAAGCGAAAAATGAATAATATGAACTAAAAATTTAAGTAAAATTGAGAAATTATAAACAGATGACAACAAAACAATACGGATTAATTGGCTATCCTTTATCTCATTCTTTTTCGCAGAAGTATTTCACACAAAAATTTAAACAAGAAAATATAATAAACTGTGAATATAATAATTTTGAAATATCCGATATAAATAGTTTGCATAATTTAGTGGAAAAACATCAAAATTTAGAAGGATTTAACGTAACAATTCCACATAAAGAAAAAATAATCCCTTTGCTTGATAAAGTAGATGAAACAGCCCAACAAATAGGAGCTGTTAATACTGTAAAAATCCTACGAGGAAGTAATAATTATAAATTAATTGGCTATAATACAGACTATTATGGTTTTAAATTATCGTTGCAAGAATTAATGACAGGAAACGAACAAAATGCGTTAATTTTTGGCAGCGGAGGAGCATCAAAAGCAATTCAGTACGTTTTGCAATTGTTAAACATTGATTTTAAAATAGTTTCGCGACAAGCAAAACAAGGAAAAACAATCAGTTATAACGAAATTACACCTCTGAAAATATCGCAAACCGATATTTTAGTAAATACCACACCTGTGGGTATGTATCCGAATATTAAGGAAGCATTACCTCTCCCCTATCAACATATAAAATCGGGTTGCATTGTCTACGATTTAACCTACAATCCCGCAAAGACTTTATTTTTGCAAAAAGCAGAAAAAAATGGTGCAATAATTTGCAATGGTTTAAAAATGTTAGAATTACAAGCAGAAAAAGCTTGGGAAATCTTCACAAAATACTGAATACTGCGAAACCTAACAGTTTTTTATAAACCGATGAAGTATATAATTCAATATATTTTTGGTTACAAATGAGAACCTCCATTTAAATAACACCACAATTGCTTCAAAAAACATTTTTATTTTTCTATTATATATATATCTTTGTCCGGCAGGATTAGATATTTTTTTTGTTGTTTAGTCTTGAAAATACGTTAATAGTCAAACAAATAAACATTTTTTTAACAACAATAAAGTGATAAATAAGATAATAGAATTTTCGATAAAGAATAAGCTGCTCATAGCTTTGCTTACAGTAGCTTTAATTGCAGGCGGAATTTATTCCATGCGAAATATTCCGTTAGATGCCACACCTGATATCACCAACAATCAGGTACAAGTAATAACCGTTGCTCCCAATTTGGGAACCGTTGATATTGAGCAAATTGTAAGTTACCCCATAGAATTAGCCATGTCTAATTTGCCAAAAGTTAGCGAAATCCGCTCTATTTCGCGCTTTGGGCTGTCTGTCGTAACAATAGTGTTTGATGACGACATGGGCACCTACCTACCACGACAATTGGTAAACGAAGAATTATCAAAAGTAAAAGAAGAAATACCAGAGGGATTTGGCGAACCATTTATGGCACCAATCAGTACAGGATTGGGCGAGATTTATCAATACGTGCTTGAAGTTGATGAGCAACACAAAGATAAATATAGCAACAAAGATTTGCGTACCATTCAAGATTGGATAGTAAAACGCCAAATGGCTATGACAGAAGGAGTTGTAGAGATAAATTCATTTGGAGGAGAAATAAAACAATATGAAATAGCCATTAATCCAAACCGATTGAGAAGCATGCAAATTACCATGCGAGAAGTATTTGAGGCGGTTAATAAAAACAACGAAAATACGGGCGGAGCATATATTGAAAAAAACTATCAAACCAATTATATCAGAGGAGAAGGATTGGCACGTTCGCTGAAAGATATTGAAAACATGGTAGTAAAAATTGTTGATGGCAATCCAATATTTATCCGCGATGTTGCAAAAGTGAAATTTGGAAGTGCCATTAGATACGGAGCTTTCACACGAAACGGCAAAGGCGAGGCTGTGGGCGGAATAGTTATGATGCTAAAAGGAGAAAACTCAAATAAAGTTATAGCCAATGTAAAAAAACGTATGGCACTGATACAGAAATCATTACCCGAAGGCATTACTATTCAACCGTTTTTAGACCGAAGCGAAATGATAAAGAAAACCACATCAACGGTAGCCGAAAATTTAACATTAGGCGCATTGATTGTAATATTTCTTTTAGTTCTAATTTTGGGAAATTTCAGAGGAGGAATAATTGTAGCATCTACCATTCCTCTGTCGCTGCTTTTTGCATTTATTATGATGTACAGCTTTGATGTTTGGGCAAATTTAATGAGTTTAGGAGCAATTGATTTTGGTATTCTCATTGATGGTGCTGTAATTATTGTGGAAGCAATGGTTTTTTACTTACACGACAAAAATTTCATTGGCACCAAACTCACACAAGCTCAAAAAGACAAATTGTCATATAAATCATCAAGTAAAATGATGAATTCTGCATTTTTCGGACAAATTATAATAATGATTGTATTTGTTCCAATATTAGTTCTTAGTGGAATTGAGGGCAAAATGTTTCGTCCGATGGCTTTAACCTTTGGTTTTGCAGTGTTGGGAGTGCTAATTCTTTGTCTTACTTATGTGCCAATGATAAGTGCCTTGATTTTGCAAGCTCCAAAATCGGATAAAACATCAGTAGGCGATAAAATTATAAATTATCTGAAAAGATTATATCGCCCAATTGTAATTAAAGCATTGCAATTTAAAGCCATAGTGATAATATCTGCATCTATATTGCTTATATTCAGTCTATTTTTATTTAGCCGAATGGGTGGAGAATTTATACCTCAACTTGATGAAGGCAATATGGCAATGCACATTTTGATGAAGCCCGGAACATCGCTTACAGAAGTTGTGAAAACATCTACAAAAGTGGAAGGTTTATTGATGCAAAAATTTCCAAACGAAATAAACTCAATACAAACACGAATTGGTGTTGCCGATATTCCTACCGACCCAATGCCAATTGATATAGGCGACTGTTTCATTATTTTAAACCCAAAATCAAATTGGACTGTTACCAAAGACAAGGTTGAATTACTGCATCTTATGAAAGAAGCAGTAGCAACCATTCCGGGTGTAAATTACGAATTTTCGCAACCGGTAGAAATGCGTTTTAATGAACTTTTAACAGGTATTCGCGAAGATTTAGCAGTAAAAATTTACGGCGAAGATTTAGATATTTTGGCAAAAAAAGCAAAAGAAATTGAAAAACTTATTGCAAACATAAAAGGTGTTGGCGATTTGCATGCCGAGGCAACACAAGGTTTACCACAAATTACGGTAGAATACGACAGACGCAAAACAGGTCGCTACGGATTACAAATTGCTGATTTGAATGAACTTATAAAAACGGCATTCAGTGGTAGTACCGCCGGTGTGGTTTACGAGGGAGAAAAGCGTTTTGATATTGTTGTAAGATTAAGCAACAATCAGCGAAAAAATATCAACGACATTAAAAATCTGTTTGTCGATTTGCCCGATGGCAACCAAATACCTTTGGAGGAAGTAGCAAATGTAAGCTATAAACCCGGTCCAATGCAAATTAGTCGCGATAATACCAATCGCAGAACCTATGTAGGAATTAATGTGCGTGGACGCGATGTTAAATCGTTGGTAGGCGAAATTCAGCAAAAATTAGATGCCGAATTAAAATTACCACCCGGATATTATATTAGATATGGAGGAGCTTTTGAAAATCTTGAAAGAGCTACGGCAAAACTACAAGTTGTAGTTCCTATTGTACTTATTATCATTTTCTTACTGGTATTTATTGCAATAAAATCATTCAAGCAAACACTAATGATTTATATTGCCATTCCGTTGGCTGCTGTGGGTGGAATAATATCGCTTTATTTGCGCGACATGCCATTTAGTATTTCGGCAGGTGTTGGTTTTATTGTGCTTTTCGGCGTGGCGGTTATGAATGCTTTGGTACTCATCAGCGGTTTCAACGAACTGCGTTCACAAGAACATTTATCGCTTAAAGACACCATTATAAAAGGCTCTTTAAGGCGTTTACGACCAATTTTGCTTACAGCTTCTACCGATATTCTTGGATTTTTGCCAATGGCTCTATCCACATCGGCAGGTGCGGAGGTTCAGCGTCCGTTGGCAACTGTTGTGATTGGCGGCATGCTCACGGCTACACTACTAACATTGCTTGTTATTCCGGTGTTATACAGCACTGTTGAAAAAGAAAAAGTGTAAAACTGCCATAACATCATAGCTAGGGCAAATATACACTTTTCTTCTAAAATTTAAATGCGTGGTAATTAGCTTTTTAATGGTTCTATTAGAAATATTACAGTTTTTTTCATAATAATTTCTGACTTTTACACCAATCAATAGTTTCCTGCAAACCTTTATATATGTCGTATTTTGGTTTGAAATTAAAATCGGAAAAGGTATCGGAGGCATCGCAGAGCCAATTTTTGTGGCTTATATCTTTATATTTTTCAGTATTAAAAGTAGCGGCTTTTCTTGTCAATTTCGATATAAATTCAGAAATATATGCCAGCGGTTTTACAATAAATTTCGGAACAACTATTTTGACGGTTTTCTTATGCAATGCTAATCGTATTGCCTCCGAAAATTCTTGCGCGCTATGATAATTGCCATCGGTTGCAAAGTATGCGGCATTATTCACACTACTTTCTAATGCTTTGAATACTAGATTACTAAAATCTTTAACATAAATAAACGTAGCCATTTGTTGTTTTGAGCCTATGTATGTTTCGATGCCTTTGTTCATCATTTTATACATTACAAAAAAGTCCTTTTCGCGCGCTCCGTAAACTCCCGTAGGTCGAAAAATAATGTACGGCAATTGCTTGTTTTGTTCGAGGAATTTTTCCGATTTCAGCTTGCTTTTACCATACAACGACACCGGATTTTTCGGGTCAGTGATTTTTATCGGAATATTAGTTGCAGGATTGCCCGGTCCGCACACCGCCAGACTACTCATATAAATGAATTTATCTAATTTGATATTGGCTGCAAAAATTGCTTCTACCAAATTTCTTGTGTAAACATAGTTTACTTTCTCAAACATTGATTTATCAACCGCTTTGGTAACTCCCGCACTGTGTACAATGTAGTTTAAATTGCCATTTGCGTTTAATTCAGACAGTTGCAATGCAAGTTTATCCGGTTTATCATAAGATAAATCAATGAATTTTATCCTTTCATCTTGTAAATATTCGCGACTGCTCGTAGCTCGCACAGCAGCATATACATCGTAGCCCTTTGCCAATGCCTCTTCTACCAAAAAACTGCCAATGAAACCACTTGCACCTGTTATTAAAATCTTTTTCATTAGTAAAAAATGCTAAGAAGTTGTTTTAATTTAGATTATTTTGCAACATTAAAAACCTCACCGGCTTAAAAAACTGTGAGGTTTCTTCCTTTTTTATAAAAATATTTGATTTATCCTGAAAAATCTGATAATCAGCATAATAAAAATAAGATATTAATTTAACCAAATGCTGATAATCAACAAAAACTCTAAATTTCCTTACGATACGAGCGTCTTCTGATGTGTGTACGATGTTCATAATGTTTCCAAAGTTGCAATGCGCGCGAATTTTCTTCCAACTGCGGATTGCTTATTGCAATTTTAACACCATGATCAATATACGATTGCATCAGTTCAGAGTAATAAATGGCATGAACGCCTTTGCCCTGATAGTCGGGGCGAACTCCATTAAGATACATATCCATTATTTCGTTTTTGCCATATAAAGCGCGTGCAATATACAGAAAACCAAAAGGAAACAACTTGCCTTTGGCTTTTATCAATGCCTCAGTAATTGAGGGCATGGTAACGCCAAAACCAACAACTTCGTCTTTTTCATTCAACACAAAGCAAACAAATTCCGGCTTTATCAAACCAAAATATTGATTAATATAGTGTTTGATTTGAGCATCGGAAAGCGGAACAAAACCGTACAAATGACTAAATGCTTTATTCAAAGTGTGAAACATATCCTCGGCATAAGGCAATATGTCCTTAGCTCGTTTGGCTTTCAAAACGTGCAAATTATGCTTTTCGGCTATTAGTTTTGAAAATCGTTTCAATCTTTCGGGCACTTCTTTGGGTATTTTTATTTCCTTTTGCAACCAATCAACATCTTTTTCGTAGCCCAAAGCCTCCACATGGTCTATGTAGTAGGGTGCGTTATAAATAGTTGATTGCGTGCCTATTTCGTCAAAGCCCTCTATCAACATTCCCTCTAAATCCATATCGGAAAAACCAAGCGGACCTTGCACTACTTTAACGCCTTTGTTTTTCAACCACTGCTCGGCAACCTCAAACAGGAGTTTACTAACTTCCTTATTATCAACAAAATCTAACCAGCCAAAACGTCCGCACTGTTTACCATCTTCTTTGGCTTGCTTCCAATTTATTATGGCTGCTATGCGCCCTACAACCTCATTATTTTCTATCGCCAACCAATATTGCGATTCGCAATGTTCAAATGCAGGATTTTTATCTTTTCTTAAAATTAAGCGTTCGTAGCGATGCAAAAGAGTTGCACGATACTTATTTCCGGCATATAATTTATCCGGAAATTTGATAAACTTATTCAGGTCTCGCCTTGTTTTTACTTCCTTTATTGTTATCATATATTTTTTTATAAATTTTAAACTTAAAACTATCAGAAACCTACTCTTTGCCTCTAATTAGATTAACAATTACTACCAATAATGCCGCACCAAGCGTAGCAGTTATTAGCGAACCTATTATGCCCCAGCCAAATGAAATGCCGAGCAATACTGTAAGTATTTTTCCGAAAATAGAACCTGCTATTCCTACCAAAACATTAGCAAAAATACCAAAACCTTTGCCTTTTACGATGTGTCCGGCTAAATAACCTGCCGCACCACCCATTAAAATCATATATATCATGTTGTTGTAATATTAATTTCGTTAAATAAATTGAATTTTAAAAGTTGAAGGTTAAAACCTTTGAAATTGCCGTATAATTGCTCATTACTCATTGTTAATTGCTAATTGCCCCCACTCTCCTTGCCTACCATAAACTTATCGTAGAAAAATAGTGCAACAACAGCAATCAAACCAACACCAAAAATCACCGTCCAAATTGATGACGGATTATATGTTTGCCATAAATAATTAGTTAATTCTTGGCTGTTCATATTCATTTTGGTTGCTAATTGCTGAAAATTCTCATTTATCGAAGCATTTTCACTTAGCGTTAAATGTTGTTTCACCGCTTCAAGTTTCACAATTGATGCTTTATCCGACATTGATTGGTAAACAACGCCACTGATGATGCCCGCAAAAATATTTCCTATGAAAACAGGTATGAAAGAATATCCCATGTAAACACCTTTTTTGTCGGCGGGAGCAATTCGCCCGATATACTCGGTAATTTTAGGAGAACCTGCCATTTCGCCCAATGAAAATATGAAAATTGCAGCTATTACAAACATTACGTTTTGCGAAGTAAGAGTAAGTGCCATGCCGATGCTACACACCAAAAAGCCAATTGTCATTGATTGCAAAGGCTTTATTTTCATCACTATCGACGATATTACAACTTGAAACAAAATGATATAAAGTGCATCTACATTGGTTATAAATTCGGGTTCTACCTGTCCGTTGCCGGCATAATAATATTGTATAAACGATGGCATCAGATTGTTAAAGAAATTATAAACCGCAGAGGTATCAACCCATTGCGAAATAAACACCGGCAGAGTGAAAAACAATTGATGATACATTGTCCAGAAACCAGCCACGATAACCAAAAATGTAATGAATTTTTTATCGAAAAAAATATCAGTTATATTACTAAATACAAGCCTATTAGAATCGCCTATTGGCAAACTTAAAACAAAATTGCGGTATCTTGATGCAAAACTTTCGTTGAATTTAATAAAAAACAAAACCGTTTCGAGCAACCAAATAATCAAAAATATAACAAAAAGCGAAATGAAAACAATAACCGATGTAAATAAGGTAGAAATAATTTTGCCAAATACTTTTATGCCTGTTTCGCGCGGTTCGGTGGCGGGTTCTTTATAGAACAGTAACAATATGAAATTGAGCGAAATAATGCCCGCCGAAATATAAAAAATCAGCTCTTTTTGGTTGCTAAACACTAGCGACAGCAAAGGACCAAAAAACGCCCCAATATTTACCATCATATAAAAAATGCCGAAACCTATTGAGGCTGTATCCTCGTTGGTGGTTTTGGCTACGGTTGCCGATATTATTGGTTTAAACAATGCCGCACCAAGTGCCAAATACAAGTAAATGCCAAAAACGCCCCAAAACGATTTAAAAAGCGGCATGGTTAAAAATGCAGTTACATATACCGTGAAAGCTATTATTAGCACATTTTTATAGCCATATTTATCTGACAACGAACCTGTTAATACGGGCAAAAAGTATAAAATACCTGTTCCTACACCCATAATAATTCCCTTTTCGGTTTGCGATAGTTCCAATCCGCCAATATCAGCCGAGCCTGTTATATAATTGGCAAAAAGCATAAAAAAACCATACCAAGCCCAGCGTTCAAACAGTTCGATGCTATTGGCTACCCAAAATGTACGTGGAAATTTCTTAAAAATTGATACTTTATTGGTTTGTGTATTCATAATGTTGTGAAATATAGGAATGAAAAATGAATGACAAACGAGCAAAACTCGCAAAACTGCCCGCAAATGTAAACAATAAACTTTGTTTATCAAAAAAATTAATAAAAATTAAAAGTGATTTGCATTCTACTAAAATTTATAGTTCATTTTCGCTTGTTTACAAAAGGTTTAATCTGTGTTTCACACAAAAATTGCTATTAGCAAAGGTAAAAAAGATAAAAAATGCAAATATTTATGAAATTTATAATAAATCTAAATACCGCCTTTTTTATTTTAATTAAAAAAAATACAATCACTAAACATTTTATAATAAAGAAGTTAAGATTTACAATATTTTTCATAAATCGTAAATAAACTATTTTAAAAACCTGAAAAAATATGATTTTTGTCGTTATTTGATAAATTTCTTTAAAATATCAATAATAACTATATACATTTGCGGTCTCAAACATAAAAAACAATATATAAATGGGATTAAGTTGCGGAATTATTGGATTGACCAATACAGGAAAATCAACGATTTTTAATTGCTTTTCGAATACAAAAGCAGAAATTACGAATTACAGTTTTAGTACGTCGAAATCGAATATGGGAATGGTGAAAGTGCCCGACCCACGTTTGTATGAGTTAGAAAAATTGCAGCCTACCGAAAAATTGGTGCAAGTAGTGGTGGATATTGTAGATTTGCCCGGATTAGCCAAAGGCGCAAGTCAGGGCGAGGGAGTTGGAAATCAGTTTCTTGGCGAATTGCGAAACACCGATGCTATCATACACGTGCTTCGATGTTTTGACGATGAAAATTTGCCACACGTAGAAGGCTCAATAAACCCTGTTAGGGATATAGAAATTCTCGACCTTGAATTGCAGGTAAAGGATTTAGAATCGGTGGATAAAAAGATTGCACGTGTAGAGAAATTGGTGAAAACCGGCGATAAAACTGCCAAAAAGTCGTTAGAGGTATTGGCAAAATATAAGGCACATCTCGAAAATTTTGAAAACCTAAATAGTTTAGAAATTAGC
>PDWI01006982.1_pt1 | contig 13935 bp, 8 predicted proteins | sample 1430891 | NCBI WGS metagenome assembly PDWI01 (sample SAMN01162508, study PRJNA174530) | Oral metagenome, whole genome shotgun sequencing project. | biome: Marine environment; feature: Marine mammal; material: Swab sample of the gingival sulcus; isolation source: swab sample of gingival sulcus...
AAAGTAGTATGTCTATTATCTCAAATATCGTCTATATCTCAACTTCTAAAAGATTTTTGACTATCACAAATCTTATCTCAAAGAGGATGAGTTTCTCCTAAAAGATACGGAACCATAGGTTGCATTCCACTTCAAGTAAAAAGTGTTGTTGGGTCATTTTCTGGAATTAAAGAACTAGAAGGAACTATTTTATGTCATTTTTTTTCCATAAATTTCAGAAATTTTTCACGAATTTCGTTGCTTTTAATTTGCATAATATTTTTTTTAACAATTAATATTTTTTCAGTATAAGGATTTTTAGAAAAAATACAATAAGTTTTAAAAAAAATAGTCTTCAAAACTATAATTTTTTTTAATTTTTTTGGTATATTTGATAATTATAAGGTATTTTTATATTTTCAATGATTCCTATTTCCGCAGGAATGACAATAAAAAGAATTTAATATGAATTTAATTACAAAATTTTTTCTTAAATAAAACTTGGTTTCCTCCGAAAGATCCTGAATCAAGTTCAGAGCCTGCCCTCAACTTGATTGGGGGATGACATTAGCACAGCTCTGCTGTTTGCTAATGTCACTAGCCACTGACCCCTAACCCCTAGCAACTACTTTTCTACTCTTATTCTCTTTTTCTAGCAACTAACTTCAGCTTTACTGTCACTTGCGACTTGTAACTTGTAACTTTTAACTGACTTTCCAGCTCTGCTGTAACTATAACTTGATAACTAATTAACTTGATAACTAACCAACTAACCTTCTTCTTCTTCCTCAATATCAATTATATTTATTTTATAATCCAAAAGTTTTGAGGCAAGATTTACATTTATTCATCATCTTCAAACAGCTCTTGCTCTTTCTGAAGGTCTAATATAAACATTAGCACAATCTTCTTCTTCATCTATTTCTACTTTTAAAACTTCTGCTGGTGATAATGATTTTTTTACTATTTCTCTGAAATCTCAACTATTTGGAATTATATCTATTTTTTCTCCAGAAATTTCTTCCATAACAGATTTTACTCTCATTCATTTTTGTCAAATAAGAGTTCAAACAGGATCTATTTCATCTATATTTGATGAAACTAAAAGTTTAGTTTTTACTCAAGGATGTCTAACTATAGCATCTATTTTTATAATTCCTTCTCAAATTTCAGAAACACTCTCTTCAAATATACGACTAACAAGTTCACTAGATTTTCTTGTTAAAACAACTTTTGGAAGTGAATTATCAAGTTTTGAAACTTCAGATACATATAAATAAAATCTAGCTCAAGCCACATAATTATCTCTTGATACTTGTTCGCCTTTAGGTAAAACTATTTGATTTCAATTATATTCAAATATAACCTTATTTCATTCAACTAAATCAACTTTCATATTTACTATTTGTCCTTGTTTGTCCTTAAATAAATCATAAATTTTTTCTTTTTCAGAATCACCTATTTTTTGAATAAGAACTTGTCTAGCTGCTTGAGAAGCTATTCTTCAAAAACTCTCTCAAATATTTCATTTTTGAATCTCATCAGTAACATCAAGCTCTATAACATCTCATTCTTCAAAATCCTCGGCATCTTCTCAAAGTTCTTCAAAACTTATTTCCAAAGCTGGATTTTCAACTTTTTTTACAATAGTTTTTTCAACACTAGCTTCTAGTTTTTCTTTTTCTAAGTCTATTTTAATATTTACTTCTTCATCTTTTGTTCCATAATCTTTTTTATAAGCAGTTGTTAAAGCTGTTTCAATTATAGAAACAAGTTTTTCTTCAGCTATATTTTTTTCTTTTGCCATAAGCTTAATAGCTTGTTTGATTTGTTTTATATCTAACATAATTTTATAATTAAATAATAATGTATTTTTCAAGAAAAAAGAATTTGCAAAAAAGCAAATCCCCTAATTCCTAAACTCTAAAATATAATATTTATTTTTTTTCTAAATGCAAATTTAAAAAATATAAAATTAAAAAAAGAGAGATTTTATTAATAAAATCTCTCTTTTAAAATTAAATTTTAATGTTTAAAACTATTTACAAAGTGGAATACCTGGATTAGGACAAGGGTCTCAACATCAATAAGGATCAGGATTAGGATTTTTATAACCTTTACAAAGACCACATGATCTTGTAGCAAAAATTTGTTCGCCCCCTCCTGGATTAATATAAAAACATTGTAAAGAACCAATTCCTCAACATCTATCTTTAATACTAGATAACCTACAATCACAAGAATCTTGTTTAGTTGGTGGTTTAGTTAAACTATTACAATTAAAATCTGAAACATGTGCTCAACTTTCTTTATTTACACATATAGCATTTTGATACATTGTTCAATGACCAGCTACATTATAACAACCTAACCAAGGTCAATATACCCATTTATAACAATTAATTGAACAATTTTTAGTTTCTGAAGGTTTTTTTAATGGATTACATTCTCCATAAGGTGCTACTGTATCATTACAAGATACACTTCTAGTTTGTGTTCAAAGTCAACAAATCTTATTACCTGGATTACAAGTTCACCAAACTCAAATTGTCCGTTCACAATATCAAAGAGAACAATTTTTAGTTTCTGTATTAACAACTCAACAATAACTATTACTAACAATTCTATGGTCTTGCACTGTTCTACAAATTGTTTTACGAGTTTGTTTTCAAGTTCAACAAATTCCATTACATTTTCACCAAGCTCACCATACTTTTTTAAAAGTATAACATTTACCAAAAAGTTCAGTATATCAACTATTACATTCCCAACCACAAGTACTAGTTGTATTAAAGCCTGTATAATGACTATAACTTGGTATAGTATTTTTACATTCATACTGATCATCATCTTTATCAGGTGAATATTTTCAATGCTCTGTTTCTACACATTTACCATCTTTTTTATAGTATCCAGCATCACATTTCCAATCACAATTATTTTCTCAATTTCAAGCACTTACATATTTATAATGATTTCTATAACTAGTATATATAGTTCTTCATCCATCTCAGTTAGTACAAAAATTTCTTATATTATTTTTCATAGGAGAAAAATATCAGATTCAAACATTTAAACAATCATTTCAATTTTTATAATAATCTACTTTTGTACAAGTCCAACTACAACCAAGCTCATCACCATTATCATAAACTCAATATCAACTATTTTTCGCTCAAGCTCAAGAGTTTGCAAATGGGCTTATATCAAAAGAACTTACATCATCAGAACTTGCTCATCCTGGTTTATAACAATCATATCTTTCATTTGGATTAAGACTACCAACATAATCATTTGTAGAAAATTTTCAGTCTCAAACCCGTTCACAAGTTACTATATCATGTTGTGGTTTTATAGAATCTCAAACAAATATAGTTTTTTTAACTTTTTTAGACCATTTTCCATCATTATCTTGAACTCTAAGATAATAATTAGTAGTAAAATTAACATATTCTTTTATACTAGCTTCATTAGATATTACAGAAGCACTTTCTCATTTTGTCCATTCATAATTTACTATAGTTCATCAATCTGTGTCTATACTTGAATCTCAATATAAATCTACAAAAGAAGAATTATTTAACATATCATTATCTACAACTACTTTTGCTATAGGACTTCCATCTGTAGGAGTAGTTAAAGGTAGGTAATAATCTATATCACAAAGTATTTTTTCTTGTTCTGGTGGAATTGGAACTATTACTCAATTTAAACAAATAAAACTAAGTTCATAAACTCTTCTACCATTAAAAACTTCTCAAATATCTGCAAAATTAGTAGTACGAACCTTTGTTGTTTGTTCATGTAAAAGTGCAGGTACATTATAAATACGGAATAATCAGTATAAGAAATTAGGATTAGCATTACAATCGTTATAAGTTATAGTAGTGGTTTTTGGTATTATTAAACTAGCACTTCAAGTTCTTCATCTAGGATCTGTAACACTAATAACTAAATCACTTGGTAAATCTCATCAAGAATTTATTCTATCTCTTCAAGCTTCTGTCAATATAATTCTCTCTTCATTTTCAAGTATCTCATAAAAACTGTTATTATTTAAACTATAAGTTAACTCATCATTATCTCAATCATCAGCAGTAAATTTAGCTACTTCTTGACCTATATATGCAGCACCTTTTACAGGATTTATAGATATAGATGCAATTATAGTAGGTATTTCATTTGTGTCTAATAAATTTAAAAATTTTGTATCCTCTGCTAAACTAGGGTCTTTTACTGTTATTTTTATACTTGGTAAATCTAATCACTCATTTACATAATCTGCTCAAGATTGAGTCAATAAAACATTAGTTTTTGTAGAAGACAATTTATAATATCAATTATTATTTGTTCAAGTTCAGAAACTATAAGTTAATACATCTCAATCTTCATCTGTAGCACTTATATTTGCCACTATGTCATCTAAAGCTGCTTCTGATTTTGTAGGATCATAAGAAGCATCTGTCAAATTAAGTATTGGAGCATCATTTTTTAAAATAGTGTTTGGAATATTTACTGTCAAAGTTCAAGTTCATCAATTTCAATCAACAACTTGAGCATCTATACTAGGTAAATTATTTCAAGAGTCTATTATAGATTTTCATTTTATTGTTAAATAAACATATCAATTATGAATATCTACATAATAATTTCAAATTGAATCATTAGTTATAGAATAAACTAAAGGATCATAATCTGGATCAGTTCAAACTAATTGAACTAATATATCTCAAACATTAGTTTCATCTTCTACCGGTTGTAGAAGATTTGTATAACTAAGTGCAGGAGGATTATTCACCACCGGTCAAATTAAACTTCATGAACTACAAGTTCAAGATACTAAAGAATAATTTTCTTTACAAATTACAGAACAAATTTCACTTTTATTTTTTAAAGTTCCATCTTCACAATCAGCTGTAAAACGACAATCTTCTCTTAAAGAATTTGCTATTGTTCAAGAAAAAGATTTTTCAATTTCTAATTCTTCAGAACTTGAAACATCATAACTTCAATAACTATGTCCATTTTCAACTAAAGAACCAGAACAATTAAGATAATTTATTTCAGGAATACATCATCAAGCTCAATCATCTATAAATCAAGTTGGACAATTACAGTTATCACTCCAAGATGTTCAATTCCATTCTACTGTTCAAATTTTAGGTGCATCACAAGCTTTTGTATTTGGAATACATTGATTAGTAAGAATATCTTTATGATAATTTAAATCACAATTTGTAACAAAACACTCAGACCAAGTTCAAGTTTCTTCGTTCCAATATTGTTTTCAAGATCAATTATCTATATCATCATCACAAGGTTTTTCTTGATTATTGTCTATACAATTATTTCATTGTTTATGATAACCTGAATCACAAACAAAAGTTCTTGTTTCATCTAAATCTATTATAGTATTATTTTTACAACTTACTTTTAAACTATAATCATAAGTTTTATGTTCAGAAGGAGCAACTTCTTGATCTTTTAAGATTCTAGTTACTCAATGTTTAGTAAAAGGAAAATTATATGTTTTTGGAGGAAAATTCGGAGATGGATGAATTTCACTAGCACAATCATTTGGAGTTACTACAATATCCTCACAAGAAAAATAATTATAACTTGTATTTCAAGTTACATTAGGAGAATCACATTTTACCAATCATTTTTCTTTTTCACAATCATTTGAAGAATCAACTCTATATACAACCAAACTTTTTCCATCATAAATAGTTACTCAATTAAAACTACAAGTTCAAATAGTTAAAGATCAAGAATTATTCATAACCAAAATATTTTTAGAATTCAAATTTGAAACAACATATTGTTTTTTATTTGATTCTAAAGTAGTAATTAACTTATAAAATCTACCATCTTTTGAAACCATATATTTATAAGCATTTTTTGAATTTGGTTCACTAGGAAGTTTTGTTAGTCATTTAATATCCAAAACTCAAGTTCCAGCAAAATCTCACTCTAACCAAGTAATACCACTTTCTGTCCCTGAAGTCATAGTGACTTCTTTATAATTATGTGGAATAGGATATTCTCCTTTCTCCATACTATAATTATCTAATAACTTTTGTATGTTCTTAAAATCGCTTTTTCTAACTCAGTCCCTAGTATTTTTAGGATATTTTCCCAAAATCAAATAGGAAGCTCAAGATAAAATCACAATTACAATTATAACAACCAAAAGTTCTACCAAGCTAAAAGCTTTTTTGTAATTTTTTCCCATAGTCTTTTGATAAAAAATAAATTAATACAAAGCTATTATATCATAATTTATTTTTTATTGCAAAAAAAATAATAAAAAAAATTAAAAGCCAAAGGTTAGTGGCAAGTTACAAGTGGCAAGTGGCAAGTGACAGCAGAGCTGGGGTTTTATACCCCCTTCTTGAAGGGGGATGTCCGTTAGGACAGGGGGATTTTTGTTGTTGTGAAACTTTCAACTTACCACTTGCAACTTGAAACTTGTAACTTGCAACTTAATAACTTGATAACTAACTAACTTGATAACTAACCAACTTAATTCTATTACTCTTCTTCTACAATTCAAGCTTCTATTTTTCAAATCTTTGCATTTTCTATTTCTAAAATTTTAAATTGTAAAAACTTAGACTTATCTTTTTTATTTTTAGATTTATTTTTATTTTTTTTCTTTTCAGCTTTAATTTTTAGTTTAATAATCTGATTTTTGTTAGGAAAATCTCAAACTATATTTGTTATTAAATAACCTAAAGTTTCTCAATCAAATTCTTTTTCATCAAGTCAAACATTTTCTAATTTTAAATCAAATTTTTTAAGTAATTCTTCTATTAAAATCTCACTTTCTACCATAAAAGAAGATGCAGATATTTGTTTTATAAAATCAGTTTCCCTATCAGTTTCATCTCTTATTTCTCAAAAAACTTCTTCAACTATATCTTCTGTAGTAACAAGTCCTGCAACTCAACCATATTCATCCATAACTATGGCAAGAATTTTTCTTGACTTTCTAAGAATTTCAAAAAGTCTGGAAACAGACTGATTTAAAGGAACTTTTAAAACTTTTTTTAGATTTAATTTTTTAAGAGTTTTATTTTTATTTCAATCTTCTATTTCTCTAAGAATATCTCTAGGAGTTAAAAAATACTCTATATTATCAATAGTATCTATAAAAATAGGGATTCTACTATGAGTATGAGACATATAAAATGAAAATGCTTCTTTTAAAGTAGAATTTATATCTAAAGCTTCTATTTTCACTCTAGGAGTCATTATTTCTTCAACAGTTGTATTATCTAATTCTAAAACTGATTTTATTTTTTCATATTCTTCCTTATCTATTCATCATTTTTCTGCTCACATATCTATAAAACTTTCTATCTCATCTTCACTCATTGTTTCTATATTTTTCTCTCAAGCAAATATTTTTATAATAATATCTATAAATAATATTATAGGAAAAAGCACTATAATCAAAAATTTATAAATTGGTGCTACAAAAAGTGATATTTTTACTGCATTTTTCGTTGCAAAACTTTTTGGAATAATTTCTCCAAAAAGCAAAAGTAAAAATGTTATTATTCAAGTTGCAATTCAAACAGCTTCAGCTTCAGGCAAGGAAACACTTTTAGCAAATGATATAGCTATTTGAGTTGCTAAAGCTGCTGTATAAACATTTACTAGGTTATTTCAAATAAGTATAGCTATAAGCAATCTATCATTTTGTTCTTTTATTTGTTTTAAAGTTTTTGCTCCGAATTTTTTCTTTTTTACAAGAGAATCAATTTTATGTGGAGCTAAACTCATTAGGGCTATTTCTGTTCCGGAAAAAAATCCAGAAAGCATAAATAAAATTATAAATATAAGTATTAATAAGGGATCCATTTTTGTTTTAAAAAATAAAGTAAATAAATTTTTGTTCTTAAGTAAAATTTCTAAGAATATAGAAAATTAGTTTCAAATTTATTGTCATCCTGAACTTGATTCAGGATCTTTCTATGTAGGGGTATTCTAACTTCAAAAGATTTTTTTATTAAATTTTATAAGGCTATTTTTTTAACTTTTCCTTAAGGATATAGAAAAATAGTCTCAAAAACGAATAATTTTTTTAACGCTCATTTCGCAGACAAAATCTAAAAATTTTTGTGAACTCGCCAAGGCTCAAACAGCACAAAAATTTTTGATTTTATAACTGCTTATTCACTAAAAATTAGATGTTTTTTCAACTAATTTTCTATATCCTTAAGGAATTTAATAATTCTTTTTCCTATTTATTTCAAACCACTTTTTTGTTTTTTCAAATATATTTTTTGTTATTTGTTCTTATTATATGATTTGCTAAAACTTCTATAATATCACTTTTAGAATCATCTATAGGATTTATATAAATAGTTTTTCACGATTCACTCTCAGCCGTAAGTTTGTAAGCAATAGGAAAAGTTTTATGATTGTTTTTTAAAAATAAGGCAAAATTTTCATCTTTTAAATTAAAAATCGTTCCACTAGAAGAAATTGTCAAATCTTTAGTTGAAGGATTTATATTTAAAAATCAAGATTTTTGAGTTATTCCAGATCAAAAATAAACATTATTTACTAAAAGCTTATTTTGATTTTTATATACAGCTTCATCAAAAACTACAAGTTTTAAATTATAATCATAAACATGAGTATTTGTGTTTATATCTAATTTTAAAAGTGCTCAAGTACTACTAGATCATTTTAAATATATATTGTCATTATTATTCGGATTATTTTCTATTATTTGGTTTGCCTTATAATTATTCCAAAAAATATTATAATAAGAAGAATCTGATTTTATATCTCAGAAAAAAGCAGTTCTAGGAAAAGAATCATCATCTATTATATTTTTAGGATAATATACTCAAGAACTAGAAGTAAGCATATAATTATCACTATTAAAATTATCATTTATTTCATCCTCAGGCATAGTCCTAGAAGATTTTAAAACTATTTTTTTCACATCATAAAGTCAAGATGGATTTATATCTGGAAATCTACCTGAACTAACCCAAACAAGCTCTCATTTACCTCACCGATTTTCTTCTCAAAAACTAACTCAAAACTCATCTGTAAAACTATAATCTGATGTAATATTTTTAAAAACATAAAATTCTAACTCTGAAAAAGCTAAATTATCAAAAGGAGTTTTTGTTCTAATAATAAATCCTACTACTTTTTTATTTTTTCTAAAAGTTTTTAAATCTAAATCCAAGATTTGCTCTGTTTCATTTTCTGCAAAATGTTTAGTAGAACTAATTTCAGTACTACCATCTTCAAATTTAAATCCATAATTATAACTAAAATCATATTTTTCTGGTTTTTTTAAAACTATATGTTCTATATTTTCAAAAGGAGAAAAAATAACAGTCAAATCCTTATATTTACCATTCCCTTCAGTATAGCAAAAAGTATCTTCATTTCCATCTATTAAATTAGATTTATTACAAGAAACAAATTGACTTGAACCAATAGAACCGGTTCAAATACTATTATACTTTTCTATCTTTTTATTTTCTAAAGTCAAATCTTTTAAAACAGCTCATTTTTCTATTTTAGAAAAATAACTATTATTTTCAGCACCAGAAGAAAAATAAATCTTTATATTTTCAAGTCTTTTTTTAGTGTGTCAACCTTCTATATATTCAACTTCAGTAGTTCCAGAACAAAAATAATCTGTTCCATTACTAACTAAAACTATATTATCAAGTTTTCAAGTTTGAGTTTCCATTTCTCACCCTCAAGATCAAGCACTTCAAGATTTTATTCATTTATAAAATATAACTCACTCTTCAGGACAAGATATAGTGCTTCAAAATTTAGCTCAAGCATTAGAATTATATTTTCTTACTGCTTCTAAAGCTATATTTCATTTTTTATATATTCATTCTAATATTTCTTGTTTTTCTTTTCAAGTTCATATATCCCTAGTTAAACTTGTAGTCTTATTTAAAACAATATATCAAATAGTCATAGCAATAAAAATTACTATAACTATTAAAAGTGCAGAACTTGCTTTTTTATTTATTTTTTCCATATTTTAAAATACTAAATTATATTTATAAATTTGTTTTTCTCATATATCCATATCTGAAAAACTAGCTCAATCAACTCATTTTATATTATTATTTAAAACATTAAAATCTAATTCTAAAATACTTTTTAAAACATCTCTTTCTTTATAAGAAGTAAGCTCAAAATCTTTTATTACTCAAAAATCTATTATAGAATCTTTAAAAAACTTTATATCATAAGCTTTATCTTGATTATTTAAAATACTTTGCAAATCAGCTTTAGATATATAACGATATCAAACATAGTTTTCTCAAAAAGTTTTATACTTTTTTAAAGACTTAGCTTTTTTATCAACAACTCAAAATAAAACTCACTTATTAGATAAATTATCAGTAAAAAGAATAAACGGATATGCATTTGTGGGTCTTCTTATCTTAAAATCAGTATAGTTTTCACTATTAATTTTATCTAAAAACATTTTCACCTCAAAAATAGAACTAGAGTTTTTTACCTCTCTGTTAGAACCTATCATTACATTAGTAGAGCCACTTAAAAACATAATTATAGAAATAAACATTATTGAAATTATAATTATGGAAGCAATAAGTTCAGTAATTGTAAAGGCTTTTTTATTAAAAAATTTCACTTTTTTTTAAAATTAATTATATTATATGTAAATGACATTATATTTAATAATTAGATTTTGTAAATGAAAAAAACAAAAAAAGCTGAAACTTTGGTTGTAGTAATGGTTTCTGTTATAATTTTATCCTTTATAGCAATGAGTATTTTTAGTGTATTAGACTTTGATAGAAGTATAACAAAAACTTATAAACAAAATATTTGAGAACTTATACTAAAGTCAAATGCTAAAAATATTATTAAGAAAATTTCTAATAGAAACATATTAGAATGAGAAGTATTTTATGTTTATAAAGATAAACTAAGTAAAGAATACAAAGTCCTAACCTGAGCAGCAAATAAAAAATATGAAATAGTAAATTCTTTATGAGATTATGTAGATAGCGGAAGCTTAAACAAAGAAAATTATAATTTATGAATTTTTAAAAGAAGTTTTAGAAAAAATATAGATATAATAAAAGACAAAAATTCAAATTCTGCCTTAATGAAATATAATAGTATTTCTATAAATATAGAAAAAATAAAAGAAATAAAAAATTAATTTTTAACTTTATACAATTATGCTAAAAAAACAAAAAAAAGCTTTTACTATGACAGAGCTTATAGTAGCCATAACTATAGTTGTAATATTATCAGCTATATGATTTGTTGCTTATTCTGACTATATTTCGTCAGCCAGAGATTCCCAAAGAAAAGTTGATTTTGCAAATATAGAAAGTGCACTAAAATCTTATAAAAATGATAGATGAGTTTATCCTGAACCTGGAAATACATTTAAAATAACTTACGGTACACATACTTTAGCAAAACAATGAAAACTAAATAAATGAGTAATTTTAGATAAATTAGACAAACTACCAACAGACCCAAAAAAGAAAATTTATTATTCTTATAGTGTAACTAGAAATAATTTAGAATACCAAATTGCAGCAAGCTTAGAAAATGATGATAACCCTATAGCTTTATTATCTGGAGATTATAAAACTGTAGCAAAAAATGTATTACCAACAATTATGCTAGCAAAAGAAGCAGTTGATGTTGACATATCTTCAGAAAAAGACTCATTTATCTATAATAAACTTTGAAGTTTACCTTATAGACTAAAATTAAGCTGACCTTTGAATAAAAATATAACAATAACAAATTGAGAAAAAGAAATCTGGCAAAATTCTTCTTTTATGTCTTGTCAAGAAATAAAAGAAGCTTGAAAAGCTCTGTGTGAATGATGTTGAGCTATAAATTACCAAATAGTTAGTTGAACAGGTTATGTTGACACATCTTGTACTTTTTAAAAATTAGCATTTTTTTTGACAAAAATAAAAAATTATGATAATATTGATACTATAAGGTTTTTATAACTTAAAAATAAAAATATGGTTAATAAAATAAATTTAGATTCTTTATTAAATAAAAAAGAACAAGACGATAAAAAATTTGCTGAAGAAAATAAAAAAGATGATTCTAAAAAAGATAATAAAAATGATAATGAAGTTAAAAAAGAAGAAGTAAAAGAGGAAAAAAAGACAGAAGAAAAAGTTGAAGAAACTAAAAAAGAAGAGGAAAAAAAAGATGACCTTAAAACTGAAGAAGAAAATAAAGAAGAAAAAAATGAAGAAATAAAAAAAGAAAAAGAAGAAAATGAGATTACAGAAAATAAAGATAATTCTGAAGAAAAAGATGATTCTGAAGAAGAAAAAGATGAAATTACAGAAAAACAAAAAGAAAATAGAAAAAAAATCTCTCTTAACTGACTAAAAGAAAAAGCATCATTACAAGCAAAAAAAGCAAGAGAAAAAAGTGAAAGAGAAGAAAAATTAAAAGAAAAAGAAAACGAAAATAATAAAAATAAAGGAAAAGAAAATAAAAAAATGGTGGAAATTTTTGAAAATTATGAATCTGATTTATGAGATATAAACTTTAATTATAAAGAAGAGTTAAAAAAAGAAGAATTTAAAAACAAAGGAAAAGTCTATGAAACTCCTAAAGAAAAACTAAATATCCCACCTATTTTAGAAAAAAATGAGGAAAAACAAACAGAAGAAAAAAAAGAAAATCCTGAAATTAAAAAAGAAAATCCTGAAACTAAAAAAATTGATGGATTAAGTGGAATTAAAAAAATGTTAAGTAAAAAAGAAAAAAATAAAGAACAAAAACCTGAAAAAAATGAGAAAACTGAAAAAAATAAAAAAATAATTATAATTATAGTTTCTATAATACTTGTTTTATTATTAATTTGATGAGCTTATTATTTATTTTTCTGAGACAAAAAAACTAAAACTCCGGAAAAACCAAACCCTTCAAATATAGAAAAAACTGCTTCTGGAAATATAAAACAAACTGCTTCTTGAGTTTTAGAAGAAAAAAAAGAGGAAACTGCTTCTGGAAACACAGAAAAAACCGCTTCTGGAAATACAAAAAATAATAAAATTATAAAAGAAGTAGAATGATTTAATTATGAAATAGAAAAAATTATAATTGATTGAAAAGAAAAATTTATATATGATTGAAAAGAATATGAAGATTTAAAACAATTAGAAGAAATATTAAAAATTACTTCAATAAATAGGAAATCTAGGGAACTAAAAGAAAGAATTAAAGAAAAAATTAAAGAAAAATATAGAAATTAAAAAAAATATTTCATAAAAAAAGCTTTATTTATTTAAAGCTTTTTTTTAATTATATATCATTATTTATAAAATATATAATAATTTTGTAAAGCTAAAATATTTAACTTTATGAAAAAAAAGTGGTAAAATTATATCAGTTATAAATTTGTAAAAAAAATATGGATTTAATAAAAGCAACCGATAACCTGGATAAAGTAAAGATAAAAAAGGATGTTTGAGATATTGTTACTTATGTAAACAATATTTTTAAAGAGGCTGTTGATATTTGAGCATCAGATATACATATAGAGCCAACAGAATTTTTTTTACTTATTAGATACCGTAAAGACGGGGATTTTTTGATTGGTGATAAAATTGATCCTGAAAATATAAGTGCCATAGTAACTAGACTTAAAGTTTTATCTAAAATAAAAATAGATGAAAATAAAAAACCTCAAGACTGAAAAATTGTTTATTATTATGAAAAAGAAAAAGAAAATATAGATATAAGACTTTCTACATTACCAACAAATTTCTGAGAAAAAGTGGTAATGAGAATACTTAAACAAGATGAAAGTTTAACTAATTTAGAAGCTTTATGACTTATAGATGTAAATATAGAAAAAGCAAAAGAAACCTTAAAATCAACATACGGTATAATACTTGTAGCTTGACCAACATGATCAGGTAA
>PDWI01012859.1_pt1 | contig 13935 bp, 19 predicted proteins | sample 1430891 | NCBI WGS metagenome assembly PDWI01 (sample SAMN01162508, study PRJNA174530) | Oral metagenome, whole genome shotgun sequencing project. | biome: Marine environment; feature: Marine mammal; material: Swab sample of the gingival sulcus; isolation source: swab sample of gingival sulcus...
TGGGCTATACGGTTTCATCGTTTAAACTACTCAGAGCGATACCATTTTTCGGTATAAAATAAATCTTTATATGTTCGTGGCTTTGGACATGGTTTCAATGGTATTGATATGTGTCTGTTTGGTGCTTCAAAACCTACCCATATTATAGGATAACCAAGTTTACAATGCTCTGGGGTGTTAGTTTGTTCATTAAACGTATCTACTCGGCAGCCAGAACATGTTTTTTTCATTCTATTGATATTCATTTAACCTCCAACCAGTAAAGACCAATGTAAAAATAATGAACAGCTCGAACAGACAGCCTTTTTGTCGGAGTCCCGTCGGAGACGCCTTTCCGCCATCGTCACTTTCAGGTTCAGCACTGGTCTGTGAGGTTGTCAAGACTGCGAGGCACGAGCACCGAAGGCTTGGTCTTTACAACCTCACAGACCAGTGCTACATTTTATTTGACAGGGAAACGAAAGCTTAAAGCTATTTTAAAAAATCACTCTCCCTGTTTTTCGACCTTCACATATTCAACAATCTCTTTAGGAGTGTAGTATCTAAACCGTACTCTTTTACAGAGCTTTTCAGTATATTCAGAAAAAGAGATAAGGATATCCCTCCCCTCTGCCATGAGATGCTCTCCCTCCTCGTGAGAAATACCATCCAGTTCCCCAAGGCGAGTCTTGAAGTGGGTATAAGCCATATCAAATTGACGCAAGACGTTAAACATGCTTGATCCTAGAGGAGAGTTCACTTTCATGACTCTACTTCCTCTCTCCTTTACCATATTAATTTTGCGTTCTTCTATTTCTTTACGAGAAGGACGTTTTTGCTGGATTTGCTTCTCTGCCATAGCAGCCTCCTAGTTTTCTGTTGAATGAATTGAACTGAGATTTTTCTGTAATCGTTTCCGCCTCAAAATATCTAAAAGAAATACGACACCATAGGGGACGATAGCTGCTGCACACATAAACAAGGAACTCTCCGTTGCAACAGGCATAAGGTGAGGCTTTATCTCAAAAAAGCCATAATACACTTCCTGGGCATTGCTGCCAAAAATTTTACTGACAAAATTCCAGACATATTCAGGAGTTCCTAATCGATCAACAAAAACATAAATAACATAGACAATGAACGCCTTGGCCAGAAGCGAAACGGCTCTCCCGGAAAAAAGTGAGTTAATTGCCTTTCTGGTTATATTTCCGATGTAATAATTACTGACATAACAACAAAGGCATGTATTAATCAGTAATATCATGTAAGGGATTGCTCCAAAAATAATATGGGTAAAAACGTCTGCTTTCTCAAAAACGAAAGGAAAGAGATAGAACCTGAAAACAGGAAAAAGAAGAATCAACAAAAAGCCCTCATTAAATCCACTCTTCATACCAATTTTGAAGAAATTAATAGTTCCTTCAATCGTCAGAAACTCCGGTGGGATTGTTTGTCCCTTGGATTCGATAACATAAAATTGCTGAATACCTGAGATTGCACCAAGTAATGTAGCTGGCTTGTTATAAGAGCCGCTTCCTCCTGTCGTGATTATCTGGGCATTTGTAGAGTTAGAACCCAAATTAGCCATTACCACCTCCCACAGGTTGAACAGATGTTATATTTTTCAGCATTTTGGGCTTGGCGGCTTCCATTTCCGATATAGAGCCAAAAGCCTCTGCATGAAATGGCGTATAATATCCTTTCAAGAGCTTACCTCCCCTCTGTACGTCAAAATACCCACCAAAATATCCAGGCTTGACATATTCTTCTGCGATAAACCCTTTTTCTCTAAACGCATCAACAATAGCAAGCAATACACCTCGCATGTCATCACTATTTTTTCCTAGTGCTGCAATTTCCAGACAACCTGCATTTTCAGCCATTTTCCGAGCAATAGTCTCAAGCAATTTAGACTGAAAAAAGACATAGCCGTTTGACATGGAAAATGCCATAAAGGTACGACCAGACATTTTATTGATGGCAGGCTTCAAGTCGTTGAGGAATTGTTCTGGATCAAACCATGAGGAAACGTCTACGGTGTCGATTTGTTCTTTTTCTTTTTTGGAAGTAATCTTTTCTTCTGTGCCAAAAATATCAGAATGTGCTTGTCTAAAGGAGCCAGGACGAACATCTTTCACAGATTCTCCCCTGGGATCAACTGAAGCACTCTCAGAAACAACCGGTGACTTCTCCTCAACCGCAGCTTCTTGCTCTACAGAATCAGAATTTTCCCCTGGGACAAATTTACCACCAGAATACTCCGACAACTCTTTCTGCCTGGCTTTCTGATCTGCAAGTTTCAGGGTTTTTCCCAATAGATCATCGGGTTGTTTATGATGAAGTCTGATAGCTTTCAAGATTTCATCTTTTTTCTTTAAATCACCAAACCCCGGAGTAACTTCTAATATTCTGCCAGCTGCAAGGGGATGTTCTCCCAGGGAATATAAATACCCTCTATTGGCTTCAAGTTTTCCAATGTCATGTCCAAGGGCTGCAACCAGGGCATCTGGGATAATGTGCTTACTGTTTTTGTCATCCAGGTCTTCGATAATTTGCTCTGCCACGTTCAACGTATGATGCAAAAGATTTGTCTGCCCCAAAATATTAAACGTACTTTCGTCCCAGAAACCTTCAATATCCCCATGCACATTGACAACAGAAGGACAGCCACCTTCTTTATCAAGAAGATCAAGCAAACTGGAACAAACCTTTCCATGTACTCTATAATTCCCGAACCACTGCCAGCTTTTCAATTTCTCAAGAAAAAGAACAGCCCTCTTATCTTGCAAATGGAGGTCACATTCAAAAAACTCTTTCTCTGATTTATCGCACCACAATGGAGAAAGGGCTTCAAGTTCAATACGCCTTTTTTCTTTTTTCTCGCTTCGCTCCCATAGTTCAGAAAGATCCTGTAAAGTGATCTGACGAACAACCATATTATTTCCTGTCGAGAGCTTCTTTTTCTCAGATTTTTTTCCCGTAAAGAGAAGAAAAAAGGCCATGGCGATTAACAGAACAGCAGCTCCAGCCAGTATGAGAAAATTTACGTCAAACGGAGCCATAACCTTTCAACGCAAAATCAGGGAAAACGACCTCCAACGTCCCATCAGAGACAGTCTTTGTCCGCCCTCGATATGTCCCGGAATATGTACTCAAAAATATTTCACGAGCCTTCATCTCCAGAATTTCTGTATGCTTTACTCGCTGTTCCTCTGTTTCACGGATAGACAGGCCTCCACCCACCGAAATTATGGGAGAAAATTTATTTGTGTCTCCAAGATGGGTTGCTATATACTTTGCAGTCAAAGCATCTGTTACCCGCATAAACAACTTGGTATTACAGTTGTCCATTATAATATTTCCCTGATCCTTGCCAACGACAGCATAGAGTTGATTCACTGATTGGCAGTACCCATGAAGATAGACATCCGCTCCACCGGACTTGGCAAAAAGCTCATCAATCCCCTGATACAAAACGGATTGAGCCTCATCTATATGGATAACAAGCCGAGGAGAGACCTTTTTACCACTAGAGAAAACCCGTCCAACAAAAGCCTGGATCATTGATAAAATGACCTTTCCGACAGTATAAGACGCCCTTTTGGTTAAAAGAGAGCCTAATTGAACAACCAGGATAACCCCTTTATTTTTCTCCATGTAATCAATAAAACGGTTTTCATTCGCCTTGCCGATTATTTGCCCAATACTCCCCACTGTCATCTCTGTAAGAGTAACCCGAAGAGAATTTGCAACCTTAGAAAAATAGTCTGGTGGAGTAGCAAGGATTTTGTCCATATCCATGCAAAGCTGCTCTGCTTCAGGATGATCAACATGCTCCAGCTTCTCTTTAAGTTCCTTGATATTTTTCCAGCCAATGTAGTTCTTAATGTCATTAAGGTTGAAGGAAGGTTTCTCTCCATTATATTCTGCCAGCAGGATCAAGGCATACACAATTACAAGGCTTATCTCGTAAGCAACGCCGTAGAAAAAAGGATCACCACGCCCTCCGGTAACACCGGCAGTGATATGAGCAACCAGTTCTTCCGGCATGTAATATGATGATAGAGGATCAATAATGGCACTATACTCGGGGAAGACAGGAGTTATCAGCATCAAATCATCCAGCCTCCCCGTTTCTGCTGCAATCTGGGTAATCTTTGAGAAGAGTTCATGATCTCCCTTCGGATCAATAGCTACAACAGAGTATCCTTTCCGAATATCCTGCTCAATAATGTTCTCGATGATTCTGGTTTTACCGACTCTTGTTGTACCAAAACACCAGAAATGCCCTTTCCTGTCATCATCCAACAAACCAAGCTCAACCACCTCATTGGGTTTATCGAGATTAATACCAGTACCAATACTCGTCCAAAGAGGAGTTGTTTGTTTTCTTTTTCTCCCGAAAAACATCAAAGCCGCTTACTCTTTAAAGTCATCGATCAAGAAACCGCTTTCTTCCATTCTTTTCACAATTTCCTGACCATCAATCTTGGTATCCTCCCATCTTCTGTCATAGATAACAGCCTCATCTAACAACATATTTTTCTGTTTTTTAGCGATATTAGCAATATTATATAATTTCATCTTACTATCAGCTTTTGTACCCATATTACACCTCACTAATTGTTTTTTACCTTCACTTTAACTTCCAGATGCTCACCTAACTCTTCTCTCATCGCAAGAATAACCGTTTTAGGTATTTTCTCTGAAACTTCAATAAAACTTTTTTTTCCAACAAATCTTTTTGTACACCGAACTGTAATTTTATCTGAAAGCCCTCCAATGTGCTTCTGAAGCAGTCTTTTAACGAGATTCTTCGACACTCGATCAACAACCACATTCAGCCTCGGTGTCTCACCCAGAATAACAGGGTCAATTCTACGGATGTGAAAATACTTTCTTGTACCAATACGAAGTTGCTCCCGCTCATGAACGCCAACAAGAGAGTAAGGGCAAGATGCAACAAGAACCTCCCCTGGAACCAATTCGATTTCTACAAGAAAAACATGATCTTCACCAATTTTTACAATCTCTCCTTTTCGAATTTCATGCTCATATCCCTTGTATTCTCGGCTTTGCTTCATCAAGGCGTATTGCACCAGGCTAATTTCAAGCTGCTGTTTCAGGTAACTCCACCCTCTCATTCTTGTAATATCAATTTCTTGCTGAGACAAAACTCCATTAATCTTGTGATAGGAAACAGCTTCCAGTTTATAGTTGTCGACAAAGGCAATAACTTCTGCCTGGTGCCATTTACTCAATATACGAGAAAAGACATTTTCAATCTCTGATATTACTTCACTATGAGTAAGATAATATTTTTGGGAAAGTTGTGAAATCACATCTTTTATCAGCATGTTATGCGTCATTTGTATAGCATTTTATATATCTTTTTTTATATACTATCTCTCAAGGCTTTGATAAGCTTTGCATCCGATGATTTAGCCCCCAAAACCAATAAAGCCCGAATAACAGCTGTCTCACTTATATGTCGATGACTTACCTTGTTCATCTTTTGAGCAACTTCTTGCAAACGCTGGAGATCATTCTCATAGAAACGAAATGCTTTTAAAGTACTACTCTTCTTGGTTCCAATCAGGTTAAGTTGCTCTTCATCTTCCCGTTTTTTTTTCGGTTCCCTCGTCAGTTTTGACTTCCCTCTTATCTTACCAGCCATAATCCAGAACCTCTTGTACCAACTTCTCAAAATCTTTAGCTCCGGTTGACCTGGGATCAAAAACAGCAACAGGCTCACCATTCATCTGAGCTTGATTTATTGCCTCATTGCGCCTTATCACAGTGTCAAAGACATTTGCCTTGTAAGACAAGAGCTGCTCTTCTACAAAACTGTTTGACAGCGTTGTCCTGGAATCACGATTGTTTCGCAAAATACGATAATCAAATTTATCTGTTTCCTTAACAGCCTCAATAGATTCGAAAAGATCAGCTATTCCATCAAGCGAATACCTTCCGTATACTGTGGGAATAAGAATTAAATCACTGGTATATATAGCATTGATTGTTAATACATTGATAGATGGGGGACAATCCACAACAATAAAATCAACCCTGCCTGCGACCTTATTCAGATGATTATGCAAAATCTTCTCTCGATGTATTTTGCTACCAATCTGTTCCGCAACCATTGCCAGATGAATGTTCGATGGCAGAAGCCATAAATTATCAATCTCCTTAACACTATCACCAGCATGCAAAAAAGCTGGATAGATTGCCTCCTGAATATCATACGATTTCTTCAACAGCAGATCACCTATTGTATTCTCTCTCAAGATATCAGGTGAGAAGATAACTGTGCTATGAGCCTGGGGATCAAGATCTGCAAGCAATACCTTTTTGCCAGATAATGCCAGCCCAAAAGCAAGGTTTGTCGATACCGTTGATTTACCAACGCCGCCCTTTTGATTTAAGACCACTATTTTTTTCATTAGTTCAACTCTGTTATTATTTACCACCGTTCTCTCACCTCCCCTATCCAGGAAAGACACCCTTTTCAGTATAACATTATATTTATATTAAAATATATACATAAAGCAATATTTATGTATACACTTTTGATATAAAAAATGTTATACATTATAACAGATATAACACACAATAACAGATAATTAAATTATTATTTAAAAATAAAATATGATTGTAATAGACAAGAAATATCTTGAATGTATTTGCGATGAAAAAAACAAATACGCTTTCTATGAGATTACAGCAACAATAGACCTTTTTGGGTATGTCCTGGTAAGGCGGTGGGGAAGAATTGGTTCTAAGGGACGGATAATGAAAGAACGTTTTCCATCTCAAGAGGAAACCAAAGAGGCTTTAAACAGAGTGCTGAAAAAACGGCTATCGAGGAAATATATCCTGCTGGAACAATCCGCACCACACTCAAAAAAAAAGCCGCCCCCCGAAGGGAACGGCTGCGGTACTTCAACATTCAGAGCTTAGAAGAACGCCTTTACAATCCCTGCAACAACAAGAACTGCTGCAACGATTAATACAACTTCATGCCACCTTAATCCTCTATTTGCCTTAAAAGCTTCAATCTGCAACTTGTACATCTCTGTTTCCAGCTTTTGTCTTTTCAACCGCTCTTTCTCCATTTCTAGTCTTATAGCATCAAGAGCTTCTAACCTGGAACGTGAAATCCTTAAAGCAATATCATCAGATGCTTTTTTTTCTTCCATGCTATTATCCTTCTGTGCGAACCCACACGTTATTTACAAACTATATCAATCAGAAAATCAATAGGTTGAAATCCCTATGTTTTTTTGTTCGTTTGACACGTTAACCATTACACGCCCAAAAAAGCAAAAAAAAAAGCCGCTCCCCTAAGGGAACGGCTGCGGTATTTCGTTATTTAGAGTTTAGAGAAAAACCTTTACAACACCGGTAACAGCAAGTGTTGCGCTCACTGTTATCGAAACAATGATTACAACTTCATACCACTTTAACTCCTTCTCCACCTTCCTTTTTTCAGCCTCTAGCTTGGCGGCTTCCGCCTCCAACTTCTTAGCCTCTTTCATCGCTTTTAAGGTATTTTCCGCCGCCAAAAACCTCTCGTATCTGGAACGAGAAATTTCCTCAACAAGTTTTTCTAACTCCAATTCTCCTCTTGCCTTACCTCCGACATTCACAGATTCCATATTATCACCTCGTTGAAGGGAGTTCTCACATCTCTCACTATTTTAATTTTTTTTTAGAAAAATACAACCAAGTCTGTCCGGTGGCTCTACTCGCCCTTGAATGACATCAAGAGCAGCCTGGTGTTCATTGAACCTCCCTGAACAAGCGGAACAGGGACTTCTATAGCACCTGTATATTTTTCTGTAGTTATCATAGCTCGTTCTCCCTTCCTTCTTTCAAATCTGCCATTTTTTCAGTTAAATACCAGAGAGATTGATTCAACTTAATGTTTTGAGAAACCGATTTGACGGGTCTGGTTTTTGACCTTCTCACCCGCCCATCCTTACCAATTTTTACTCCTCTCAAACCGCCCTTAATCATGTTCTCTTGAACAACATTGAATGTTGTCCATAAAGAGCGTCCAGAATCGTCATTACGTCTTATCTCTAACAATTGACTGGCTCTGACAGGAGCTTCCTCTGGGCTATCATACCTAAGCCTCAAGGCAGATTCAGCATATATCTCCATTTCCTCTGGAGATAGAGAAATGCCTCTCATTTCATCTACACGGTCAGCAACGTCCCCTGCAAGTTGACTTACATCCTCTACACTGCGAACAAAATCATCAGGAGAAAATCCTATATGCTTATGCCGATAATTGGCATAGTCTGAACCAACAATCAGCCCATTTGAACAGACCATTCTAAAAATACCAAACATCAACTTAAAAGAACTCCCTCTATCATGTGAATTAAGCAAAACAAGCTCCATCTTCTCTCCAGACGAAAAAGAAAAGCCTTTTCGCTCAAAGCGAATCACATGCTTCTGGAATCCATTTTTTTCCGCAATGCGTACAGAGCTTTGCATAGCACTCACAGGATACCAACCTACATCACGAATAAGATCAACTGCCTTTAAGGTTGGCACAAAGCTGTATCTATCAGAAACATTCCCATACGGTTCTTTTGCACCAACCGCTGGAACCATTTCAATCAGTTGCTCATTACTTAAACCTGTATTAATTTCTCTTGTCATGACTTGTCTCCTTATAAATAAAAAACGGGGACAAGACACAACTCCCCTACGGGGTTGCTTGTCCCCGCCAGGGTTGTAATTTTCCTTCTTATTTCTTGTTATCGCAAAACATCCTCAATCTTCGAAGCAAGAGCATACGTTGTCCTGCTTTCCAGACCACTAATTTTACGATTCGGAAGTGTATTGAACACAAGCAGAGCCTCTTTGAGCAATGCTCGACACTCATCTTCCTCTGCTATTGCCAAAAATTCATCCCACTCATCAGGAGTAGCATTGTATCTTGACAATATTTTTTTACAAAATTCATATAACATTGATTTTCCTCCATAAAAAAAGGGGATAATAATACTGCTGTTAAGCAGCCTTTTGCCTTAATTCAGCAAGTACATAATTCCTTGCTTTTTGAGGTCGATAAATTTTGATCGGTTTCTTTCCAATCTTGCCAACCCCTTTTCTGTCATACCAACCAACTTGTTTACCGGACCAGAAAATTGCACCGTTCTTCAGTTCAAAACGGTGACTATCGACGTTAGCGACAGCAAAGTTATCTTTCACGACAACATTGCCGCGAACAACATACTCTAAACGAACAGATGTTGTTTTACCGGTAGATGTTTTGATCCGGGTAGTAGCTGTTATTGTAGTTTCAGTTTTAACCTCTGGTTCACTATCAAGCGGAAAACTGGTAAAGAGCTCGCTTTGCTTGTAGCTGTTCCAGACATCACTGAGTTGTGGAGTTTGTTGCTTACCTGTTAATGCTCTGGCAAGTTCAAACATAATGGAGTTTTCGGACTCAGAAAAAGCGGCAAGCCCCTGGTCTGGGAGTTCACCTTCAACCGCCAGGGCTGTTTCCATTTTTTGAGCCATAAGTGAAAGAGCTTTTTCCTGCATTGTCCCTGCATTTGCCATATAAAAGACCCGCACAGGATGGTTTTGCCCAATCCTCCACGATCTCCTGCTGGCTTGCCGCAAGGTGAATACAGAATAACCGCACTGAAAAAACACAATGCTCGGAAACTCTAATAAGTCCAGACCAGTTTTCACAAGGTTTGGATTACACAACAAACAATCATACTCATTTGTTTCGAGCTTCTTTTTCAGCCACTCTTCCCGTTTCTCCGACTTAACCGTATTGCTACGCAGTACAAGAGGGGAAAAGCCATATTCTTCCAGTTTGGCCTGTAAGACAGGAATTAAATCCCTGGTTCCTGTATGCTCAAGAAATATAGCAGCTTTGCGTCCCTGCTTCTTTTCTGTTGCAAGGATTTCCAGCAACCTTCGCTCTTTGGGCAACAGGTTGATATCCAGAGCATTTGCCGTAGCTATAGTCTCCAGGACACCATCTCTTTCAAGGGTTACAATTTCCTCCTTCCGACATCCATCAGGATATGCCAAAAGAGAATTTATCATCTTGCCCATCAACCTCATATCGCCTTTGGCAAGAGCTTCTCTGGTTGCGTTAATCAGCTTGTCTGCAAGTTGCTCATATTCCTGCTTCTGTTCTTCCAGCATGGTTACCGGAACGATTATTTCATCATAACTGGGCAGTGCATCACTAATGTCGCCAAGCCTTACAAAGGTAGAGCATCCAAGCATCATATTGGGCAAAAGCAAGGGAGATATTCCCGGAGCTTCCTTAACTTTGGAACGCCCCATTTTTTTGCCAATACTCGCCTGATTCAAATCGAACTGAACATCTTTACTGTCATAGACCCGTTTCAATACACCATAACGCTCTGCAAACTGTAAAGAACGCCCGTACTCAAAGCCTGACTGCACCATTTCACGTGGAAAAAGCCTCCAAAGCAAGTAGTACAAATCCTTGGAGTACCCACCCATTATCGTTCCTGTTAAGGCAACAATCTTTTTTGACCTTGCAATGAAACAACTCATCGCCTGTCCCTGGGCAGTACCTCCGCCCTTGAGCTCATGCACCTCATCGAGGAGCAGAAGGTCAAAGAAGTTTTTTGGAAAAAACCTTTTCACAAATTCCGCCTTTGCATACCTGCGGAATTTTTTATTATTTGCCCCTACAAGTCGCCCTCCACACTCTTCACAGACGTGAAGACGGGCTACACCTGTCTCTTCAATTCTTGCCCCACAATCAGGACAACAAGCAGAATGCTGGCGTTTTGCCAATTGAGGCGTTCTTTGGTAGTGGAGTTTGGCTCGCTCTTTTCCTATTACCCAAACTTCAACACCTTGCGGTTTGAAATTCCGGCTGGTTTTAAGCTGAATCAGCTTTTCCATACTCTTGCCATTCATATCAATACAAACGGCTCCAGGTATGGTTTGACGAACTTCCCGTATCCATTTCTTCACCAGATGTCCTGGACACTGAATCAGAATACGCTTGTTCTTTTGAGGGAGAAGATGAGCGGCAGCAATCCCCATAAAGGTTTTTCCTGTACCCATTTCCCCGACAAGGAAAACAGCTTTTTTATCCTCTTTATATAAGTGCCGTGCTACAGGAAGTATCCCTCTTGAAATCTGGGAAGCGAACGGCGGTCTCAGCAATTCACCAAGTTTTTCCCGGGCAACGGCATCCCATTCATCCTCCCTGTGGGGGTTATAAATGGGCTTCATGTTCCTTATTACTTCTCTCTTAAGAATGGAATCCCACTCTTTCAGGAAGTCTGAAAGCCGAACAGTTTTAACTTCTTCAACCTGTTCAACATCCTCAATATGGTCAATCATAGTGTTTCCTCCATAAAAAAAGGGGAAACACTATCCCCAAAGGGAACGTATTTCCCCTTCGGGTATTTTTGGGACTTACTTATGATTATCTCAGATAACCGGCAGCAACTCCTTCCAGAATTTTCTGTTGCAAGGACTCATCATCCGCCCAACGGATAAGACAAGCGTGGGTAAGCTCTTTACTTCCGAACGAATCCAGGACAAGAGGGTCTAACACCTCCTCATAGAGCCAATCTTCCCACTCAGGTTTAAGAGGAATACTCGTTACCGCATCAAAGCTCAGAAACGCCCTATGCTTGAGTATCTCCCTGCTTTCCCCAAAAACAAGGCTTTCCTGCCGCCCCTCATCATTTCTCCGACTCGTTACAGCAAGAATTTTAACAACAGAATCTTCTATCTTCCTTGTTCGCAGTGTTTGTATGCTTCCAGTAAAGAGAAGCTCGAAAAAAGTTGTTCCCTTACTTAAAAAGCAGCTTCTTCCACTGTATAAAAGAGCTGAAACTGCTTTTACTGTTGAGGGTGTACCGATTAAGCTGATAAACTGACAGAATTTTAGGGAACCTACATTTTTGATTATGCAGGCATCGCAATAAACAACAAATCCATCTATTTCTACCTTGTAGTATTCCATTTATTCTCTCCTAAAAAAAAGCGGAGAGCCCCCTACGGGGAATCTCCCCGCAAGTGGGTGGAAACAGACTGCTACTGGACGATAAACATCTCCGCAGTCTGCATATCAATAACCTTTAGAGTGGGTACATACTGGTCTTTCGTCGTGGTGGAATCCTCATTACTGTCAACCACCGTCTCTGTTTTTGTAACAGTCCCTTTAATAACCAGCTGCTTTCCATCCTTTTCTACAGCCCCATTCATGAAACCTCCGGCAAGAATCAATGCCAGATGACCATTTTCAAGGGGTAGCAAAGGACGGATTTCTCTATTTTCTGCCGGAACAATCTCTTGAAGTAAATTTTCAAGAACGCCAGACTTACGAATCTTTGGCACCGCTTCCAATGGGTCGCAATTTCTTGCCTTGAAATTTACGAGAGTATTTCTCGACTCTGAAACCTCCAGAAGACCAGAATAATCCTCCAGGGAGGTTACCTTTTGCCGAAAAACTTCACTGGGAAGCTCTGCCAGTATCTTGAGGCGATGCTCGATGAGCCTCGCTTCTTTCTCTGGTTTTAACCTTCTTTTTCTCCCCAGAAACAGGCATTGTTTGAAGGTTTGGTATTCCTTCTCCGGGAAAGCCAGAATCTCCTCGATCTCAAAATAACGGGAAAGAAGCCTTGAGCAATGTCGCAGCACCCTCCAGGGAATAACCAGAATCAACAAACCTTCTGGCTGTAATAATCCCAGGTATCGTTTGAGAAACTGAACCTCCATTCTCTCTGACTTTCCAACAGTCTCTTGCACAGCGGCGTCATCGTATGGAGGATTCAGATAAAGAGCTGAAAAGCTCCCCGGAGTAATTGTTATCTCGGTTATGGCATCGCCCCAAAGAACACGATTTAGCCGTTTTCTTGCTTCTGTCGCCCGGTTATGGTCAAGCTCAACACCAAATGTTTCTGCTTGTCCACCGGTAAGAGCTTCAAGGGTTTTACCTTCTCCGCAGCATGGGTCTAAAATCCGTACATTCGCCTCAAACTGCAACTTCTCTTTCAGCAATGAACAAACCCTGTCCGGGGTAGGATAGAACCCTGCCTTTGCTTGTGATGCGATACGTGCCATGATTTCTCCTTAAAAAAAAATGACAGCACCCCGAAAGGTACTGTCATTTACTGGTAGTCGTTAATATAGAAAAAACTAGAAAGGAACGGAAGCATCCTCCATATCTGAAGAAACATCATCTGCAGGATAGGCGTCTTCTTTTACGGCTGCCCCCAACATCTCAATATTGGTTGCAATGATTTCCGTAATATATCGCTTCCCTCCAGACTCGTCTTCCCAGCTTCTGGTTGCCAATTTGCCCTCTACACAAATCTTTGACCCTTTTTCCAGAAACTTCTCAACAATTTCAGCAAGTTTCCCCCAGGCAACAATCCTATGCCACTCTGTCTTAACCTGCTTGTCGCCATTAGAATCTCTGTATTTTTCTGAGGTTGCCAAAGAAAAATTGGCTACTAGCTTACCACTCTTGGTACTGTTGATCTGAGGATCTTGTCCCAAGTTTCCAATAACAATCACCTTATTCATAACTCTCTCCTTTATTTCGCCAGGAGAGAGATCCCCCCCAAGGGGATTTCTCCCCTGGCAGGGTTTAATAATTTCCTAATTCCTGGAGTCTAACCACCTTTGAAATGAAGCCGGGCTTTCTCCTGATATCCTCCTATTGATAATTCCATCAAGACTAATGTCTTCATCGAGAGTTTCCCAATGGATGCCCTGACCATTACCAACAAGACGCCAGTTACTGCGTTCCTCTGCAGTAGCTGCTTTTAACCTGGGATACCATGACAAGGGTATATGCTGAGAGGAACGATCCTCAAAACACACAATTAGCGTATCGTCGGTTATGTCCACATCTCTTATCCGGCTAACTTTAGTTAAAGTAGTCATTCCATGCCTCTATTATCTTATTTT
>PDWI01006983.1_pt1 | contig 13934 bp, 5 predicted proteins | sample 1430891 | NCBI WGS metagenome assembly PDWI01 (sample SAMN01162508, study PRJNA174530) | Oral metagenome, whole genome shotgun sequencing project. | biome: Marine environment; feature: Marine mammal; material: Swab sample of the gingival sulcus; isolation source: swab sample of gingival sulcus...
AAAATGAATAAACATGCCATACTTTCTTTTTATCTGTTTCAGCTGTGCTTCACTTGGCTTAGTCGATGGAATAGGAAGTATCTCTTTTTGTTTTGTGGTACATGCAAACATCAACCATGTTGCGAATGTCATTAACAATATATTTTTCATATTTTAAAAGATTTAATTCAACATTTTTACTTACAACATCGGTCTGTTTTCATACAAATATAAAAAAAATCGCCTAATCGAACACATTGTCTTATTTTAAAGATATTACAAATTTCTGTGAGTGAAATTTTAAGTTGAACTCAGGTTGACAATCAATTAGTGAGTTTATCAAATATAACTTACATTTTATTGAATACTCTTTACACTTCATATAATAGGCCTTTTGTTACTCATAAATCATATTTAATTTTAACGCATAATCATACAAAATTCATTTTATGAAGAAAATTGTTTTACTACTGTTTACTTTTTTGAGCATTACTTTTTGTTTTGCCCAAAAGAAAAATCAGAAAAAGTCGAAGATTAATCTTTCAGGCTTCATAGGTGTCAATTATGAAATTTACAATTTTTCACAAGAGAATTATCCTACGTTTCGTCCAAGATATCCCGATAATTTATTTCGATTGAATGCGCAGGCAACTCTTTCCATTGGAAAATACTTTAGTATTCCTATATCTATTATGTTAACCAATCAAAAGGTAATGTATAATTTTCCCTCTCTTCCTGAAGAAAGTGTATTGGATTATATCCAAAATCCGACCAACAATATAAGTATTAGTCCTAAATACAAATGGTTTCAAGCACATTTAGGTACACATACAGCCTTGTATTCACCTCTTTCAACAGGTGATATTCCTATGTTTGGTATTGGAATGGATATTAACCCCGGTAAATTTATCTTTTCGGCAAATTATGGTGTGTCACAGCGTGCGGTAGAACCGGACGTAGAACTGAATATTCCCGGAGCATACCGACAGAATTTAATAGCTAGTCGTATTGGGTTTGGTAAAATTGAAGGAGCACAATTTACACTTAACGTTGTAAAAGTAAAAGATGACATTACTTCTATAAATGCTTCTCCCTTAAATGCAAAACCCATTGAAGGAATATTAGTGTCACCTTATATAAAATTTAAAATTACAGAGCAGGTTGAATTTAGCACTGAAACTGCAGGTTCTGTATATACAAGTGACTTGCTAAATACGGGCATTATCAATGAGAAAATAATACAAGATATATCAGACCTTATAGTAATTAATGCAAGCAGTAAAGCTGATATTGCTCATAACACTCGTATTGACTGGAAAGGTAAAAGAATGTCATTAGGAGGTGAGGTGAAATATGTAGGAGCACGCTTTTTACCGATAGGTTATCGCTTTGCCGAAAAAGACATTCTCGATTATAAAATAAATACTGCACTAAAACTATTTAAAGATAAGGCAAATATAAGTGGTAGTTTTGGAATACGAACAAATAATTTAACAGGCACCAAACTGTCAAAATCTAAGAGAGTTATTGCTAATTTAAATGTATTTGCACAGTTATCTAAAGCATTTTCTGTAAATGCTAATTTTTCTAACTTTGGATTTAACAATGATGCTTCCTTACTAAATCAGCGAATAGAATTAGTAAATAACTCTCTCACATTAGCACCAATGTACACTTTTAAAACAAAAAAAATAAACCATTTAATAACTGCCAATTTAGGATTGAATAATTTTGAGCAATTCAATGTAAATACCAATGATTTTGAAACGACTAAAAACACTACATATAGCCTCAGTTATAATTTATTGTTCTTAAAAATTCCCTTGAACCTAAATTTTCAAAGTTTATATCTCGACAATAAAATGTTTGTTGGCAGTTTTAGTATGTTCAACTATGGGATAACAGCAACCTACAAACTGTTTAACAAAAAGCTGATTCCTTCATTAGCATTAAATTTTGCAAATATTAGCAAAGAAGGACATACTGCTGACAACAGAGCCAGTATTCGATTTAAACTGAAGTATAAAATCACTAAAAAACTCTATTGTAAAGTCGAATATCGATTTACTAATTATACCTATGGGTCTTCAAAGCCAAATGCTTTGGTAGATCAAAATAGGCTTCAATTTGCAATACAACAAAAATTTTAAAACTCTCTGATTATGAAAAATTTAATTCTGACCTTAATTTTGTTTTGTACTGCTTTTTTATTAAAAGCACAGGTACAAGTTTTACTGAATGTTGACGCCCATCCAACTCCCGAATTGGCAAAGTGGATGGATAGAGATGAATTAGCCATTCTTACAGTAATTAATATAGATGAATACATGGAAGGACGTCGATATCGTATTAAAGCTACAGTGTTACTTGATGGCAAAAAAATAGTGGAAACAAATAATACCACCTCAATTTTAACCCTAGAAATGGGTACACAAACGTATCTTGCCGATGAAATCATCCCATACAATTCGCTTGTATTTAAAGACGAGTCTATAAGAAGAAAAATCTTGAGAACCGGCATGTTGCCTGCAGGATCTTATAGCTTTTGTATCAGTCTAATAGATTTGCAAGGAACCATAATTTCAAATCCTAAAGAAATTTGTGCGCCTATGACCATTACGGATTATCAGATGCCGGAACTCTTAAATCCAATTGATAATATGCTAGTATCTCCCAATTTGTTACCGAGTACTATTTTCAAATGGACACCGGTAAGTCCACAACCTCCCGCTACCATGGGGGTTAAATACCTATTGGTTGTAAGCGAAATAAACAAAGGTCAACAGCCTGCACAGGCTTTTTTAGCAAATCATCCTATTATTGAAGAAGAAATTATAGCAGGGACTCAGTTTAATTGGCCTTTAGATATTGAAGCACCCGATGAATTTACTCAATATGTATGGAGCGTAAAACCTCTTAGCAATGAAGATAATCCGTTTATTGAAGAAGGCAGTGGATTTGTATCACCAAAAACATTTCAGACAGGAAATATGCAAAACAAAAATCAAAACACAGATGATGAGGAGGATTTACAGGATGATGTAGCAGAAGAAAATAATAATTGTGATTGTTTTGATGTGTTTGCAAATCAACCCTCATCTGGAAATCCTGTTCTAACGATTTCACGCTCTGAACCTGTAAATAATCCTCGAAAACTGCAAATAAACGGCATTATAGACGTAAGAGATTATTTCTGGAATTGCAATCCCAATTTTTCACAACCCAACCAAAATATGAGCGTAAAAATCAAGTGGAATGATAACCATAGTGATAATTTGCTTAACAACGGTCCTTTTACGCACACGTATGACATTGCCGATACGATTCCCGAGCAGATATGTGTTACCTATACAATAGCCAATAGTTTTGGTGAACAGGAAACACTTTGTGAAAAAGAAATCTGTATTGATGTTCCTGAAATAGTACAAGAAACAAACGTTGCTGCAGGTGGAACGGTATCTCCGGGACAGAGCATTTACGCCGGACAACACGACAATACAGGCAAAGGTGAATTTGAAATTGTAACTACTGAACTTGAAGAAAAACCAGGAGGTAGATATTCCGGAAAAGGAACAGTGTATATCAATTGGGCAAAAGCACATTTTTTAGTAGAGTTTGACAGTATTAGTATTGATACCAACCAAAGCCTTGTAGCCGGAAAAATTACAGTTCAAATTAATGATAATGCTCCTACGTATCCTCAAGACTGGGCAATGAATGTAGTAGCTTCCAGTCCGTGGTTGAATAATGTTGCCACGAATATTGTGAATTGGGCAAGTAACGTCAGTGGTCAAAATATTGAATATGAAAGCCTCACTCAGTTTACAACTCCTGTAGAAATGCCTGCCGGACTCAATTTTCCTAATGGAAATCAATTTGCAATGACCGAAATGGTATTCCGATACAACAAGTCGGAACTCAATTTAATAACCGCTCTAAATACACCTCCTGATTGGGGAAATCAACAGCTTATCGGATTTTTGGCAAAGAATATAGTATTCCATCCTAATGGCATTGAACTTCCTCCTCAGAAATTAGAGTTAGTTGAAGATGTATCAATAAATAATCCTAATAATAATATTATCTTCTCTTTTGTTGCCCCTGATGGAAGTAATTCGGGTTGTTATATTGAATGGGATGAAAACGGATATTCGGAGTTTGGTATGCAAATAGCTGCTGTATTCACCAGAGATTGGTTCTTACCTGTGCCTGACGATGGAACATCGAAGATTGTAGCAACACTATCCGCTGTAGGTTCCGATTGGAACGATTTGCTATTTACCGGAAATATGCCGGAAGCCATGATTGTAAACTCACAAAATATGATTATTGAGGCAAACAATATTAATTATGATATGTCTGATGTTAGAAATCCTAATAATATTTTATTTCCAGATAACTATATAGGTGAAACCTCAAACCTATTTAGAGGTTTCTATATGGAGCAATTTAATTTACAACTACCCGAGTCTTGGACAACAAACTCGGGAGGACAACCTCAAGTGAACATCCAAAATATGATTATTGACAATATGGGTATTACACTAATTGGCGAAGCCAACAACATTGTTTCTTTTCCGGCAGGAGAAGTAGCAGATTTATATGCAAGTATAGATTCGTTACACATTGATATACAAACAAGCAGCTTGCGAGAAGCCTCTTTAAAAGGACGTATTGGTTTACCGATTAGCAAAGCCGATTCTATTCAAAATCCTTTAAAATATAGTGCTGTGTTAAACCTACCTCTTGATTCTACTCAAGAAAACTCTTTGCAATTGGTTATTGAGCCTACGGGACCTATATATACCAATTTTTTAAAAGGAGACATGGAGTTGAGTGAAACGTCTAACATTATTGCAACACGCTACGAAAGTGGCAAAAAGACTTTCGAGATGAACCTAAATGGTGAATTCTCTTGGGGTAATATAAAATTAGGACCGATTAATAATGTCTCATTCCAACTAGGTTTTCAAAATGTCGGAATGGATTATAATTCTACGAGAACTTCAGACAAATTACAATTTGACATAGGAAATTGGTCATTTGCCAGTCCTCAAAAGTTTTTGGCAAATTTTCCGGTAACCATTGATGAGATTGAGTTTCAAACATTGCCTACTACGGGTAATGATGTATTACGAGGAAAATTGAAAATTCCAGTAATTTTTAACCTCTCTAAAAAAATAGGAGGAGCGAGTGTACTAACGGTAGAGGGAAAAATAGAAGATAAATCCGGCTCGGGAGGCAAGAAATTCCATCCTGCCTTTGTAAAAGCCGGTGTGGATTCTATCGCCATTAATGCAGATATGGCTGCCGTAAAAATAGACGGATATATCAAATTTAGAGACCGAGACCCTGTTTATGGAGATGGATTTATAGGAGAATTAAATGCGGACTTTAAAGCAGGAGGTATTAAAATAGGTGCTTTAGCTGAGTTTGGAAACACCACTTACCAAAATGGAAACTCACGTTACCGTTATTGGAGAGTAGAAGCCGATGCTCTATTCCCTGCTCCCGGCATTGTATTTTTACCAGGTATGGCATTCAGAGGTTTTGGTGGCGGTGCATTTAAAAATATGGAAGCTTCATTAACAAGTAATAATACGTACTCTTTTGAACCTAAAAAGTCCTCTTTGGGCTTTATGGCAAAAGCTGTATTGGCAACTACGCCTAAAGAGCAAACCTTTAATGCCGATGTGGGTTTATTAGGGCAATTTTCTACCAGTGGAGGTTTGAGTCTTATTAGTTTTACGGGTGATTTTTATGTAGGTGCCGGATTTAACAAGCGTAATAAAGCTAAAGTAAAAGGAAATGTAGGAGTAAGTTACGATTTCCCTCAGAAGCATTTTAATCTAACAGCTAATGTAAGTGTAAATGCAAACCCTATTACAACACCGAGTCCTTCTAATTTAGTATTAGATATCAATGGAAAAACCAACGAGTGGTATTTTAAATTTGGAGAGCCTAATAATTTAAACACTGTAAAAGTTTTTGGAATCAATTTATACGAGTATCTGATGTTTGGAAATAAGATTCCTACTCCTAGCGGATTTACAAATCAGTTTAATGATGCATACTACGATGCGTTTGATTATCCCCCTAACGGTTCAAACGTAGGAAATGGAGGTGTAGGCAGCAATACTGAAACAGGTAAAGGGTTTGCCTTAGGTATTGGTTTTATGTTTGATAAATCAGGAGATGCGGTACTTACAAAATATAACAATAATAATAAAAAACATACGCTTTATTATGCTCTAGGGGCAGGTGCCGAACTTAATTTGGCATTTATGGAATACGGTGCTACTTGTAATGGATATAATCCGGTAGGCATTAACGGCTGGAGAGCCTCCGGAGGGTTAGGATTTTACGGAACAGCCTCTGCTTCTGTTCGGAAATATAAGAAAAACGGAAGCATTAAATGGAATCAGAATATAGCGAGTTTAAAAGCAGGTGCTTGGATTACAGGCGCATTCCCAAATCCTTATTACGTAAAAGGTGCTATTGACGGTCAGATTTCTATATTTGATTTAATTGAGTTTAGTGTACATAAAGAATTTGAAGCTGGCACTTCCTGTGGAACTTTAACACCCATAGGCGGAGCTACTGTAATGCAAGGAGATGCTGCTGCCGACCAAGAGCAATTATTAATTAAATATGTAAACCCACAGCAGAGTTTCCATTTCCCAACGACTTCTCCTGTTATTGTAAAATACGGATTAACACCTGATGAAGTATTTGACGTATCGGAGCAACAAAGTAACGGAACTGTTGAAATGCGTACGTTTAAAATGGTAATTAGTAAGCAACTAAAATCCTTAAATGAAAATACAGGAACTTGGTCAACACCAATATATCTGACTTCTTCCGAAAATAATTTAGGAGAGTATTTATATGTCGCAATGGCAGCTCAAGCGGGACCATCACTTTCAGTTAATCCAAATACTATGGTGCTTTTAAACTCAAGTAGTAATAATACTGGTTCTATGGCGGTAGCACAAAATACGATGGCAGGACAACTACAGTTTGGTAATACACAAGTTGCACAACAGCAACAAATGCCAATGTTTACTTATCCTTCTCCACCATCATCGGGAGGATACTCCAACTTACCACCGGAGCCTGACCCAATAGTTAATACCCTTACTGCCAATGTAAGTTATAGATTTACGGTAACGGCTACGCTCAAAGAATGGAATGGAAGTCAATGGGTAAATGCTTTAAAAAATGATGGAAGTCCGGTAGCACAAACGGTAGTTAAAAACTTTAGAACAGGAGCACCTGTACTTATGAGTAATACTTCAAATACCTCATCACAATCAAAATAAAAAATTTAAAACACAAAAATAAAAATCATGAAAAATATACAATTCATCGTCATATCTCTGTTAATAAGTATGTGTTTTACAGTTGTAAATGCACAAAAAAAACCGATAACAGAGCTCAAATTAAAGACACGTTATAAAAACGGTGCTGTTGAAATGCGTTTTTTCCCAAATAATAAAAAATCATTTCAAGTAGGGTTGGAAAAAGGTTTTATTTTGCATCGTGCAGAAGGAAACGGAGCATTTGAAGAAATTGCTAGAATAATGCCCTACACCACAGTGCAATGGCAAGAAGCCATTGCTTCGGCAAAAAATGAAGACGAAAAAGTAAATATTGAAATTGCACAGGATTTTCAGCAAAACATTTTAGAAGATGCCGGCGGGCAATTTAACTTTGAGGAGGGTATTTCTCAATTAAAAGAGCAAAAAGCCAATGAAGATTTTCAAATGATGATATCCATACTTACAGCGATTAAAAATCCTATATGTGCTGAAGGGGTAGGGCTTAGTTATACTGATAATTCTATAGAAAGAGGAAAAACATATCGTTATAAGGTCAGTTTGGCAGGAGATATACCTGTATATGAGGTAAAATCGGTTGAGGATACGGTAAAAACTTCTGAGGGCGAAGAGGATTATCAAAATAAAGTATATACCAAAGTGGGAGATACCAAACTCAGCTTTATATGGATAGAAGATAATAAACTCTCGGGGTATGATGTAGAACGACAAGATGCATCGGGTAATTTTGTACAACTCAACGATGCTCCTATCTATAATTTGTCAAATCCGAATACAAAACAAAAACGAAGTGGTTATAGCGATAAAGACCTTATCAATTACCAAAAATACAAATACCGATTTTTTGGTTATAGCCTTTTTGGGGAGCGTATTCAATTTGCTGAAATAGAAGCCATGCCGCGTGATTTAACGCCTCCACAAAAACCGTTTTTAAAACAACCTAAGCACATCAAACCTGATGAGGTATTGGTAGAATGGGAAATGAATAAAGAAGTTGCCCCTGATTTTAAAGGGTTTGCCATTGGGCGTTCTGAGAAAAGCGAAGGAGAGTTTCAATTGATTTACGATAAACTTTTGCCCCCCAATGCACGTCAATTTATAGATAGAAACTTTGCAAAAGACAAAACAAACTATTACGTAATCCAAGCAATTGATACAGCAAATAATATCAGCTCTTCTTTTCCGGTTTCCGTTACGTTAATTGATACTGTTCCACCTAAAAAACCAGTTTTCATTTCCGGAAAAATGGACTCTATTGGTATTGTTACAATCAATGTAGAAAAGAATACAGCCAAAGACTTAATGGGATATCGCCTTTATAGATCTAATGACCCAAAGCATGAGTTCTCGGTGATATACGAAGGTTTTTTGCCTTTAGAAAATAATAAAAACCAAGAAGTGCAAACTGTCTTTAAAGATACGGTTACTTTAAATTCATTAACACCATATGTGTATTACAAAACAGAGGCTTTGGATTTTAACCACAACACCTCAAAGCCGTCTGATATTTTAAAGGTAACGCGTCTTGATACAATTCCACCAACAACACCGGTATTTAAAAAGATAAAAGTAAATAACGATACGGTGTTTTTAAGCTTTGTTTTAAGTGAAAGTAAAGATGTAAAAGAACATTTTTTATATCGAAAAACAGATCTAAAAGCACCTTGGAAGCTTCTTGATGCAATAGAAAACAAGAGAAAAAGCTATACCGATAAAAAATTAAAAAAAGGTCAAAAGTACTATTATACGCTCAGAGCTAAAGACGAAAATGATAACTATTCGCCCTATGCCTTAGCCGTAATGGCAAAACCTTATGACAATGGTGTAAGACCTCCTGTTAAAAACTTAGCATTGAAAGTAGAAAAGAATATTGCAACTTTAAGCTGGCAATATCCTCAAAAAAATAAAAACACTTATTTTGTAATTTACAAAACCAATGCTAAGGGACACCTGGTACAATATAAAAATACTACTGAATTGATTTTTAAAGAAACAAGGAAAAAAGGCGTCTCTTATGCCGTAAAAGCATTTACAAGAGATGGTGGACAATCTAAAATAAGCAAGCAAGTTACTGTAATTTGATACAAAGTCGTTTTTTGTTGATTGGCGATAAATTTTAACCGTTGGTTTTATAGTTTATTGCCTTTGTCTATTTGTGTTGTTTCTATTGTTTTTGGAAGTTCAGAATAGCACAAAATAAACATGATTTTTTTTAGCGAACTCAAGATATTATTTTAATAGTAAAATAATAAAAACTTCTACAAATCACAAAAAAAATATATTTTTGTCTTAAAAGATATATAACTCAAAAGATATATTTTGGAAATAGTAAAAAGACTTATCACTGTTGTTTTTTTGTGCTTAGGGATGTTTGTGTCAGCTCAGCAAAAAGTAGAGATATTAGAAAACAACACACAATACTCGTTTAAACCCTTTTATCATATAGCAAATGAAGGGGAAACATCTTTTGAGAAAATTAAAAATGCTGACTTTACAATTCAACATATTGAGAAACGAGAAATAGGACGGGCTTATTGGAGAAAATTTTTTATAGATGTTCATTCAAAGAAACATCCTGACTTCATGCAGATAATCACTTCAAAAGCAGATAAAATAACCTTGTATATTCCATTGAAAAATGGAACTTACAAAACCCAAATAACCGGATTTTCAATCTCCAAGGTAATTAATGAAATCGAAGAGTTACAAACTTTGTATGTAAAAACAGATGAGGTTGATTTTTCTAAGCCTTTTTACACTAAAAATGTACCTATGTCTGTCTTTGGGTTGCAATCTATACATTCTAATCTTGATAACTATTACATCGTTACTCACGCAGACAGACCTATTGTATTAGACAAATATTATAAAGATAGGAAACATAAAGAAAATAATTTCAACTATATTTACACCTTGTTGATAGGAATGATAATTATATCATTTATATACTTCTTTTTACACTTTTTAATTACTCAAAAAATATACTTTTTATTCTATTCTTTATATCTGTTTTTTTTGATATTTAATTACGGATATAGAACCTTCTATTTTTACAATTTTTACTCTGATATTCATCCATATTTATACTTCTATATTAATGATATAGGACAATTATTGTCAAACTTGTCCTATATACTTTTTGTAAACACTTTTATAAATCTAAAAGATAATTACCCAAAACTATACCCTTTTTATAAAACTATGTTATGGTATTTTATTCTTTTTATCGTGTTATACACTATCGTTATTATAATTAATCCATTTTTTGAGTATCGTGATTTAGTAATACGAACCAATATTTATATAATCTCTTTTGTAAGTATGTTGCTTGTTTCTTATATGATGTTTACCAAGTATTTGTTGCACACCACGATTGTTTTTATAGGAAGTGTTATTATTACGATTGGATATATTACTGCCACGATATTAGATGATTTTTTTGTACTTGTACCCATTATTGTTTTGGATACAGTTATATTTATGAGTCTAATTACTTATTTGGATTTATTACATTTTAAGCGAAGTCTGGAGCGAGAGAAAATAGCATCCATTAATGAGATAAAAACCAATTTCTTCACCAATATTTCTCATGAATTTAGAACCCCGTTAACATTAATTTCAGGACCAATTCAAAGCGAACTGCAACGAGAAGATTTAACTCCCAAGCAACGTGATAATTTCCGAATTATAAAACGAAATGCAGATAGGTTACTCAATTTGGTTGACCAATTATTATCCATTTCAAAAACAGAATCGAAAGATATAAGACTACATATTACCAAGCAAAATGTAATTTCTTTTGTAGGTAGTATTATTGAAGGTTTTCAGTATTTAGCAATCCAAAAAGGAATTGAATTTAATACTCAACTCAATGCAGCTAAACAAGACACTTGGTTTGACAAAGAGGTTATTGATAAAATTATCAATAATCTTTTGAGCAACGCAATTAAATATACACCCGAAAATGGAACAATAAACTGTAGTGCTTCTGTAAAAAACGGCTTGTTTTATTTTGATATTGAAAATACAGGAAAAGGGTTGACCAAAGACCAACAAGAGAAAATCTTTGAACGGTTTTATCAATTAGATGTCAATAGTGATGGCGTTGGAATAGGGTTGTCTTTAATCAAAGATTTAACCTACTTACACAAAGGAAACATTAGTGTAAAAAGTGAGATAAACAAAACAACTACGTTTAGTTTGCAAATTCCTATTGAAAAGTCTGTTTTTCCGAAAGATTCTATTTTAGAAGTATATGCAGAGCAGATAGTTCCTCATTTGCATGAATCTATTGTACGCTCAGATAGCTTAGAAGAAGTTCTTGATGATACAATGTTACACTCTGACAAGCCTATTTTGCTCATTGTGGATGACAACAAAGATATATTGACTTATGTAGGCAGTATTTTTTCTTCTCAATATGCTATTATAAAGGCAGTTAACGGAAAAGAGGGAGTTGATTTGGCTATAAAGCACATTCCCGATATTATCATCAGCGATGTAATGATGCCTGAAATGAGTGGAACGGAGTTGTGCCAAACCTTAAAAACCGATCAACGAACCAGCCATATTCCTATTATCTTACTGACGGCAAAAGCAGGAGAGGATAATGAACTCACAGGATTTGAGACAGGAGCAGATGCTTATATCATCAAACCTTTTAAGGAAGAGTTATTAAAAGTAAGAGTAGAAAAACTGATTGAAAGCCGAAAGAAATTACAGTTATACTACTCCAAAAACAATTCTCTAAAAAAAGGCAAAACCATAAAAGCACCTTTAGCAGAACAGCAATTTTTAGAAAGGTTGCAGGATGTTTTAGACCAACACTTGACAGAAAATAGTTTTAATGCTGTAATGTTTAGCGATATTTTAGGAATGAGCAGGATGCAATTACACAGAAAATTAAAAGCAATTATAGGAGTATCAACTTCGGAATTTATTAAAATAGAACGTTTAAAATTAGCGTTAGAAAAGCTTAAGAAACCAACTTCAAACATCTCTGATATTGCTTACGATATTGGTTTTAACGACCATGCTTACTTCAGTAAATGTTTTAAAGAAAAGTACCATTGTACCCCAACCGAATATCAAAAAAGATGTAACTAATTGACAATCTTATTTTTTTTGAAACTCTTTTTTGTCTGGAAAAGATGACTAAAAGTCCTCTAAATAAAGCTGTTGAAAAGGGTATGTTACATTTGTTATAGCATCTGTTACAATATTCATAGCTACTTTTAGAATAGAGATGTACTTTTGAGAAAAAGAATCTATATCTCGTAGCATTTATAGAACTGATTTAAACTTTTTTTATTTTTTTTTAATGGCTAAAATTTACTACTATTTCTTATTTTTAGAGATTACTTCACTCGTTCCTCGTTCGTAATGACGCACGATAACCGTCACTGCGAGGAACGAAGCAGTCTCTTACTCCAAATTAGTAATAAATACTAAAAGTTTAAATGAGTTCATACTATTTACCGTATCGAATGTTCAGAGATTTAAGAAAAATAATAAACAATAAAAAAATAAGATTATGAAGAAAATTACACTACTGATGATAGCAATGCTTACAGCATCAGTTTCATTGACATTAGCACAAAATGTATATATTCCCGATGCTAATTTCAAATTAGCTCTATTAAATGATGCAAGTATTAATACCAACGGAGATAGTGAAATACAACTATCCGAAGCACGAGCAGCAACAAGAGTTTCTGTGTCGTTGAAAAATATTGCTGACCTTACAGGAATAGAGGAGTTTGTTAATATAACAGAATTAGTCTGCTCTAGTAATCGTCTAACAGCGTTAGATATAACCCAAAATACAGCTTTAAAGAGATTGAATTGTGGTGTAAATCGATTAACAGAGTTAGATGTCAGTGAGAACACGGCACTTACTTATTTATCTGTTTCAGGCAATCGGTTAAAAGGACTTGATGTAAGTAAACTTACCTCTTTAACAAGGTTATATTGTAAAAAAAATGATTTACACTACCTTAATGTAGCTAATGGAAATAATACCAATATGACAAGAATGCACGCACAAGGTAACCCTAACTTAGGTTGTATTCAACACGATGATGGCTTTGACCCTGCCACTAAGTCAGGTTGGTACAAAGATGCTACGGCAAGTTGGAGTAATAACTGTATCGTAGATATTCCGGATGCTAACTTTAAGATTGCGTTATTAGGTAGTCCGATTAACGCCAATGGAGATACGGAAATACAGCTATCCGAAGCTTTTAATGCTAGATTTGTCGATGTTAGGGATCGCAATATTTCCGATTTAGCAGGAATAGAAGCCTTTGTTAATATAGGAGAACTCGTTTGTTATGGTAACCAACTGACCAGTTTAGATGTGAGTAAAAATACAGCTTTGGAAACATTATGGTGTTCTACCAATCAGCTCACCAGTTTAGATTTGAGTAAAAATACGGCTTTGGAAAGATTATGGTGTTATCGTAACCAACTTACCAACTTAGATTTGAGTAAGAATACAGCTTTGAAAATTCTGCTGTGTTCTAACAACCCACTGACCAATTTAGATTTGAGTGAAAATACAGCTTTGGAATATCTGAGGTGTTCTAACAACCAACTGACCAATTTAGATTTGAG
>PDWI01007566.1_pt1 | contig 13934 bp, 13 predicted proteins | sample 1430891 | NCBI WGS metagenome assembly PDWI01 (sample SAMN01162508, study PRJNA174530) | Oral metagenome, whole genome shotgun sequencing project. | biome: Marine environment; feature: Marine mammal; material: Swab sample of the gingival sulcus; isolation source: swab sample of gingival sulcus...
CAATATCTATAATTTTGTAAATATATTTATACAAGCAAGCTTGATGTAATATTTACTAATTATAGATGCTCGACACTTGGGTTTCGAAAGATGACAATAAGAGACTTGGCAAACTGCTATATGCCCTTGTAAAATCAAATATTCAGCCTAAGTTTAGTGTTGGCTATACTATCACAGAAGTCGAGAAGGAAAAGTATAAAAATACGTTAATTGAAAACTCTGTCAAAAATGCTAGAGAACGAGCTGGCATTTTAGCAAAATCAGCAGGTGTAAAACTTGGAGACATCCTTACAATTGATTACTCTGATGCAAAAATAGATTTTTATGAAGATATGGGCGACTATGGCGTTGAAAAGTTAATGGTTCAAGAAGCATCTGCAAACAATACCTATGATTTTGATATTGAAGCAGATGATATGGTGATTTCTGATAGTGTAAGTATGATTTGGGAGATAAAGTAGTCTTAGGTTTTCTAAAGTAAGGAGAATTCATATGAAAAAATTTATTGTTATATTGCAAGACAAACAAAATGGGACATTAACATCAGAGTTACTGAAGGAACATGTTAATCATTTACGTTATTTAACAGCATTAAATAAACTCTATTTGTGTGGTCCCTTTCAAAATGATGATGGTGCATTGCAAATTATTATTGCTGATAAACAAGAAGAAGCAAAAGAACTTGTTGAGAAAGACCCTTTTATACGAGATGGTTATTACAAAAAATATTCAATTTATGAGTTAATTGAAGCAAATGAAGATAATAATTGGCTGTGTGAAGATACTCAAACAAAAATCAATTTAAGAGAGATTAAAAAATAATGCTAAAAAATACAAGAGATTGTGTATTTATACTACTTTCTACTTGTATTTTTTTAGTTTTTTATATTTTGGTTGTTTATGCATTTGAGATAGCTTATTCTCCATCAACTTCTATTATTGTTAGGTCATCATTGAATACTTCTCCAGTTGATACCCTAGGAGAGCAATAGAGTCCAAAATGTGCTTGCGATAATTTGTTGCTTATATTTCCTATTTTGGCATGTGAGACTAATTTTCCATTTTGCCACACTTTCGTGTAGCCATTTTCTCCAAAATCTAAAAATATCTTCAGCTCAACCCACTCTCTTTGAGGAAACTTGATATCAGAGGTTTGGAAAATGCTCTCTTGTTTTCCTTGATTTGTTGTGTGTTGTAAGTGGACAAAGCCATCTGCGCTTAAGTTTACTAGTACAGTTCTAGCCCAATTATCTGTTTCATCGTCTGTAAAGGTTGCAAAGCTGAACCAATCGTCTTCACCGCTTGTATTTTTCTTTAAGTCCATATCCAGCCAGACCCATAGAGTAATATAGCAAGGTGTTTGGAAGGAACCTTCTGGTGTTTTGTAAAACTGTATGGTAGGATACCCTCTGTGATTGTTATTGCTTGCAGATTCCAGGTTGTAGCTTTTAATCCAAGCTCTATGGGAATAGCTACCACTGTGAACTTTTGAATTGTTGAGCTCATGAAAAGTTGTATTAAGATGACTTTGAGGTGTAATGTAAAAACCGTCAAAGTCCTCAACGTTTTCAAATGAGGTAGAAAATGTTCGCTTTTGTCTATCTGGATTTTGTGTATTATTAGTATCGCTGTTACATGATACTAATAGGATGGATAAGATAAACACGAGTGCTAGTCTATTCATGGCTCTCCTTATATTCCTTTTAACTAAAACCTTTATTCTAAGATTCCACACCTTGAAACACTATACAAATCACAAAAATATTGTCACTCAGAGCCGAAGGCGTGGAGTCTTAATATTTTTGAATGTTTTGTAGTGTTTCATAGGTTCTGAATGACAGACTAAAGGTTTAAATCAGAATTGTCTTTAAGACAATATCTCTTTTTTTATGATTTTAGTTGAATACTCTAGTTCTGACATCTCTAAATTGTCGTCCTCGTACTCTGCTTCTCCGACTTGATTGTCATAGGGGTCATGTCTGTACTGCTTTTTTGGTGGGTCAAATTCGACGTAGTAGTCATTGTTGAAGACAATTCTACATGGTTCTAAATTGCCAAAATAAAAGTCATGTCTTTCTTTCAATTTTTTTCGATAGCCAGAACTTCCAAATGAACCATCTGCAAATAACCAGCCATAAGGCCCTACATAAAACCTTGCCCAGTCATGAGGGTTTGCCTCATCGCCACTGACGTATAGCCCTGATTGCCATACTGCTGGTATGCCACCAATTCTACAAAGTGTGATGAATAGCAGCGCGTAAAATCCACAGTCACCTTTTAAGTTTCTTGCCATGTATTCAGGGATGTTTTCATAAGTCTTGTAAGGTCTCAAGAAGGAATAATTGATGCTAGTGGTGATGTAGTCATAGATTTTTCGCGCTATTTTTAATTTGTTAGTCTCATCTTTTGCGATAGACTGATATAAGTTTTTGAGATATGGTGTAAAGACGATGTGTGGGTAATTTTCGTCAGTATAGTCTGAGATACTCTTGTCTGAGCCCTTTTCTAAATCGATATTGACATAATTAGATGTGTTTACAAAACTATACCTTACGCTAAATTCTGCATCTTCTTTTAGCGTCTCTTCAAAGTATACTGTCTGTGATAAATTATTCTTATTTGATACCTTGATGTGGTCATTTGACAGTATCTTGACTTCGCTTATTTGATGATTTTCATTTGGTACAGGTAGGTGTACTTTTATTTTTTCTCCTATGCGAGCGTGTTCTTTCTTAATCTTTAGCGTTGTCACTGCTTCATATCTGATTTTGACTTCACCTTTTTCCTTTACCTCAGCTATTAGCTTGTCGAGTTCATCTGACTTAGAGTTGATATCTTCGCCCTCCACGCCAGTAGAAGACTTTTTGATAATTCGGTTCTCCAGTTCAGGTAAGGTCTTCACAATGTTGTCATAAAAGGACTTTATAACATAGACTTCCTTGTTCTTATAGATATAGTCAATGCTGCCCTTATCCATCAGTGATAGAAATTCTTCATAGGTGAAATTCGATAGTCTTTCACTAGCATATTGGTATGCTTCTTTGATAGGATAGGTGTAGGCACTTTCATAGACATCAACTATGTGCTTTTCAAGATGAAGCCTTCTCTTTAGAGGTTCATCCTTTGTTGTTTCCAATCGCAAGTCAATAACTTCTTTGAGCTTGTCAAAGTCACCAATATCTTTTAGTCTCTGCAAATCTTCTGGGAGACTAACGTATAGATATTTTATATCGTCAAATACATCGTAATTCATATTACACCTCTTCAAAAACAACTTCTTTATACACCCTCATTGCATTTTTATAGAAAATCTTATCAATTTCCTCTGCTGTAAAGCCTTCCTCTTCTAGTGCCTTTCTAAGCATATCAATCTTTGACATATCCTCAATCTCGAGCTCACAGTTTATCCCATCATAGTCTGTGCCAAGCGCGATGACATCAATACCAGCTAGGTCTCTGATGTGCTTGATGTGTTTTACGATAGACGAGACTTTAGATAGATTTGTGCCATCTAGAAATCCACTGTAGAAATTGATGCCCATTACGCCTCCCTTATCCCTTAGGGCGAGTATCATCTCATCAGTGAGGTTTCTAGCGTGGTCATGGACAGCTCTTGCATTTGAGTGAGAGGCGATGATTGGCTTATTTGAGTATTTGATGCAATCCCAAAATCCGCCATCAGATAGGTGAGATACATCAACTATCATGCCGAGTTCATTCATCTTCTTCACCACTTCGATGCCAAATGGCTTGAGTCCTTTGTCCTTATAAGTGTACTTATAATTTGGATAGCCGATTTCATTTTCGTAATTCCATGTAAGGACAATACTTCTAACACCTCTATTGTAAAAGTGAATTAGCTTCTCCATATCACCTTGAATGGCGCCACCTTCTTCGATTGTCAGTATGCCAGTAATGTGGTCTTCACCAATGTCGCTAGGAGCTGTGCCTTTTTTTATAACGCTTGATTTGGCAACTTCTCTCTCAAACACATCTATCATCTCATTGCAGACAGTGTATGGATTGTCAACTGCCTTCATGTCCATAAACATGGCAAAAAACTGTACGAGTGAATTAGCCTTTACCAATTTATTTTCAGATATGTGATAGTTATTTGTCTTTAATTCTGTGTTATCTTGATAAATACGCATTATCGTATCACAGTGCATATCAAAAATCATAGCTCATTCTCCTTTACATTTCTAATAATTCTTTGTTATAATGATACCATAAACAGTGGTTAATAGGAATAAGGAGTTTAAATAAGCTTAACAAGACAGTTATTTGAATTCTACAAAGCCAGAAAAATGTTGATAATAAAACAGGTATTTTGAATTGTGTATTTTATATGGAGCGAAAAATGAATAAGATCGAAAAGAAAAACAGAAAGAATAGCATATCAATTTTATTAGTGATGATGTTTTTTATTTTTCCAATTAAAATTAGTGCTGATGTTTTGAATGAATATGAGCTTGGAGAAGTAATAAATGCAGGAGAAGACACTGGTTTTTCTCAAGAAAATGAGATTGATAAAGATGATTTCCATTTCAACTGGGAAATAGGTCATTTTTCAGTCAAGGGTTATACAAGGGCTATTCTTGATAGGGATAAGCCGATTTTTTTAAAAACTGTAGGTGATAATGTTGTTCTTTGTTTTAAGTTGGCGCAAAATATAGATGCATTAAATGGAGATGAAACACTTGTAATTGCAGATGATGTAAGAGGTTATGACTATCAGTTATTAAAAGATGAGACAAGCTTTGGTAGAGGGGCATTAATTATAAGGAAAATAGATGCTTATACCAATAAAAAAGGTAAATCTCACTTATACAATAACTATCTAGCTGCTGTAAAAGTTGGTGCAGATACTGAAGTGGAAGTGTGTGAAGAGGGCGACTACGAAGTGGCGCTAGACTATAGTGTGGAAAAAAAGAAATACGCTATACCTTTTACAGACAAAGCTCTTTATCGTCCTACTAGTGACTATAGAATTGCTTTTACATTTTCTATAAGAAACGGGAACTGCATGGTATTTCCTTTTGATGTAGTTACAGGGGAAGAACTAACTAATAAGACCATTACAGAGAATGGATTTTACCTTGATTTAGCAAAATCAAAATACTTAGAAATCAATATAAAGAAAGAAATGCTCTTTGAAGGGGAAAGTGGTCTTACAGAAGATGTGAGATTTAATAAACCTGCAAGTGATGGTGAAAAATATACGGATGAAGGCATATATACAATAAAGGTATTCAATCCATATACAAAAGAAGAAACGATTAAGAAAATATGCGTAGGTTCAAATGCCATATTAAAAGCCTATGTGAATACAGGGTATTCAATTTCAGATATTCAGGCTCTTGTCAATAATGGCGCTACTATTGATGAACTTGGGAATATTGCTGTCCCTACTAGCATGGAAGAGATGAAAGAAGAGAAGAAAACACAAACTTCTGAAATAGCTGCTAAAGAAGAATTTAATACTTCTGATGAAACGGAGGTAGGAAAATCAGAAGACTCTAGCAGTATAGAAGATAAACTGGTGAAATACATGCCTATTTTGGGAGTGTTAATAACTTTTATGTTATTCATCTTGTATTTATTCTTAAAAAAGAAGAAGAAAGAACAATTAATAAATAAAGAAATACCAGTTGACCCAGAGGAGGTAGATGAGCAGTATAACAAGCCAATGAGTACAGAAGAAGTTAGTGGAGTGGATAAACAGGTGGAGTCTATGGCAACTGTTGTACCAGAAAATGACATTGATAAAAAGCTAGAAATAGAACATTCAAAGAATGAGTATGAAAAGAATGAGCAGGAGGGTAGCAATGACAAATAAGATTATTTCTTTATTGTTAGTATGCGCATTGTTTTTGACTTCTTGTACTCATGAAACAAACAATCAAGCACTTAGTGGTGATAGCCAAGAAGCAAATGCTGATAAAACGATGACAGTTAGCAAAACAATAAGTGCTGAAGATGAGTTTTTTGATGAAGCTAATGTGGAAAATCTTTATAACTTAAATGATGTTGAATTTCTGGAGTATGTTGAAGATAAAGTATATGCTGAGATGACGGACCAATTTGCGAGTGAAGACTACAAAGTTGAAAGCGTAGATGCAATATATATATCTAAGGAGTATTTGGAAGAATTAAGCTACAATTCAAAAGAAAACGTATACTTTGGTTACACTTTAGCTGAATTAGATGCTCAATATAGCGGTGAACGATATGTGTTTACCTTGGGTGAAGACGGCAAGACAACCACAAAAGTTTTTGAAAAGTATGATGACACATATGATAGAATAATACACAATGTACTAGTTGGAGCAGGAGTCATAGTGGTCTGTGTCACTGTTTCTGTTTGTACAGGTGGAACAGGTGTGCCAACTTGTATAAGTATGGTTTTTGCCACATCTGCAAAAACTGGTGCGGCCTACGCTGCTTCTTCAGGGGTTATAAGTTTTGCAGGTACAGCTATCGTAAAGGGAATAGAAACAAAGAATGTAGAAGAAACGTTAAAGCAAGCAGCTCTTTCTGGAAGTGAAGGCTTTAAATGGGGAGCTATTACTGGCGTTGTAGCTGGCGGAGTAACAAAAACGCTATCGCTGGTTAAGTCGTCGAGAACCGTTCATTCGTATAGAAATTCTGAGGTCACAGTTCTTGAGAGGACAAAAGGTGGCAAGGAGCAAGTTTCATTTTTAAACGGTAAAGAAGTGACAAGGAACACAAAGGGTGCTACAAGACCAGATATTATCGTTACGGGTGCAGATGGAACGCTGAATGCCATTGAGGTGAAAAATTATAATCTTCTGAGTTCTAAGAGTAGGAGTGCTTTATATAGAGAGATTAAAAGACAGGTAGAAAGTAGGGCTAAGAACCTCCCTAAAGGCTCTAAACAAAAAATAGTTTTAGATATAAGGGGAAGAAAAATTCCTAAAAAACTGCTTGAAAAAATAATAAAAGAGATTAAGGCGCGATGTTATCCATATTATAGGGATATTCCGGTAGAGACATTATCTTATTAACTTATTTATATTTTGAAGTGATGAAATAGCTAGCCTAGTATTCAACGACAGTTCGCTTGGATGCTAGGCTAGTTTTATTTAGAGAATTATAGGATGTTTATAGTTATATTTATTCATTATTTTACTATCGAAATACTATTAAAAATATGATACAATACAAGTGGTCTGTATAATTGTGAAAGTATTGGTAAAACGGGAGTGTTGTGATGAAGCCGCTGGAGCTTAGAGATATTGATTTAAGTAAATATATTGGTAAAAAAATCAGTGATAATAACATATCTAGGATTGAGATATTTGACTCTGATAGTTGGGTAAAGTCGGTTAGTTCCTTTGCTAATACAGATGGTGGTGTGTTAATTTTTGGTGTTTCGGAATACGATGTTTTAATAGGTCTGGATGATTATAATAGTGATGAAGAGCATATTAGGGAAATGATAAAGACGGTGCTAGACCCTACGCCGTATTACGACCTAGTCCATTTTTCAGAGTATGACAAGGATTTTATATCGGTCCATGTTGCTAGAGGAGAAGATACACCCTATTATGTGCTTAAAGGGGAATGTAGAACAGCTTATGTGAGGATAGGGTATGAAAGTATACCTGCTACAAGGTTTAGAATTCAGGACTTAGTATTAGAGGGGCTGAACATTAGTTATGATACGCTTATTTCTGGCACTCCTAAAGTATTTTCGTCTTTCGATGATTTTTCTGGAGCGTATTATAAACGAACTGGTAGTCCACTCAGAGATGTTGATTTATACTCGTTTGGACTTATGGATAAATCGGATAGACTGACGAATGCAGGAGAGCTAGTTGCTGATGGATATACTGTTGAACATTCAAAGATTATTTGTACTAGGAAGAAGAACTTTGATGAAGGTGAACATATAGAAGGGCTTTATCACAAGGAGTATGGCGGGTCACTGACTTATCTACTTGACAGAGCAGTAGATTTTATTCGCTTACATACAAAAAAAATGTGGCGAAAAGGCATAGACCCAAAGACAAATCATCCAGAATATCCTGAAAAAAGTGTAGAAGAGGCGTTAGTAAATGCCCTTGTCCACCGAGATTATAGAGTGACGGATGATGAGATTCACATTGACATCTATGATGATAGGATGGAAATCTACTCTCCTGGTGGCTTGCCGTATTATTCCCTTATTCAGAAAGAAAACATCTATGAGATGTCTTCTATTAGGAGAAATCCCATACTAGCCGATATATTTGCTAGAATGAATCTAATGGAGAGACGTGGAAATGGATTAAGTAACATTGTAGAAGCCTACAAAAGTGAAGAATACTATACAGAAGATAAAAAGCCAAAGTTTGAATCGACACTGACAAGCTTTTTGGTGGTGCTGTATAATTTGAATTATAATTGACCTTAACTCTAAAAAATGTTATGATTTATAACGAAAGGCGGTGTTAATATGCTATCGTATATTGAATTAAAAAATTTTAAGTCGCTTACTGATTTTAAAATAGACTTTAGAGCTAAGGGCGGCGTTCCTAAGAAAGTGGCTTTTATCTATGGAGAAAATGGTTCTGGAAAGACGAATTTAGTTCGTTCCATATTGTTTATAAGCCAAACTTTAGATACTTTATCTAATTATTTAGAGTTGCAACATGTAGTAAATAATGAAATGCCTGATTTTATTGTGAATATGGAAGACCCAGATGTTAAGGAAGATGTGTTCAGAAATTTGATTGCTAAACGCTTACCATCATTATCTAAGTTAATAGAAGAAACGAAGACTATTGGTAGTAGTCAAGATATGAGTGTGAAGATAGGGTTTTATATTGATGGCATTGAAGGTTGTTATGAAGTAATATTTGACGATAAGGGTGTAGTTTTTGAAGAATTACGATATTTAGTGAACCAAAGAGTGGGGGCACTCTATACTTTACAGAAGGATTCCTTTAAGTTCAGTCCTTCTCTTGTCATGAATTCAAAATACAAGGGTGTGTTAAAGGGTGAACTAAAAAAGTATTGGGGTAAGCATACATTTTTGAGTATTTTAACAAATGAAATGAATGCGAAAAGCGAACAATATATAGAAGAGTCATTAAGCGCTAGTTTTATTAGTGTTTATAAATTCTTGGCAGGAATATCGCTATCTTGTAAAAATAGTTGGGGCAATAGTCTTGCTATCTCCACTCCTATAAACGTCTTTATAGATTTAGTCACAGGAACTATAAATAAGTCGGAAGAAAAAGAGTTGTTCGCAACGGAAGGATTTATCAATTCTGTATTTACTCAATTGTATTCTGATATCAAGGGTGTTTTTTATAAACTTAAAACTAATGAGGATACCCTTTCTTATGAATTATATGTAAGGAAACTCATTGGTGGGAAAGTTGTTGAACTTCCATTTACACTAGAGTCAACAGGAACACAAAAACTTCTTGGAATCATTGAATTTTTCCTTCTTTCGTTGATAGGAGGTACTGTCCTAGTCGATGAGATGGATAGTGACATTCATGATTTACTTATCTCTGAATGCATTGAACTGTTTGTTGATTCACTTCCAGACACTGTTGGAAGTCAGTTTATAGCAACAACTCATAATACTTATTTGATGGAAATGAGTAGTGACGTACTTCCAAAAGACAGTATTTATGTTTTGACAGTGGATGCATATGGCAAGAAGGAAGCGTTGTCACTTGATAGATATAACTTTAGAACGCAGAAAAATCACAATATTCGCTCAAAGTATCTTAAAGGGGACTATGATGGTATTCCGTATACAGGATATTTTGACTTCAATGAGCTTGTGGATGACTTAAAAGATAGTATAGGCAAGTGGTCATGAGAAGGAAGATAAATAAAACGAAGGTCATGGCAATTGTTCATGGTAAATCTGAATTTCTACTGTGTAAGTCTTTGAAATCTAATCTTAGAATTAAGCATAAAATACATGCAAAGGATAGGGGAAGGCATAGTATTCAGGTCAATAGCGTTATGAATGAATTATACTCTAGTAATTTTAATATGACGTTAAAAAAGTTTGCTGAAAAGTATGATATTGAGTATGATAGCAAAAATAAGAAATTAGTTGATTTTAAATTGTTTATTATCATGGATTTGGATGATTGCACGGAAGAAAGAGCAGCTCGGTTTAAAGATAAGTCTATGTTTCAGGGATATTATTTATTTGATTACATTGAACCTATTTATAGTTATCCAAATTTGGAAAAAACGATGAAAGATGCTGGTATACCTATAGATAAGAGAAAAAAATCAAGAGAATATATAAAAATATTTCCGACAAATAAAGGTGATTTAGACGTTGATATAGCAGTAGAATTTGCTGAAAAACTAAGAAAGTGTACTTCGTCGAATTTATACGTGTATTTTGATTACTGTATATCTATCGTTGAAAGGAGATAAGCTAATAAGGGGAAGGATGCCCCACCAGAATATGCTTTCCCTGCGCTGTTATCAAGAGGAGAGGTGAAAGCTCGTCGTAGGGTTCTAGTGTGGTAGGCTTGGTATGTGTATGATTTTAATTATGGCGAATTTGCCACAGTTAAAAGTATCGCTGGTTTAAATAACTATAAATAGAAGAAAGATAAAGTGAGGTCAACATGATAACTGGTGAATTAAAGAATAAGGTCAATAAGATTTGGGAGATTTTTTGGACAGGTGGTATTACTAATCCACTTTCTGTCATAGAGCAGTTTACCTACCTTTTATTTATAAAGGGACTTGATGATAGGGAGCTAGAGTCAGAAAGTGCAGCAGAGATACTGGGTATTGATTTTGATAGAATTTTTGATGAGGATCGTCAGAACCTCAGGTGGCACAACTTTAAGCATATGAATGCTGAAAAGATGTATGATGTTGTATCAGGGGAAGTATTTCCATTTATCAAAAATCTACATGGTGATAAGAACTCAGCTTTTTCAAAGTATATGGATGACGCCATCTTTATGATACCTACGCCACAGATGCTTGAAAAGCTTGTGACAAATATTGATGAGCTTCCTCTGACAGAGGGGTTACTAGAGAATGATACTAAGGGTGATTTGTATGAGTATCTACTTTCAAAAGTAGCAACAGCTGGTACCAATGGTCAGTTTCGAACACCAAGGCATATCATCAAGATGATGGTAGAACTTGTCAAGCCTACACCACAGGATATCATCAGTGACCCAGCTGCAGGTTCATCAGGGTTTTTGGTGGCGGCAGGTGATTATGTCAGAGAGAATCATGAGGAGCTTTTTACTAATCAGGCATTAAAAGACCACTTTAACAATCATATGTTTTTTGGCAATGACATGGATAGGACAATGCTTCGTATTGGTGCCATGAATATGATGCTTCATGGTGTGGAAAGTCCTAATATTGAGTACCGAGATTCTCTAGCTGAGACCAATAAAGACAGTGAAAAGTATACACTTATCCTAGCCAATCCACCATTTAAGGGTTCCCTTGATTATGAGAGTGTATCTGCTGACCTACTGAAAATAACGAAGACAAAAAAGACAGAGCTATTATTTCTAGCGCTGTTTCTTAGGACGCTGAAAAAAGGTGGTAGGTGTGCTTCTATAGTTCCTGATGGTGTATTATTTGGCAGTTCTAAGGCGCACCACTCTATCAGAAAGGAAATCGTTGAAAATAACCAACTTGAAGCGGTTATCTCTATGCCTAGCGGAGTGTTTAAGCCCTATGCAGGGGTATCTACCGCCATCCTTATTTTTACAAAGACAGGTTCTGGTGGTACTGATAAAGTTTGGTTTTATGATATGAAGGCAGATGGCTACAGCTTAGATGACAAGAGAAATGAAGTGGAAGAAAACGATATACCAGACATCATAGAGAGATATCATCACTTAGAGAAGGAAGAGACTAGAAAGAGGACAGAGCAGTCATTCTTTGTGGCAAAAGAAGAAATTGCAGACAATGACTATGACCTATCCATCAATAAGTACAAAGAGATAGAGTACGAAGAAGTGTTCTATGACAAGCCAGAAGTAATACTTGCCAATATCAAGAAACTCGAGGAAGAAATACAGAGCGCATTTCAAGATATAGAGAAGTGGGTGAAGTAATGGAGTGGGTGAAGTTAGGAGATATTGCGACTTTTGTAAATGGTTATGCGTTTAAAAGTCAAAAGTATACCGATTCTGGAATTCGAATAATTAGAATTTCAAATGTTCAGAAAGGATATATTGATGATGCTAACCCTAAATATTATAGTGAACAAGATATGTTATCACTAGAAAAATATTATTTAAATGAATCAGATATTTTAATATCTTTAACAGGAAATGTTGGTAGAGTGGCTCTAATATCAAAAGAAATGTTGCCGGCAGCATTAAATCAAAGGGTTGGTTGTATAAGACCTATAGATGAAGTAGATAGTTTGTATTTGTTTAGTATATTAAACAGTAATACTTTTGAATTGTTTTGTATAAATAAGTCAAAAGGAATTGCTCAAAAAAATTTAGGTACAAAAGAACTATTAAATATTATGATACCTATTCCTAAATTAGATATTCAGAAAAAAGTATCGTCTATACTTTGTAAATCTCAACTACTTATTGACAAGAGAAAAAAACAGATAGCTTTACTAGATAAACTCACAGAGTCTATCTTTTATGAGATGTTTGGTGACCCTATTAAGAATGAAAAGGGTTGGGAAGTGATGAAATTGTCTTGTGCTTCTGAGTGCTTGGTTCCAGCAAGGGATAAACCGAAATCATTCACTGGTAGTATACCTTGGATTACTATAAATGATTTAGTTCCATCTGGGTATACAAAACTTTCTAAAAATGGAATGGGGTTAACTATTGAAGAAATTAGAAATGTCAAAAGGAAAACTATACCTGTAGGTTGTGTTTTAATGAGTTGTGTAGGAGATATAGGTATAACTTCAATAAATTCGATAGAAGTTGTTATTAATCAGCAAATTCATGCATTCAATTGTAAGGAAAATTTAAATAGTATATATTTGAAGTATTATATTCCTAAACGAGTTGATTATTTTTCTAGGGCTTCGAATAGTACAACCGTAAAATATCTTAATAAGACTAAGTGTGAAAATATTCCTTTATTACTCCCGCCCGAATTTGCTTTAAAAGTGGAGAAGATAGAGGTTCAGAAAGAACTGTTGGAGCAATCGCTGAAATTGATGGAGGATAACTACAATAATTTAATGCAACGGGCGTTTAAGGGCGAATTATTTGATACTAATATCTGTTAAAACTGCACATTAAGATTCCACGCTTTGAAACACTATAGAAATTAACAAGCTTTGTCACTCAGAGCCGAAGGCGTGGAGTCTTAAAGCTTGTTATAATTTCTAGTGTTTCATAAGCTCTGAATGACAATGTGCAGTTTAATTAAAGATTAGTATGAGGAGTCATTTTTTTCAACTTAATCTTTTACGCTCTAGCTAACTCATAGTCTGTGTCGCCTAAGTTACGTACACTATGGTACGTGCCTGTCGGTCTCCATAGACACAATCGTTGCTATAACATAAAATTTTAAGTTGAAATGCTTATAAAGTTTGCAGTGCTCACGCTGTCACTCAGAGCCTATGAAAATATTATAAGACATTAAAACCGTTAAGATTCCACGATAATTGCTTTGCAATTATCTCTGAATGACAACGTTTTTGTCTTATTTATATTTTCAAGGCGTGGAGTCTTAGCGTGGGGTGGTTGAGCCTATACTTTTCATTGGATGACAGCATGGGAACAATTTTTTGTGAGTTTTAATCGTGAGAAATTCGTGAGAAAATAATTAGGAAAGATAATAGAGTTTACAGATACAAAGGAGAACTTATGTCTAGCAATTTTGACTTTTTGAAAAAAGAAGAGAAATACAGTAGCTTTACTTCTGCTTGTATTGAGGCAGAAAAGAGCATGAAGATATCGTACTCTACAGTGGCTATT
>PDWI01006985.1_pt1 | contig 13933 bp, 10 predicted proteins | sample 1430891 | NCBI WGS metagenome assembly PDWI01 (sample SAMN01162508, study PRJNA174530) | Oral metagenome, whole genome shotgun sequencing project. | biome: Marine environment; feature: Marine mammal; material: Swab sample of the gingival sulcus; isolation source: swab sample of gingival sulcus...
AATATGTGCGAAATATATTAAAATGGAAAAAAAATCAGACATCGGACTTATAGGTTTAGCCGTAATGGGCGAAAATATTGTTCTTAATATGGAAAGCAGAGGCTTTAGAGTTTCTGTTTATAACAGAACAATAGAAAAAGTGGATAACTTCATAAATGGAAGAGCTGCCCGAAAAAATATATACGGCGCAAAAAATATAGAAGAGCTTGTAAAATCATTAAAACGTCCCAGAAAAATAATGTTGATGATAAAAGCAGGCAAAGCAGTAGATTTATTAATAGAACAAATAATTACTCATCTGGAAGAAGGCGACATTATTATAGACGGCGGAAACTCATACTACAAAGATACGAACAGACGAACAGCCTATCTTAAAGAAAAAGGAATTTTATATGTAGGAACAGGAGTTTCGGGCGGAGAAGAAGGCGCACTTACAGGACCCTCGATTATGCCCGGAGGCAGAAAAGAAGCATGGGAAAATATAAAACCGATATTTCAAAGTATAGCAGCCAAAGTAGATGAAAATCCTTGTTGCGAATGGGTGGGCGAAAACGGAGCCGGACATTTTGTGAAAATGGTTCACAACGGAATAGAATACGGAGATATGCAATTAATAGCTGAGGCTTACTGGCTGATGCAAGAAATGTTGGATATGTCGCCGAAAGAAATAGGACAGAAATTTGCCGAATGGAACAAAGGAGATTTAGACAGCTACCTGATAGAAATCAGCAGCCATATAATGACTTATGACGATACTGACGGCAAACCGCTTATTAATAAAATATTGGACACTGCAGGACAAAAAGGAACAGGAAAATGGACAGGAATAACAGCTTTGGAAGCCGGAACACCGCTGACACTCATAGGAGAAGCCGTTTTTGCTCGTTTCCTTTCGGCACAAAAAGAAGAAAGAGTAAAAGCCTCCCAAATAATAAAAACAGATAAAAAAATATTTACAGGCAATAAAGAAGAAATGTGTAAACATATAGAAAAAGCTCTTTTTGCCTCAAAAATAGTGTCTTATGCACAAGGATATGTTTTGATGCAACAAATTGCAAAAGAATACAATTGGCATCTTAATTATGGAGAAATAGCACTTATGTGGAGAGGCGGTTGTATTATAAGATCGGCATTTCTGCAAAAAATAAAAGATGCCTTTGATAATAATCCCGAACTGAAAAATCTATTAGTTGCCCCATATTTCAACGAAAAAATAGCCGAAGCCGAGCAAAGCTGGAGAATTGTATGTTCCAAAGCTATAGAATTTGGAATAGCAATACCCGCAATGACTTCAGCCATAAGTTATTTCGATGGTTATCGTTCCGCAAAACTTCCGGCTAACATGCTTCAGGCACAGAGAGACTATTTTGGCGCACACACCTATGAAAGAACTGATGAGGAAAGAGGTGAATTTTTTCATACAAATTGGACAGGAAAAGGCGGGAATACTATTTCCTCAACCTATAACGCATAAAAAAGCAAAAAAACGCAGAAAAATATTTTTGCAAAAATTCGTCCGCTAAACAAAAAATTTCTACTAAATTTACAGTCGAATTTCATAAGGATTGTTGTTTATGTTATATTTTGGTATTTAGACATCTAATATAAACGCGATCCTTTTGTTATACAAAATCTGTCTTTAATATCTCTATCCGTTGGCTTATTATTGTCCCTGAAATAATTGATAACTTTATGCAGTTATTATTTTCGGATTTTGTGCGCCGAAAATATTTGTGTTTAATCATGAGGATTACCATTTTGCTAAACTGTTACAAATGAAACAAATAATCATTATAATTATCGTCTTATTTTTATTTAACACAAAAACTATAAATGCCCAACAAAAATATTGGGTTTTTCTGAAAGATAAATACGGAAGCAAATTTGACCCTTACAAATATTTCAGCCCGAAATCAATAGAACGAAGACAAAAACACAATCTGCCTCTTTGCGATTCCTCCGACTTCCCCATATCAAAAAAATATAAAAAAATATTACAAAATAAAGCAGAACAAATAAGTAGTGAGAGTCGCTGGCTGAATGCTCTCGGAATATCGGCTTCCGAAGAACAAATAGCCGAAATAAAAAAAATCGACTTTGTTTCTTCGGTTCATAAGATGAAAGGCGAAGCATCGCTCTGCGGACAAAAAACGAAAATAAAACTAAGTAAACGACAAGAAAATATATTCAATAAACAAACTAAAATACTTGAAACCGAACTGTTTGAAGAAAAAGGAATAAGAGGAAAAGGAGTAAGAATAGCTGTTTTTGATGCCGGTTTTCAAGGTATTTATACAAATGAGGTCTTTAAACATCTCATAAAAAATAAGCAAATAATAAAAACTTATGATTTCGGGAAAAACAGAGAAGAAGTTATCGGACATTCGGCACATGGAACAATGGTTCTTGCCTGTATCGCAGGAATTTTCAACAACCGAAAAATGGGGCTCGCCACCGATGCCGAATATCTTTTGGCAAGAACAGAACTTAGGAGTGAAAATAAAAAAGAAGAAGAAAACTGGCTGCAAGCAATGGAATGGGCAGATAAAGAAGGTGCTGACATAATAAACAGTTCAATAGGATATACTTATCACCGATATTTTACGGAGCAAATGGACGGAGAAACGAGCATTGTGGCAAAAGCAGCTAAAATTGCGGCACAAAAAGGAATTATTGTTGTGTGTGCCGCAGGAAACGAAGGAAATAAAGATTGGAAAATTATAAACACTCCCGCAGATGTGGAAGAGGTGCTGACGGTGGGCGCAATAAATCCGTTTACCATGTACAAAGCCGGTTTCAGCTCTTTCGGACCAACTGCCGACAGAAGATTAAAACCAAATATTGTTGCTCCGGGAATGGTAATAACAACAGGACGAGAAAATATTGTGGAAGCTAAAGGTACGTCATATTCTTCAGCATTATTGAGTGGTTTTGCAGCTTGTGTTTTACAGTTAAATACCGAATGGACAAACAAAAAGATTATAAACGAAATACAAAAATCAGCAAACTTATATCCTTATTTCGATTATGCACATGGATACGGAATCCCCAAAGCATCTTACTTTGTAAAAAAAGACAGTATTAGAAAAGCGCAAAAATCGTTTGAAATAATAAAAGAAGGGAATTATCTGAAAATAAAAACAAGAAAAAAACAGGAAAAACGCAAGAAACAGGATATATATAAATATTTATACTACAACATACAAAAAGAAAACGGAAGCCTTGAAATGTACAGAGTGATGGAAGTAACAGAGGAAGAAATATGTAAAATAGAAATAGAAAAAAATAAGGGTAAAAAACTAAACCTGAGTTATAAAGGCTACTATCAAAGTATAAAAATAGAATAATTACAAATTATAGTTACCACCAATATATAAGAAGAGCGCAATGGAAAAAACTGATTTAATAAAATATTTGAAAGGTGGAGATTTAAGGTCAATTGCAAATGTTGACAAACTTGTTATTTTAATAAAATCTCAGAAAGATTTTGATAAATTGTTTCAATACTTATTTTCAAAAGATAGATTAATTGTTATGAGAACAGCTGATGCAATTGAAAAAGTAAGTCGGAGAAAGTTTGAATACTTAAATAAATGTACGCAAGATATAATAAACTTAATGAATGCGGCAATTGATAAAGAGCTTAAATGGCATTTAGCATTGATTTCATCAAGACTGAATTTATCGATACAAGATTTAGGAATTGTTTGGGATAAATTAACATTTTGGGCTACGGACAAAAAAGAAAGTAAAATTGTCAGGGTAAATTCAATTCAAGCATTATTTGATTTAGCGAATAAAAATGAAGAATTGAAAAGAGATTTTTCCTTAACAGTTCAAACAATTGAAAATGAAAATATACCATCAATCAATGCCAGATTAAGAAAATTGAAAATAAAATAATCAACGAAGATAAAACGGCAAAAAACGTCGCAACAGCTGTATCAGCCCTTATAAAAACATAAAGAAATAATAAATATACAGCATAGATTACCAAATAAAAATACAAATTTGCACAAGATAAAATCAAATAAAATTTTTAATCAAAAAAAACAGTTCCAATGATATTATTAAAAATTATCTTATTTATATTCTTATTTTTCTATTTGCTTAAATTATTGGCAAATATTCTCATACCACACTTTCTGAAAAAATATATAGAAAATATTTCTCAAAAAGAAAGATTTAATCATTTTGAAGATGAGCAAGAGGAACGAAAAAAAGAAGGCGAAATAACAATAGAATATACAAATAAGAAAAGCAAAAAATCAGTCAATAATAATGATGAATATGTTGATTATGAGGAAATTTGAAGGAAAATATAATTCTATAATCGCCACAAAAAAACAAATGTAAAGATAAGACCGGACTTACCTTTACATTTATATTTTTGTGCGCCGACAAATTTTCGCAACGAAAAATTTGCATTTTCAGAACTTAGCCTTATTCATTAGTTGGTTTTAATCCTTTATGTTCTTTCATTCCAACTTCCGGTTCGCCCATTTTCAGAGTATAAATACCGTCTTCAAATACTTTTGCTTTATATTCGCTTAATCCTTCCTTTAGTCTTATTGTATATACTATTTCGTTAGTTTTTTCATTAATTAATTGTACAACGGGAGTTCCCTCTACTTTTATCGGTGGCAAATATCCAAATACTTTTTTCGAATAATTTTGTTCCTGATTTATGACAATAGGCCAACCCGCATATTGTTTTGCATCTTCCGCCGAAGGGTCAGTAAATCTGTCCCAACATTCTATTTTTATATCTCTCGTTTTTCTATTTATTCGTAATATTCCGTATCCCGTTGCCCGATCATACAAATTCTCCGGTTTTTTTCCTGTAAAAACAGGATTAGAAACAGCAAAAACAGTCATTTTATTTCCAAATCCGTCCTTAAAATCTCCGGTATATAAAGGTTCGCCCTCTTTATGAGTAGGACTTTTTTTCGCCGGAAACCATCTGCGAGGCCAAATATTGGAAATAGAAGGCACACAAAAGGCATAAGAGCCGTCTCCGTATTCATCGGTTCCGTATTGTATCGTACTACCGAGATGCTGGTCGCCCGCAAGATGCAAAGCAAAACCTTTTCGTAGTATTTTCACCGCTTTATTACGCTCCGTTTGAGGCCAGCCGTTAGAGTCAAAGTCTGCCACCGGACGGTCGTTTTCGGCATATTCACCTTTCTTGAATATTTTGAGTTTAGGCACATATTTATCATGATGCAACTCTTCGGGAAGTGTTGCTACATTTGCAAATATGGTTTGAGACAGCAGAATTTTCATCCATGTTTTGTTCGACCAATCATTTACCCATTTATCAAGAAAATCCAATTGTCTTTGTCCCAACATTACCGCACCTTTAACATCAGCCTCTTTTGTTGCATCAAAATCTAAATTCTGCGCCCAGCCGTTGTCTATCTCCGCTTTCGGGAGTAATGCTTTGGGTGCTGATTTAAACATTCTATCGGCAATAACGGCAAAACTGATACCGCCGTAATTAATAGAAGTATAATATACACTTATGCCTTGCTTTATCGGAGTCGGGTCGTAAGGGTCGGGAAGATGTGAGGTTTGAGTACGATGTACCATGTTCACCCATTCGGGCGGTTGTTTGTATCCTCCGCTGTCCTGCGCTTTACTTCCGTTTCCCTTAATCGTAGCTTTTCCGGCGCAACCCCATATATTTCCGTGATATACATCATGGTCATCGGGAATTGCCACAGTAGGACGGTCTTTCATTATTTCTCCGTATGCCCAACCGTACAAATACCACTTCCTGAGATAATCAATCGTAGATTTATCCAAAGGAGAACGTTGTAATCCGTAATCTCCTACCCGCTCATATATTTGGTCTCCCGAAAAGAAGAGGAAGTCAGGATTATGTTTTACCACATGTCCGAAAATATCGGTATTTGGAAAACCCAAATCATTATTTCCCGTAAATGCCGCAACCACAATTTCTTCCTTATCATTAGGTTCTTTTCGTATTTTTCCCTCATAGTAATATTGTTTCAGTTTATTACCTTTATCAAATAGTTTGTATGCAACTCTGTAAGGCGTATCTTTCTTTTTATTCCAATTTTCAAGTCGAAATCTTAGCGTTCTTGCATCTTTATCAATATCGGCTTCCGCCACTTTTTTCCAATTCTCACCTTCTTTTATTTCAAGTTGAGCTTTATGTTCGTCTTTTTCGCCTATTGGTGGCATTTGAGCCGTCATTTTCAACACTTTACGACTTAATGTATATTGAGTAAACAATACAGGTCCGAATGCACGCTCTTCGTAATCATCTACTTTACTTCCGTTTAAAATCCATTTCTTAAACCATGCGCTTTTTATTTCTGCTTTTTCCCGCTTGCGTTTAAAGTCAGAAACTAATGCCAGTCCGCCTTCTAATTGCTCATTAGTTATGGTATCGGTTTTTATTTCACCTATTTTTTTACCGTCGAGAGCAGAAAATGCGTTTAGACTCAGGATATTTTTCTCTTCCTTATTTTTAACTTCTAACACAATATCAACAGAATCTTGCCAATTTCCTTCTAACTGAACTTTCGCTTCTTCTGCTTTGCCTAAAAATAATTTTCCTTTTGTAGTTATTCCCATATTCAAACCTTTTCCTCTTACGGCATCATCTCTGTAATCATTAAACTGCCCTTTTATTCCTACCCTAAAACCTATCCACTCTACAGCTTTTTTATTTTCGGTTCGGTTCTCTAAGGACATTCGCACCGACATTTTCAGTTCGCCTGCTTTTGCAGCTATTCTGTGCGTCAGTAAATGCACATTTCTGTTTTGCGCCGATTTCAGGCATTCTATTTTACCGTCTTTTAATTGCCAATCTTGTAAGGGATTAGTCCAAAAATCATTTCCTATCCAAATTCGCTGATTGCTTGTGGGTAATTTGCAGGAGGAAAATTTTGCCTCTTCTTTTTCTTGCTTACAGGAATATAGCAAAATCGAAAAAAAGGTAATCAGAAAAATGTAAATTAAATTTCTGTTCATGATTTTTATTTATTTGATTAATTAAACAAATAGTTCGTTAAAGTTAAGAATCTAATTAAGTGAGTTCAATCATAATTTTTTTTTCATAAACACACTTACTCTATTTATTTTTCCTCCAATCGGGGGATTTATTTTAGAAACTTTCAGTTCTATTTCATTTATCATGGGGAAATTATTGGATATGGAATTAATAATTCGCCCGCCAAGATTTTCCAAGAGATTAGAAACGCTCTTCATCTCTGTTTGTATTAAATTATAAATTTCCACATAATTTACAGTGTCGTCAAGCTCATCGCTTTCTGCCGCTTTACTAAGGTCTGTTTTTAGTTTTATGTCCACAATAAATTTATTGCCCACTTGTTGCTCTTCTTTGAAGTGTCCGTGATAAGCATAAAACTCCATACCTTCAATATTTATACTGTTCATAATATTGCATTTTTAATAAGAATGAAATAATCTCTTTATCAGAACAAATATATGAAATATCAGCCTATTTAAACCGTGAAATAAAAAAAACTTATCTTTGTCGATTAAATATATCTGCGATTAAGATTATGAACTCATTATTTGAATTATTATCTTCGGGAAAATGAAAAAAAAAACTGTATTTAGTATTATTACGGTTGTATATAACAGCAAGATTTTCATAGAAAAAACGATATTAAGTGTTATAAATCAAACATATAAGAATATAGAATATATTGTGATAGATGGAGCTTCCACAGACGGAACATTGGAAATACTGAAAAAATATGCCGATAAAATAGATATAATTATAAGTGAAGCGGATAAAGGATTGTATGATGCAATGAATAAGGGACTTAAAAAAGCAAGCGGTGATTATGTATGGTTTATTAATTCGGGAGATACAATAAGAGAAAGTGATACAACGGAAAAAATTGTTAACGGATTTAGGGGAAACTTTCCTCAAATTATTTATGGCGAAACTTTTATTAAAGGACAAACAGGAAAAGATATAGGCATAAGAAGACTTAAAGCTCCCGATAATTTGACTTGGAAAGATTTTTCAAGAGGTATGCTCGTAAGCCATCAGGCTTTCATTGCTCAAAGAAAAATATGTCCGACTTACAAACTTGAGTTTAAATATTCTGCTGATTATGAATGGACTCTTAGCTTATTAAAAAAAGCCGAGAATATTCATAATACCAAAATGATATTGGCAAATTTTATGGATGGCGGACAAACAAAACAGACAATTATACCCGGATTGAAAGAACGTTTTATAATAATGAGCCGAAATTACGGATTTATAAAAACATTATATCGACATATTTTTATAGGATTTAATTTTTTTAGATTTTATTTCAAAAATAAATGGTTTTGATATTTTAGTGTTGAACTTTAAAATTTTAATTTCTGACAGAAAACGAACGGTACAAAAAATTAACGAAATATGAATAAACTTCCGCTTTTTTAAAATAAACGGAAAAAGTTTAAATGAGTTCAATAAAAAAAACTAATTTTAAAATTTATCTTATACTTTTGTGCCTGAATATTGAAAACATGTGTTCGTAGTACGAAACACGACAAAATATAAAGTTCATACATTTTTAATAAAAAAAATAATGGGATTACAGTGTGGTATCGTAGGTTTACCCAATGTGGGCAAATCTACCCTTTTTAATTGTTTATCAAATACAAAAGCCCAATCGGCGAATTATCCTTTTTGTACAATAGAGCCTAATATAGGAGTTATTAACGTTCCCGACGACCGTATTGCCGTATTGCAAAAAATAGTAGAACCGGAACGAGTAGTACCTGCCACCGTAGAAATTGTAGATATAGCAGGTTTGGTGAAAGGTGCAAGCAAAGGCGAAGGATTGGGAAACAAATTTCTTGCGAATATAAGAGAAACAGATGCCATAATTCATCTGCTCCGATGTTTTGACGATGATAATGTAACCCATGTTTATACAAGTATTGACCCTGTAAGAGATAAGGAAACAATAGATGTAGAGCTTCAATTAAAAGATTTGGAGGCGATAGAAAACAGGATAGAAAAAACAAAAAAATTAATAAAAACAGGTAATAAGGAAGCAAAAAGAAATCTGGAAACTCTGGAAAGAATACGCAAAACTCTGGAAGAAGGAAAATCGGTAAGAACTATGGAGTTTTCCGAAAAAGAGAATATTCTTATAGACGACCTTAAACTGCTGACACTAAAACCTGTTCTCTATGTTTGTAATGTAGATGAAGCATCATTGAAGGAAGATAATAAGTATGTTAAATTGGTGAAAGAAGCCGTTAAAGATGAAGATGCGGAAGTTTTGGTTATAGCAGCGGCACTGGAAGCCGATATTATAGAATTGGAAAGTTATGAAGAACGAATGATGTTTCTGGAAGATGCCGGATTAAAAGAACCGGGAGTTAATATTTTAATTCGTTCCGCTTACAAACTGTTGAATTTGGAAACCTATTTTACGGCAGGCAAAAAGGAAGTTAAAGCATGGACATATAAAAAAGGAATACTTGCTCCGCAAGCAGCCGGAATTATACATTCTGATTTTGAAAAAGGCTTTATCAGAGCGGAAGTTATAAAATATGATACTTATGTTGAACTTGGCTCAGAAACTGCTTGCAGGGACAATGGGAAAATAGCGATAGAAGGAAAAGAGTACGAAGTGCAAGACGGAGATATTATGCACTTCCGATTTAATGTGTAACACCCTTTACTTATAATAACTGACGAAACAGGCTGTTGAACATTGTTCAACGCCTGTTTATTTTCTCATTTATATTTTCTGAATGCGCCCTGATAGATTTCCTTTCAGAATAAAGTTATTTCGGTATTGGGCATACTGCGATTTAGGTGTTTAAAAGCATGTTCTGTTGCTTCCCTTCCTCTCGGTGTTCGTTTTATAAATCCTTGCATTATAAGGAAAGGTTCATACACTTCTTCTATTGTTCCCGAATCTTCTCCCACCGCCGTAGCCAGCGTAGCAAGTCCGACAGGACCGCCGCTAAATTTATCAATTATAGTGAGCAGTATTTTGTTATCCATTTCATCAAGCCCGTGAATATCAATATTCAATGCTCCCAAAGAATAGCGAGCTATTTCTATATCAATAGAACCGCTTCCTTTTACCTGTGCAAAATCTCTTACTCTGCGTAAAAGAGCATTGGCTATACGCGGTGTTCCTCTGCTCCTGCGAGCTATTTCTAAGGCTGCATTTTCTTCTATGGGAACATTCAGTATTTTTGCCGAGCGTATTATTATCGTTTTCAGCAATTCCTTGCCATAATATTCCAATAAGGATTTTATCCCGAAACGCGCTCGCAACGGACTTGTAAGTAAGCCGGCGCGTGTGGTTGCTCCCACGAGAGTAAAGGAATTAAGCGACAACTGAACTGAACGTGCATTAGGACCCTTATCTATCATTATATCTATTCTGTAATCTTCCATTGCAGAATATAAATATTCTTCAACAACAGGACTTAGACGATGTATTTCATCAATAAACAAAACGTCCTTGTCTGCGAGATTTGTAAGCAGTCCGGCGAGGTCTCCGGGCTTATCCAATACGGGACCTGATGTTAGTTTCATATTAACACCCAATTCGTTGGATATAATGCTTGCTAAGGTTGTTTTACCGAGTCCGGGCGGTCCGTGCAGAAGTACATGATCCATTGCTTCACCTCTCATGCGTGCCGCTTCCACAAAAACTTTCAGATTTTCAAGTATTTTGCCTTGTCCTTTAAAATCCGTAAAACGTTCAGGACGCAACCTTTGTTCAAAATCCGTTTCTCTTTCGTCTTTCCCTGTATTATGTAAATCCATACATTTGACAATTGATATTTGTAAAGTCTTGTGTGAAAAACTACATAAGTTTTAAGAGTTCCTTTACGGCATTATTTGCACCTTCGGCTATTTCGGAGATGGAGGCATCAAGCATATAGCAAGGCGTAGTAACTATTTTATTTTGTTGGTCGATAACTACATCTGTTTTTCCTGCTTGTTGATGTTGCCCGCCTATTTTGTTTATTACATCTATGGTATTAGCGTCCGAACCGATTGTAATTTCGGCATTTTTAATCACTTTGCTTATCATAACGGGAGCGATGCAAAGTGCGCCTATTGGTTTATTTTGTTTATGAGTTTCCTTTATTATTGTCTCTATTTCGGGAAGAACAGTCATATTTTCGCCTTTGAAAGCCAGATCGCATAAATTTTTTGCTACACCAAAACCTCCGGGAAACATTAAAGCGTCAAAATTTGCCATATTCAACTCTTTTGTCGATTTCACCTTTCCTCTTCCTATTCGTGCTGCTTCGATCAGCACATTCCTTTTCTCTTTCATTTCTTCTCCCGTAAGGTGATTGATTACATGCTGTTGTTCTATATCCGGAGCAAATAATTCATAATCGGCTTTATTATTTTTGATGGCGAGCATCAGCATTGTTGTTTCGTGTATTTCAGCTCCGTCGAATACACCACAACCTGAAAGTATAACAGCTATTTTTTTCATACTAAGTATTTTAATTTTTTTCGTTTTTTATTTCATCATTATTTTCCTTTTCATACTTTCTCTCATTCCTCTTATCATATCTGTTGGTTTGATAGTTAGAAGTTCTGTTTTGTTCCATAACTTTTTCGTTTAATTCTTCAGGCGAGAGCATAGGAAGCGGATTTTCCGTTATTTCGCTGTATCGGCTTCTGTTTTTATAAATATCACAAGCCAAATAGAGAGCATTGCGGAACGAATCGGGACGAGCTTTTCCTGTTCCTGCTATTTCGTAAGCTGTTCCATGTGCCGGAGAGGTGCGTATAATCGGTAATCCTGCGGTATAATTTACTCCTTCATCAAAGGCAAGTGCTTTGAAGGGAGCTAAGCCTTGGTCGTGATACATTGCAAGTATGGCATCAAAATTTTCTAAGTTGGTTGCTCCGAATAGTCCATCGGCAGGATACGGACCCAATGCCATAATATTTTCTTCTTTTGCTTTATTCAGGGCAGGTATTATTATGCTCTCTTCTTCGTCTCCTATCAGTCCGTTATCGCCGGAATGAGGATTTAATCCCAATACGGCTATTTTGGGAGTTCTAAGTGCGAAATCTTGAATTAAAGTTTGATTTAAACATCTTAATTTATTCAAAATTTTTTCTGTTGTAATATTCTCACTGACCTTTTTCAGCGGAATATGTCCGCTTACTACTCCTACTTTTATGCGAGGGCTTACCATTAGCATAATGCCCTGTTTTAAAGTGCCGAACTTTTTTATAAGATATTCGGTATGTCCGGGAAATTTAAAATTTTCGGACTGTATATTATGTTTATTTATAGGAGCAGTAACGAGAGCATCTATATGTCCGTTTTTAAGGTCTTCGGTGGCTTTTTCTAAGGCGGCGTATGCGGCAGTTCCTGCCATTGCGGTAGATTTACCGAGTTCTACTCTGCAATTATCATCTATACAGTTTATTATGTTCGGACGTTTGGGATTGGCATCTTCCGCACTTTTGATATTATTGAAACTGAAATTATTTATATTTATGGTTTTTCGGTGATACGCAGCTATTTTGGGAGAACCATATACAATAGGAGTGCATAATTCTGAAATTCTAAGGTCTAATAATGTTTTTATTATTATTTCGTAGCTTATACCGTTTATATCGCCATGCGTTATTCCTATTTTTATTTTTTGCGGCTTGTTTTTCATCTTAATATATTGTGCGTCTTTTTTGTTATACGCATTTAAACATTTGTTTTTTAACTGAAAAGAGGATAAAATTTGCTCTGATTGTGAAATAGCAACTCTTTATTGATGTTCCTCTTCTTGTGCTAAATTATAAAGGAAGTCGAATAATAATCTCACGCCAAAACCACTTGAACCTACTCCTTTGTAGTTTTGTTCCGCTCTGTTAAAAGAAGGTCCTGCTATGTCTATATGATACCATGGATAATCAACAAAATATTCAAGGAATTTTCCTGCAACTATTACTCCTGCTTCTCTTCCCAGATTTGTTATATCGGCTACCGTTGATTTTAATTGCTCTTTATAATCGTCAAACATAGGAAATTCCGCCAAGCGTTCCCATGTTTGTAACGAACTGTTTATTAACTGTTTTGTGTATTTGGAGTTATTTCCCATGAGTGCTGCGACTTTATAGCCTAAAGCCGCTATTGCCGAACCTGTAAGTGTAGCGGTGTCAATTACCAATTCCGGCTCGAACTTTTTTGCAAAACTTAAAGCATCTGCTAATATCAAACGTCCTTCCGCATCGGTGTTCAGCACTTCTACCGAAATGCCTTTATGAGTTTCTATTATATCGCCGGGCGCATAAGAATCGGGACTCAACATATTGTCGGTTGACGGCACTAATCCTATTACATACAGCGGAATATTATTTTTAGCTACTGCATACATTAATCCTCCCACCGCAGCAGCACCGCCCATATCCGACTTCATAAAATCCATAGAATTGGCTGTTTTTTTCAAGCTCAAGCCTCCTGAATCATAAACAATTCCTTTTCCTATAAAAACGTAAGGCTTCTCATTTTTAGCATTCTCCGGTTTCCAAGTCATTTGGCAGAAAACAGGCGGTTCGGTACTTCCTTTATTTACGGCAAGAAGAGCTTTTAATTCCAAATTCTTAATTTCCTCTTTATCATAAACAACGGCTTCAAAACCGGCTTCTTCTGCCATCGCCTTAAATTCTTCGCCTAATTTTGTGGCTGTAAGATAATTGTGAGGTTCATTTACTAAATCACGTACTTTATAAACGGCTTTGCAGTTGTTTATTACAATTTGTAATTCTTCTTCTTTAAGTTTAGTGTCAATTATTTTTATCGACTTAATGTATTTTTCTTTTTTCTTACTCTTATATTTATCGAAACTGTAATTAGTTAACAATAAACCTTCTAAGAAAGCAAGAGATATTTCCGCTTCCGATAAAGTGTTTATTATTTCT
>PDWI01006986.1_pt1 | contig 13933 bp, 16 predicted proteins | sample 1430891 | NCBI WGS metagenome assembly PDWI01 (sample SAMN01162508, study PRJNA174530) | Oral metagenome, whole genome shotgun sequencing project. | biome: Marine environment; feature: Marine mammal; material: Swab sample of the gingival sulcus; isolation source: swab sample of gingival sulcus...
CGAATTTGTTCTATTTTTTTGGCTGTTGGGTTGGTGGGGTTTCACATGAAACTTGGTTTTTTAACCTCGACATCAATCATCGATTTGATATGAAACTCTATTGGTAGTTGTTGATAAAAACCTTTGTTTTCGGATCAACCTCAACTCAACCTCCGCTCCGTATGTATGTATGCAACTCCAATATCTCCATCTTCATATTTCGCAGAGGTTGAGGTTGGGTTGTTGATAGGGTTTATAGACTCATTCGTCATGAATTAATTAGTCCTTACGTTCTTGATAGGCGGAAAATAACTGTTCCCATATTTGTCCTGTTTTGCCATCACCGACAGGCTTTCCATCAATTTTGACCACAGGTTTTAATTCTTCATAAGAGTTAGTTACCCAGACTTCACTCGCCCTAGCTAAATTTTCCACTGATAATGGACATTCAATAATCGGTAAGCCTAAGCGTTTTGCATCTTCGATAACCATACCACGAGTTACTCCTACCAAAATATTATCTAATGGCGGAGTAACAATAACATCATCAACGACAGCAAAGATGTTACTACTTGGACATTCGACAATATGGGTGTTTTTGCCATCGGTGCGAGTAAGTAGAGCTTCGTCCTTTTCTGCGCCTTTTTCATATAATTGATGATAAGCCAAGATATTACCGATTAAACTAATGGATTTCACATCACAGCGTTGCCAACGTAAATCAGGCAATAAATGAGCTGAACAACCTTGATAATCAAGGCTAATTGGTGGTTTAAACGACATCACAAAGGCAAATACAGTAGGTAGAACGTCGACAGGGAAGCGATGTTTACGGACAGGCTCAACCCCACGAGTGACTTGAATATATAGCATTTCTGCTGAATTGTTTGCGTCAAGTAAAGGGTTCATTTTTTCAGTCCATTCTTCAAGGGTGTAGGGCGATTTAATGCCGACTTCCGCAAGGCTTTTAATTAATCTCTGATAGTGTTCTTTTTCGCCTAGTGGCTTATTATTATAGATGGGGGTCACTTCATAAATGCCATCACCAAATAAGAAACCACGGTCAAAGGGTGAAATTTGAATGTCTTTTAATGGTAAATAATCGCCATTTAAAAAGCCAATCTCGTTGTGAAAACTTGCTAAATTCATAGGATACTCCTTGTTTTGTATAAGATAATTAATCAGATGCTGAGTGTATCAGCAATTTTATTGTAACATTAAAATGATTAATTTTTTGAGGAAATTATGCTACTTTAAAAATTTTTGCACATTTGCCCCAAGTTTTAAAATTTTTGATAAAGTGCTAGTCGATAGTTTTAGCATTTCTGTTGTCCAACTTGTTAAAATATCAACAAATTGATGGGTGTCTTTAATGCGTTGTTGCACTTCTTCATTTTCCTGTTGAAATTCAGGTGATTGCATTAACTCATCAAGAAAATGTATGGTTGGAGCAAGTTCTCGGCGATAGCGTTCTTCAATAATGATTTTCGCAAGCTCCCATACATCAGTGCTTGTGGTAAAATAATTTCGTCTATCTCCCATAATATGAGTGGTTTGCACTAGATTAAGATTTTGTAATTCCTTAATGCTATTGCTGACATTAGAACGAGCCACATCCAAAGTTTTACAAATTTCTTCTGCATTCATTGGTTTACCAATTATATAAAGCAGAGCATGAATTTGGGCAACAGTACGATTGATCCCCCATTTATTGCCCATTTCTCCCCAATGAAGGATAAATTTTTCTGTGGTGGTATTTAGTTCCATAATAATTTCTCTATAATGAAAATACCATCATCGCAGTTTTTGTTATTTCTGTCAATACTGAAATTAAGGAAATATTAACTTTGATAAAATTGGCTTTTATATATTGATTTTAAGTAAAAATATGACTACAATCAGTATTGTATTTTATGAGGTTTTCTATATCAATATTTTTAAGGATTGAATTATGAGTAAGAAAAATGCAACAAAGATAAATAATGTTACCGTAATTGGTGCAGGTGTACTTGGTTCTCAAATCGCTTTTCAATGTGCTTTTGCGGGTTTTAATGTCATCAGTTATGATGTTAATGATGATGCCTTATCTTCTGCTAAGAAACGCTTTGATAAACTAACAATAACCTATATCGGCAATGTGGCAACCGCAACTGCAGATAAATTAAGAGAAACAAAAAATAATTTAACACAATCGGCTGACCTTGCTCAAGCTGTGGAATATGCTGATTTAATTATTGAATGTGTTCCCGAAAGTTTAGAAATAAAACAACAAGTTTGGGAAGAGGCGGGCAAATATGCCTCAAGACATTGCATTTTTACGACGAATACATCGAGCTTGTTACCAAGTAGTTTTTCTAAATTTTCAGGTGATGAAAGTCGATTTTTAGCCTTACATTTTGCCAATAATATTTGGATGCAACCTATTGTTGAGGTGATGGGAACAGAAAAAACGAATAAAAAAATTATTGAAGAGGTTATGCAGTTTGCGACTGATATGGGTATGAAGCCTGTGCAAGTGCAAAAAGAACATGCAGGTTATATTATGAATTCCTTGTTAATCCCTTTCCTAACCTCTGCGTGTCGTTTGTATGCTAAAGGAGTGGCAGAGCCTAGCGATATAGATAAAGTATGGAAATTGGCAACAGGGTCACCAAAAGGGGCATTTGAAATGATGGATATTATTGGTTTGCGTACCGTTTATGCTGTTTATGAAGAAAAAGCAAAAGCATCAAATGACCCTATGATGAAAAAATTTGCCGACATTATTAAAAATGAATTTTTGGCAAAAGGTAAAACGGGTGTGGAGTCAGGTCGTGGTTTTTATGATTATGGAGAATAATCCATATTATGAATAAATTTATTATCAATCATACGCTTGATACAACAGGGCTTATCTGCCCTGAACCTGTGATGTTATTACACCAAGCCATTCGCAAGGCAAGTGGTGGTGAAATTATCCATGTTATTGCCACTGACCCCGCAACGACAAGAGATATTGCTAATTTTTGTCAACATTTGGGGCATGAGTTGCTTGCTGAGCAAACAAACGGTGATTCTGAGGATAATTTGCAATATTTATATTGGATACAGAAGAGATAATCTTTTTTATGTTCCTAAATTGTTTAACTCTTACAATTTAAAAGGATTTTTTTCCTATTTGTGAAAATTAATGTTAAAATAGCACATCTTACATTTTATAGATAAGGAAACTTCATGAATACGTTAACAAAAGCCGATATGGTTGAACATATTATTCGTAGACTCGACTTAACCCATCAACAAGGTCGCACCTTAGTTGATAATTTCTTTCAAGAACTGTCGGATTGCTTGACTGAGGGCAATGAAATTAAATTATCGGGATTTGGTAATTTTGAATTAAGAGATAAAAAATCTCGCCCTGGTCGTAACCCAAAAACAGGCGAAGAAGTGGCTGTTTCTGCTCGTCGAGTAGTGACTTTTAAGGCTGGGCAAAAGTTTCGTCAGTATGTTGAACAGAAACAAAACGCCTAATAGTTGTAGAAATGATGAGTCAACCTGCGAAACGTAGTCAATTTGCTAAAATCAATCAATCACTAATATATCAATCTTGGTGGTTGTTTGTTTTGGTGATTGTGGTCGTTATGTTGGATAATTTTTGGCTACAAACCAATATGTCTTGGGCAAAAAATTTTATTAGCGGTGCTGTGTTAAATTTTGTCAGTCAATATGCGATGGCAAAAATTTCTTTTCGGCATCAAGATTATCTTGCTCGCAAACATACGGTTAATCAGTTCTATTTAGCGGAAGTTTGCCGTTGGATTATTACCATTGTTGGTTTTATTATTATTTTTTTGTTATTAAAGCCGCTATTAGCTCCCATTGTGTTTTTTGGTTATATCGTACTGCAAGTTAGCAATATCTTCTTTTTATGGCGATTACGTTAGTTGTTTAATCTGTTATGCTGGTTGCTTTAGCTAAAATTTGCTTTGCGTAATTGTAAACTTAATATACTTGCTAAACCTTTTAATATTTTAATGCCAATTTTTGGGTGGTTGGTTAAGATTAGTTCAAAATCATGTTTTGATAAAATAATCAAACCTGTACGCTCTAAAGCACGAGCAGATGCTGAACGGCTTAAGTCATCAATGACTGCCATCTCTCCAAGACTATCACCAGCCTTTTTTATCGCAAGGCGTTTTGTGCTATCTGGAAAATGAATAAAAACTTCTAATTGTCCTGCAACAACAAACGCCATAAAACCGCCTTGCTCACCTTCATTAAATAAAATTTCATTGACCTCTAACCCTTTAAAGAATAAATAATTCTCAATCACACTAAATTCATAACGGTTAATATTGCGAAAAATGGGATTGACTTGAATAAGATTATATAAAGAAGTTGTTTGCATAATGGGTAATTAAGCTTTTTTTAAATTAGACTAATTGTAACCCTTATGTTTATTCATTAACAATCTTTTCAGATAAGAGTAGCGAAAATAAATATTAGTTGCTTTTTTTGTGGAATATTTATAACATAAAGGCTAAGTTCACTTTAATAAACCACTCATCACCTCTCCAGTCTCAATTAGGAGTAGGAGAGATGAGGGAAGGTAAAAATAGTCCAAATTCACTGATAGAAGTTTATCATTATGAGATACCAATCTTCTCGCCCTAGACGGCAATTTTTGGCAGGGGTAGCTTGTCCCAAGTGTCAAGCCTATGATGCCATTGTTCATGTACAGATTTTTCAACCACAAGCGGACGAATATATTGAATGTGTGCAATGTGGGCATACGGAAAAACGCCCATCGGCTGATGAGGTACGTGAAAAGAATCTAAAAGTAACGAATGCGGGTATTCAAGTCGTTTCTTTATAAAGTATAAAGAAAATAAAGCATAAAGCAAAAAAAGCCAGAGAATACTCTGACTTTGTTATAATGATATTAACTAAATAAACTGCCTAGCAATAATAATTATAGGCTTTGTGGTGCGTTAATTTTAATTTCTACACGACGGTTTTTCGCTTTACCTGCTGCTGTTGCATTACTTGCGATAGGTCTGCTTTCACCGAAGGCAATGGTTTTAATACGGCTAGCAGCGACGCCATGATTATTTAAGTAACTAGCGACAGAATAAGCACGCTTTTCTGATAGTGCTTGGTTGTACGCATTAGAGCCATCACTGTCTGTATGTCCCATTACCACAACGCTTGTTTTATCATAGCTTGACATGGTTTTTGCTAAGCTATTTAGCGTACCTGTGAATTGTTGTTTTACTTGTGCTTTATTTACATCAAAGGTGATGTTACTTGGCATAGTAATATTAATATCATTAGTTTTTGGGTCAAGTTTTACATCAACGCCTGTACCTGCTACTTGTCTTTGTAGTAGAGCCGCTTGTTTTTGCATGTAAAAACCAACACCTGCACCCAAAGCTGCACCAATAGCGGCATCACGACTTGTTTTGTTACCACCTGTTGCTTTTGATATACCTGCACCTAAAGCTGCACCTGCTAATGCACCTGCTACACGTTTATCAATGGTTTGTTGTCCTGTGGCTGGATCTACTGAACAACCCGCTAGTGCCATGCTTGATGCGATTGCTGTTATCATTAATTGTTTTTTCATCATATTTCCTCATTATTTACAGTATTACTTTCACCTTTAAGAAAGGTGTTCAAGTTTTTACTTGCGGGTTACCCTTTTTTAAAAGGTGAATAACCATTAAAAAGTGAATAATTTAGCAAGTAGTTGTTCATAAAGTTTAAACAAAATTTTAAAACTCTATTGAATGCGACTATGATAACAGATTATCACCTCACAATTAAAGATATATTTTGTATTTTAAATAGGAATATATTACGATATTCCGCCATAAGATATTAATTTTTGTAAACCTATGTTAATAATCTGTATCATAAGAGATTATTCAAATGGCTTTTGCTATGTTAGAATAGAGCCCGTTTATAGTTAAATTAATCAGTGTCAACAATCTTGAGTAACAATAATATGACGAATATAGAGGAACACACATTAAATAGTGATAGAAAAGTATCAAATCATACAGGGACTTGGTATAGTATTTTTTATGATGTGATTATGCTGTTTGTGATTAGTATTGATTTATTATTTATCCTTGTTGATAATATTTTAATGAGTGATGCACTGACTAATTTTAGTAATTATCTTGCGTATGAATTTCACTTTGTTTTTCTATCAAAGGTGATTGCTAATTATGGCGGTTATGGCTATGGTCTTTTTAATCATACCTATATTAGTATGATTGGTGGGTTTTTTACCTTATTTTTGATTGGTGAATTATTGGTTCGTTGGTTAATTGCTATTATTTTTAAGCATTATTATCGTTGGTTCTTTTTTCCTTTTGTTCATTGGTATGAAGTGTTAGGTTGTTTTCCTCAGTTACGGGCGTTTCGATTATTGCGGGCAATTGCTATCGGCAGACGTTTATATCAAATGGGCTACCGCTTTTTACCTGAAAAGTGGCTAGAGACGATGAAGTTTTATTATAGTGTTGTGCTAGAAGAGCTCTCCGATAAAGTATTATTAACGGCTGTGGATAATATTCGTATTCAATTAGATAGTTCAGTGGATAATCAAGCTTTAGTGAAAAAAACCATTGATAACAATAGAGAAAACATCGAAGAAATGATATTATCTATGTTAAGAACCGAGCTTGCTCCTCGCTTGCGAGCAGAGTTAATGCCGGCTAATCAAAATAGTCCTGTGGCAACCCATGTTGGTTTAGCAATCGCTGATGCAGTGGAAAAAACACCTGAAATTAAATTAGTATTGGCAAAAATCCCTATTGCAGGCAATATGATAAAATCACAACTGATGGGAATTAGTGAAAAAGTTGGTTACAATATTGCTGATGCTGTGGGTAAGCGACTGCTACAAGATGAGGTACTAGATGAAATATTTGTTAGCATCGCTCATGGTGTTTCACAAATAAATCCTAATACCCCTGCATTAGAGGCATTGATAGCGGATATTATTGATGAGGGGCTGACTGCCTTTGAAGAGCAGATTAAAATTCAACAATGGCAACATAAAGCAGAAATTGACAGCTTACATAGATAAGGCAGAATAACACTCATTTTATTGCATAACAATTTTTTGTTGCGGAACTATTTAAGTATGAATTTATTAAGTATGAACTTAATATATTAAAATATAAGGTATTATTATGAATACAGACAATCAACAACATGAGATAAGCTTTTATGGAAAAATGCTGAGTTTCTCACGCATTCATCTCACTACCGATGACTTTGGGGTCATTATTTCAGCATTAGAAAAAGTATCTCCTGAAAAAAATAGTGATATTCCGATTGTGATTGATACTGATGTTGAATTGGATTTAAAAAAATTGGTTGATTTATTATGGGACTGGGGGTTGCAACCGATTGGTGTAGTGAAAGGCGTATTAGACGAGCAAGCGAAAGCATTACGCATGGCTCTTTTCCCATCCGAAGGCAAACGTATTCAACGAGTGACAGTAAAATCCGATGTTGCCAATAAAGCTGAGGCGAGTGATAAAGCTGAACTGAATGATATTAAAAAGAAAATTAGTTCTCCAAAAGATAAAACCAAAAAAGAAAAAGAAGAAATTTATAAAAATAACTTCAAAGAAAAAGAAAAAGTTAACTTGGTTGCTAATGAACTTGACACTGAGTTTGATAGTCATAAAGATGAGAACAATGTGTATATGCCTAATGGGCAAAAGCGATTTAATGACGTTGCTGTGAAAGTCGAGGTAGAACCGTTAACAAAAGTAACTAGCCTTGTCTATGATCATTTATTACGTTCAGGACAAAGTATTAATCATGTTGGTGGTGACTTAATTCTAACCAGTAGTGTGAATAATGGTGCAGAGGCAATCACTGATAATAACTTGCATATTTATGGCAAGGGCATGGGACGCTTGGTTGCAGGGGCAACAGGTGACCAAGATGCCCATATTTTCTGTCAAAAATTTAATCCGACTTTGGTATCTGTTGCGGGGACTTATATGCTCCGAGATACTATTCCTGCTGAAGTGCTCGACAAACCTGTACAAGTCAGCTATAAAGAAGGCGAAGGGCTTGTATTTAGAATAATGAATGACTGATAAAATAATACGACCAATAGCACCTTTAATACGATTAATGATATAAAAATAAACTAAAAATCTGTTATCATGGTGTGTTGTTAATTTTAGTAGTAATAGTTAAAAACTAAAACTTGAAAAAATGTTTTTTGCAAACATATAATAGGTGTTAATTTGGTTTCAGTTTTATAGAAACACAAAATGAATATTAAAATAGGAGTAAGCCGTTGTGGCAAGAATTATTGTCGTGACTTCTGGAAAGGGCGGTGTAGGTAAAACGACTACGAGTGCCGCTTTTTCAGCAGGTCTAGCCCTACGTGGCTATAAAACCGTGGTAATCGACTTTGATGTTGGATTGCGTAATCTAGATTTGGTAATGGGCTGTGAAAATCGCATTGTTTATGACTTTGTTGATGTGATTACAGGTAATGCTCGCCTTTCGCAAGCACTTGTAAAAGACAGACAAGTGAGTAATTTATTTATCTTACCAGCCAGTCAAACTCGTGACAAAGACGCTTTAACCGATGAAGGTGTTGCAAGCGTGATGAAAGAATTATCCAAGCAATTTGATTATATTGTTTGCGATTCGCCTGCAGGGATTGAGCGTGGTGCTCAATTGGCCATGTATCATGCTGATGAGGCAATTATTGTCACTAACCCTGAAATCTCTTCTGTACGTGATTCTGACCGTATTATCGGTATCTTACAAAGTCGCACTAAGAAAGTTGAAGAGGGTGGTTCAGTACGTGAACATTTGGTTATCAACCGTTATAACCCCAAACGTGCTGCCGCTAATGAAATGATGGATATTAACACCATTTCAAATGAAATTTTAAAAGTACCATTACTTGGCGTTGTCCCTGAAAGTAATAGTGTATTGGAAGCATCTAACTCAGGTGAGCCTGTCATTCATTTTACAGACTCAACAGCAGGTCAATGCTATGATGATATTGTTGCCCGTTTTTTAGGCGAAGAACGCCCATTGCGTCACCTTGAAGTCAAGAAACGTGGCTTTTTAAGACGTTGGTTTGGAGGTTAATGTGGCGAAAAAAAGAAAAGGTTTTTGGGCATATTTATTTGGTTCATCAGACAGTAAAACAGGTAGTGCCGAAAAAGCAAAAGAACGCTTAAGACTGATTGTCGCTAGTGACCATCGTGCGTTAAATGGGCGTTTAACCCCTGAAAGTATTGAAAAAATGCGACGTGAAATCTTACAAGTGGTTAATAAGTACGTCAGTGGTTTAGAAATGAATGATGTTAATATTAATCGTCGTAAGGAAGATGACATTGATTTGTTAGAAATGAGTATTAATCTTCCTGAAAAACAAAAAGTGAAACTCTAGTGTTTTTTCCATTTCAACAATCTCATCAACAAGTTGTTGAGCAATTGCAAAAAGATATTGATTATCTTTTTGCAAATATTGACCTACCAAATACATTAAAACAAGCAAGCTACTATGCAATGACAGGAGACGGTAAAAAAGTCCGTCCCTTGTTGGTTGCGAGTAGCTTTTTTAGCATTTATTATCATAACAATCCGCAAAAAGATAAATTCTACCTACCTTTAAGCGTTCGCCGTGCCATGTTGGCAGTGGAGTTAATTCATGTTTATTCGCTCGTACATGATGATTTGCCTTGCATGGACGATGATGAATTAAGGCGAGGACGAGCCACTTGTCATATTAAATTTGATGAAGGAACGGCGTTATTAGTGGGCGATGTCTTACAATCGCTTGCCTTTGAAGTGCTAACAACTAATCTTCTAAATGATACAGATAATTTATGCTTAGAACCGCAAGCACTCGTTACCTCCACTCGTTTAGTCTCTGCCCTTGCACCCCAAGCTAGACGCATGGTTTCAGGGCAAATGCGAGATGTTGAGGGTGAAAACAAAGAGTTAAGTTATGAGCAACTTAAAGCCATTCATGTGGATAAAACAGGGGCGTTAATTGAAGCATCTGTCACAATGGGGGCGATGTGTGCAAGAGCCAGTCAGGCACAATTAACTAATTTAATCGAAGTTGCCAAAAAATTAGGGCTTGCCTTTCAGGTGCAAGATGATATTTTGGACGTAACCGCAGACACGGAGCAATTAGGCAAAGTGGCAGGTAGTGATGAAAAACTTGATAAATCTACCTATGTCAAATTAATGGGCGTGGAACAAGCCAAGCAATACGCCCATGATTTATTCGAGCAAGCAAGTCAAAAATTGACTCAATTTGGTGAGGATAATCAATTAATGCAGTTGGCAAATTGGTTATGGAGTAGGGAAAAGTAATTAGTTTTCCTTAATCTTTCCTTAATTTTTATTATGTAGGTTGGGTTGAGCTTGCGAAACCTAACAAAAATAAATAATGTTGGGTCTCGAAACTCGACACCAACCTACAGAATGAATTTTACATAAGAATTAAATTTTATTTATTCCGTTCCAAATTCTTCCCTTTTCCTTGCAAAAAAGCGTTCTAACCTATTCATTGCATCTTCTAATTCAATTACATTCGGTAAAAATACCACTCGGAAATGGTCTGGTTTATCCCAATTAAAGCCTGTACCTTGCACGATTAAAACTTTTTCTTCAAGCAATAACTCCATCATAAATTGCATATCATCTTTAATCGGATAAACGTCAAGGTCAATTTTTGGGAAACAATAAAAAGCCCCTTTTGGCATGGTACAAGAAATGCCCTTGATTGCATTGAGGCGTTTTATTGCCATTTCTCGTTGTTGATAAAGACGACCTGTTTCTGCGGTCAGGGCTTGCATACTTTGATAGCCACCCATAGACGTTTGAATTGAATATTGAGCAGGGACATTGGCACATAATCGCATGGAGGCAAGCATATCCAAGCCCTCGATAAAATCAGTTGCATGCTCTTTTTTACCCGAGAGCATTAACCAACCCGCTCGAAAGCCCGCTATCCGATGGGATTTTGACAAGCCATTATAAGACAATACCAAAACTTCATCAGTTAAGGTACAAAGAGGCGTATGCACGGCATTATCATAAAGCACCCTATCATAAATTTCATCAGCCATAATTACCAAATCATAAGCTTTTGCTAATTCGATAATTTGTAATAAAACTTCGGTTGAATATAAAGCTCCTGTCGGATTATTGGGATTAATAACGACAATGCCTTTGGTGCGTTTAGTGATTTTGCTTTTTATATCTTCGATATTCGGTTGCCAATCGTTTTCTTCATCGCAACGATAATGCACCGCTTTGCCACCTGCTAAATTGGTGCTTGCCGTCCATAATGGATAATCAGGCATAGGAATAAGCACTTCATCGCCATCATCAAGCATGGCTTGCATGGTCATAACTATCAGTTCAGAGACACCATTACCCACATAAACATCACGCACATCAATCGCAGAAAGCAAGCCCTTTGATTGATAATATTGTAAAATCGCTTTGCGAGCAGAAAAAATTCCTTGCGAATCACAATAACCTGTTGCTTTTGGTAAATTTAAAGCGACATCTTGCAGAATTTCTTGTGGTGCGGTGAAATGAAAAGGAGCTGGATTACCGACATTTAATTTAATAATTTGATGTCCGTCCGCCTCAAGTTGATTGGCAGTTTTTAATAAAGGACCTCGAATGTCATAACAAACATTGGCAAGTTTACTTGATTTTTTTAACGGTTTTGGGTTTGCACCTTGTGTCATTTGTGATTTTCCTTTAAATTACGCCACCAATAATTGATTTAAACTTTGATGTCCAACATTCATCGCTTGCCTGCTCGTTGTCATATTATTTGCTAATCTGCTCAGTTGACAATCGACCGCCATGACAATATCTGTAATGTATCTTAGATTTTCTTTTTTAAATTTATTAGTTTTAACTACTTGTTTAATATAGCTTTCTAAACCACGAATAATCCGCATTTCTTCGGTTAGTTTTAAGAAACTTAACCCTCCTATAATTTCATGCAGTACGTTAGCCACAGGCGTGAACAAGACGACATTGGCATCAGTTTTAATATAATTACTCAGGATTTGTTTAACCTTATTTAGATTTTTACGGCTTTCCCTAATAATAATCTCATAAGAGCGATTTAATTGGTGTAGAGAAATACCTTTGTTATGTAATGGCAGGTCTATCGCTCCAGCGGTATGTTGTTTGAGCAATTTAATAGAGGCATTTTCGGCAACGATTAACAGAACCAAAAATTCATCAATATTTTTTGGCGAAACAGACTGCCATTGACTGACAGTTTGAGCTTGAAACTTCATCACTTGCGATGCTTCAGTAAGATTTAACAGTTGAAAATTTGAACTAAGCTTTTGTAATTTTGTGATAATTTGCTTAATCATCGGCTTATGGTCTGTTTCTTCTTGTTTTGCAAGCGTATAGACATCTGCTTTAATCTGATTAATTTCTTCTTGGATTAACTGATTAACTGCTTCTATGAGTTGCTGATTAGGAGCAAATAAGGATTTTTTCAGTGTTTGTAGTTGTTCTTCATTTAAGCTATTTTTTGCATACAACTGTTTAATATCTTGAGCCAAACTATTGTTACGATGACAAGCAAAACCGACCAAATCGGCAAAGCCTTTATTATCCACAGATAGATAATTTAAGAAAACTTGCTCAACAAAGATTAACGTACGTTTGTCTTTTTCGCTCAATGGTAAGGCTTTTTCAATATCTGTGACCGCCATAGTGACCGCCTGCCAAAATAAACTGTCTGACTTTGCAGAAATATATTCACAAGCATATTGCATGGCCTGTAATTTTTTACGGTCATCGGCATTGACTGTGGCAGTTTTGCATTTTAATAACACATTTAGCCCTGCACGATAGGCAGATACTAGGTCTTTTATCTCAAACGCAAGGTCGAGCTCTGTTAGCGGTTGATAATGGCTTTTGGGATTAAAAATAGACACGCTACAGATTTTGCGATTGATAAAGTCCGAGCTATCTAATACCCGAACACCCAAATGCTGATGCAATTTATTAATAATAGGTATTAACAATGAGGGAGCGAACATCTCTTTTAATAATGCAAATTCAATATAACAATCAAGGGTGATAATCGCTTCAGCAAAGTCTAAGATAATCGCTTTTGCTGAATTATCGCCTTTATCATATAAAAATTGCAAGGTTTTAGCGATGGCATGTGCCAAATCGCTCGCACCGTCAAGAGAAAGTAACTCCAAAATTCTTGCCAATTGTCCCATGACTTTAACTGAATTAAGCAATAAATAAGCCTGCTCTTTATCATCAGTAAATTCATCTAGGTGCATTTCCGCATTTTTGATAGCGTCATTAATTTCATGGCGTAATAGGTGTAATGATGAAAAATCAAAGTTAGTAACACTAGTGAGTGATTGAGGAGAGATTTTTGTCATTGCTATCGTCCAGAATTATTGTTCTAGTATTGTAGAAAAAGAGCTAATTGTCTCTGCAAAAAAGAAGATTTTAACATCACCTATTAAAGCATGTCACAATAAATTATGCAACTGATGTATTGCTAAATTTAGCTTTTTTGAGCGTGAGGAGCGTTAAAAAACAGTCTGGGGGACTGTTTTAGCGACGCAAGATGTAGCAGAGCGAAATGGAGCGATAGCGAAGTACGAATAACAAAAAATTATTCTACACTATTATTTGTTATAATTTAGCATGATTTACTAAAATTGAGAAAAACTATGTCAAATTTACCGACAATTACCGCCATTGCCACCGCAAGCGGACGAGGCGGAATTGGCGTTATCCGTCTATCAGGCAATAACGCTCATAAAATCGCTTGCGGGTTAAGCCAACGTACTAGCGAATTTAAACCAAGATACGCCCATTTTTGCCGATTTTATCAAGCCGATAAAACTTTAATTGATGAGGGATTAATTTTATATTTTCCTGCCCC